>OGZX01002211.1_pt1 | contig 16381 bp, 9 predicted proteins | sample 1576881 | NCBI WGS metagenome assembly OGZX01 (sample SAMEA3541542, study PRJEB24748) | human gut metagenome | biome: human gut; feature: human-associated habitat; material: faeces | place: China | collected 2012
GTGCCTGCGGCGCCGTCTGTCCATACGATCTCAAAGGTGTGACTGCCCTCGGACAGAGTCTTCAGGTAATCTGCATGTAATTCGATGATCGTGGAGCCCTCACTCACGGTATAGTTCTTGGAATCAATGATATTCCCATCTACCTTTACATTCTGGAACTTGGAATATTCACCGTTTCCTCTGATTTTGAGACTTCTTCCGTCCGTATTCTGGTTCCAGGAGCCGTTCGCGCCTTCAATGATCTGATACTGTACCGTCAATACTACGGTATCGGTGGTAACTGAACCGGCCGCATTGCTGAGAACACACCGGTACTTAAATCCGTTGCAGTCTCTATCCGTTACTCCTATGGTGTAGGTTGCACCGGTAGCTCCGGTGATGTCTACAAATCCCTTGCCGTCATTTCTGTCAATCTGCCACTGATAGGTTACGTCCGTACCGGTTGCAGTAACTTCAAACGTTGCTGTGTCTCCTACTGTCACAGATACACTCTTGGGCTGTGCAGTGACTGCCGGAGCATCCACATGGTAAAGTTCGATTTCACCGGTCAGAATCTCATAATTGGTATCCGCAGGGGTGAAGCGCCACTTGTAAGTCTTGTTCATATCGACTGCCGTGTCATTGGGAAGTACACCTGCATCATCTATCCACTCCAGTGTACCGTCTGCCGGATGAATGGTGCTGCCTGCCAACGTCAGTCCTGCGTCTGCCAGGGTCTTACCGCCTGTGGTAATCTTATGGTACTTCGGTTCACCGCTTGTAGCAGCCTGGGTAATCATAATGACAAAAGGTGCACTGGTGATCTCACTGTAATCGACATCACCTGCCTTGGTTGCTGTGATAACAACGCTTCCGACCTTAACCGGAGTCAGAACGCCATTCTCATCAATCGTCGCATCGCCTGTGCTTCTTACTTCATCCACTTTGTAAGTAATCTCGCCTGTTCCGGAGCCGCCGACCGTGCTCAGTTGCAGCTTCTGTCCATAGACCACAGTGTTGTCACCGGTGATGCGCAATGTCTCCTGAGGTTCCTTTGCCGTCAGGGTCAGTACCAGATCCTTGGTAAAGTTTTTATAATTTGGATTGGAAATCGTTACCGTCCAACAGATGGTGTCATTTTCCGCACCGGCTGTCAGCCTGTAGGTGATCTTTCCGGCTGTATTAATCATAGCCGGTTCCACCTTTGCAGATCCCGAAGTTTGTGCCTCGGAAATGCTGTATGTCCATGTCTCCCCGGCAGGAAGTCCTGTGTAATCGGGTGTGAAGGTCTTCTGCTTCCGGTCGGAGAATTTCTGCTTTAAGTTCTCCTCCTGCAATACACCGCCCTTAGCCTGCGTAATCGCTACCTTTGCGGTGGTCATGTTGGAAACAAGCTTATAGTTGTCTGCCGCTTTTCCCTGCAGGGTCACCGTAACGGTAACTTTTTTGTCTGTGCCGACATTCGCATTAACCATCTTGCCGGTCGCGGTATAATCGGAACTTGTCAGCGTTGCAACAAGTGTGTTTGTGCTGTCTTTGAAGGTCACTTCTAAAATGGTCACGGAGGTATTATTCCGCTCGTAGCTGCGGTCTTGCGTGCGCGCGGTTGCAATGCTGATAGGCTTTGCAGTAATAGTTGCCCTGGTCTTATATGTTCCGCCGGTCAGTTCATAGTGAGAGGCAAACTCACCAAGAAGTTTTACCGTTACCTCTGCATCCTGTTTCCCGGCGTTTTCACTTTGGAAAGCACCGGTCACCGTGTAGTCCATACCCGCTACCAGACTATCTATTCTCACGTCTGCCTCGTTGGCAAAAACTACCCCTGTGACGTCAGCATTCACGCTTCCATCGTATTCCTTGTTGGCAACGGTAGCCTGTACAATATGAACACGTGCCTTATTCACCGTCAGTGTGTAACTTGCCGTGCCTAACTTATAGTTCTTCGTCTCGGCGGCTGTCGCGGTAATGGTTGTCTCGCCCACTCCGACAACGGTAACCTCACCTTTTTCATTCACAGTTGCAACGGAATTGTCGTTGCTTTGGTAAGTCACCACGCCGTTGCCCATATTGGTAAGCTTATTGTTGGCAGGCTGCGTTCCATAGGAGGTCGTCACAGTGGACTTTTCAAAGCTCAGCTTCGGATCCGCCTTCTCAATGGCAAATTTCTTAACAACATCTGCAAATCCATAATTCCCCTTTGCCTTAACGGTTACGAAACCGGCATTCGTACCGGCGTTTACGTTATCACCGTAAATAATGGTGTAGTCCGTACCCTTCGTCAGCGGTCTGCCATCGATGGTTACGGTAACATCCGGTGTAATCCGTTCGCCGGTATAAGTATAAGTTGTGTTACCGCTCAGTTCCACAGTCGGTTCGGTAATAATGGGAGTAATCCTAAACGCCCAGTTTTCATCCGTCAGGTCACTTGCTGCGTTAAAATTCGAGCCGTACGCCACACTGATTTTAACCTTGTATTCACCCGCATTCATGGGCTGCACTTCCGTCTCGCCCTGATAGTATTTCACCATAACATCGCCCATGCCGGTGATGTTCGTCGCAGTCTTGATGTCTGCAGTCTTTGCCATGCCGTCATATGTCAAGCTGCCCGGTGCGGTAAAGACAAAATTTTTCGCTGCGGGATCTGCCTTTTGAATCTCATAAGTCACACTGGCTGTCACACCACCCACTGTGATGCTTGCGGTATAAGCACCGACATTGGTGGGATAGGAACCGTCAGGGAGTGTAGCACCCTGTCCGTTTCCAACCGTGTAGCTGATTGTGGGATCCTTCTCACCGGTGAGCAGTTTGTTCTCAAGTATTGCCTTTTTGTTGCTGCCATCGTAGATCAGAGTATTCTCCTCAGGTGCCTTGATGGTCACGCTGCCGCCGTCAATGTTGGGACAGTTCGTTGTATTAACGCAGGTGGCGGTAATCGACTTGCCGTCTGCGCCCAGCGTGTATTGCCAACTGTGCTGGTGGGCGCTAAGGTACAGATTACCCTGCGCATCCTTTATAACCATATAGCCCCTATCTGTATTGTCCGGCTTGAAAATCTTAGTATAGTCCACCAAGCCGGTTGCTCCGGTAGCAATCTGAACCGGAACTTCTGCCGTGGGGCTATTGGTGATAGACACACCAATACTTGCGGCATCCGTCAGGCTTGAATCAATGTTGATAAATGATTTCGAGTTTTCATCATATTCGAACAGGAGAACATTCATGTCGGTGTTGCCGGTAATCTTTGCCGTGCCGCCGACCGTCATTGTAACATTCGCAGGAATATCTGCTCCTACTTTATTGCCGGTGATGGTACCGCCATACATATTAAACACATCAGTACCGGAAATCCCATCCACACCATTCCTATTTCCGGTGATGGTGCCGCCATACATGGTGAATGTAGCAGTGTCAGTGCTAGAGTGAGCATTGAGTTGCACACCATCAGACTTCTTATCGGTTGAGGTGATGGTACCGCTCTCGTGGTCGCACAGGGTCAGATTGCCATTCTTGGGAATAACAAACGTCGAAGCATCCTGTGCCGAATTGGTGATGCTCTTTCCGTTCAGGCAGAGATTTACGTTGCCTGAGATTTTGATCGTACCGGCAAACGTAATATCGTTCAGTAAGTAGTAGTTGCCCGCAGGAAGTTTGTATTCCATCCCTTCTGTGCCATTGCTACTGCTTACTTTCGTTCCGCCGCGCATCAGCGCCTGTGTATCTGCATTATAGGTCAGGGGAGTCCACAACACATCGTCATGCTTAGTCTTGTGACTGCAGTCTGCACTGCCACAGATTGCATGCTCATGCAGCTCGCCACTTACCACATACAGACTGTTGTCGATGTTCTGCACGCTGTATGTGTTGCTGCTATTATTGTCGATGGTGAATTTGCCCGCAATTTCATCCGTCAGGGTAATACCCGTGGCTGCCTCGGCGAACTTCATAAAATCTCCCTCCGCAGGCAGCTTTTCCAGCGTCACACCAATGTTTGCACCATCCGTCAAACTTATGCCGCTGCCCCTAGTCGAGCCGACGGTGATAGTCTTGCCGCCAGGCAAATAAACATTGCCATTGGTGTTGCCGGTAATGTTCACATCCCCGTTGACTTCCATGGCTTCAACACTCTCAGCTACATACACACCACTACCGTTGTTCTTCGCCGTGTTACCGGTGACACTGCCACCACTCCATTCGACGCTATGATCACCTTTCACGGCAACACCGCCGCCGTTGGCATCGGCTTCGTTACTGGTGATGCTGCCACCACACATCTCAAAGGCGCAATCCATGTCAACGCCGCCACCGTTGGCGGCTGCCTTGTTGCCGGTAATCGTTCCACCTAACATCAAGAGTCTGCCAACGACATACCCCCCGTTCACTTTATAATTACTTACACGTCCAGCCACGCCACCGCCATTGTTTGCGCTGTTGTCTGTGATGCTGCCGCCGTACATGTAGAAGAAACTGCCGTCCAAATACACACCGCCACCGTGGTCATCAGTGTTGTTGCCGGTGATGTTTCCACTATACAGGCTAAGGTCACTGAAGGGTTTTAAATATACGCCACGCCCTTTCATACCGTCAACATGGGTAATCTCTCCTGTGTTGTTACCGCTGCCGTTACAGTCACAAAGTGTAAGTGAATCCGTATCTTTTCCTTCACCTACGGTAATGGTGTCAAAATTGCCGTTAGCTGTGATGCTGTAACCATTCAAACAAAGTGAGATGTAGCCTGTCGGATTCCAGCTCGTATTATTCAGAGCAATATTAGTCGTTAAATAGTAATACTGTCTGTGTGAGCTACTACTTCCACCCTTGATGTTGCGCAGATCCTCTTCCGTCCTGATCGCAGTCCACAGCACATTTTTGTGATTCTTACTCTCAGTGCAGTTCGCCGTGCCACAGAGACCATGCACATGTAATTCGCCGATTGAAAAGTTGACAGCGTTGTCTAACGCATACTTGTAATAGCCGGTATCGCTGTTGAAAGCATTCAGGTCATCCGCGGTCAGTGTGTAATCATCGCTTGTACCCTTGGCGATGGCAACTCGCACACCCTCGGCGAGCTGCTGTCCCATGGTCACGCCAATCTTGGCGGAGCTGCTCAACCCGTTCGCACCGATGAGAATGGTCTTGCCGCTGGGCAAATAGACATTGTTATCGTTTCCATTACCCGCGTTGTCGGTGATTTGTGCCGTACTGGACACAGTAAACTTGCCGTAATAGGGCTCAGAAATATATACACCACCGCCGTTTTTGCTAGCGACGTTGTTTGAAATCCTACCACCGGACATGGTAAACCTCATATTTCCATATGCACTCTTCAGCCATATACCACCACCGTTACCAGTAACGGCTGTGTTTCTAACGATATTACCACCAGATATATTGAATTTTACTGACTTACTAATTGTAGATTCATAGTATATACCACCACCGCTAGACGGTGCATGGTTGCTGTCAATACTACCACCGGATATAACGAAGTTGGTGCTATCTTTTGCATACACACCGCCGCCGTTACCGTTTATGGTTACTTTGTTATCAGAGATACTGCCCTTATACATGTAAAAATTACCACCATCTACGTATACACCGGCACCACTACCTTTGGCAATCTGGTTTTTGGTAATTTCGCCGTTATACAGTATCAAGGTACCCAAGGACATTATACCTCGTCCTATATTATCCTGTGCATGGGTAATCTTGCCGACCACTTTCTGACAGTCGGTGATAATCAGCTTCGTTCCTTTCGCAACCTGAATGGCATCAACTTCTGCTGCACAGGTGATTGTTTTTCCATTTAAACAGAGTGCTACATCATAAGTGCAGATCCATGTATCATTCAATTTAACATTGTCTGTCAGATAATAATAGCCCCCACTCTTGATGTCAGTCAGATTGGAAACGCCTATCCAGGTCTGATTTCCATGATTCTCGCTGTCACCACAGGTTGCGCCACAAACGGGATGCCGATGCGGTTCGGTCGCCGACAATTTCACCTCGCCACCCACAAGAACTGGATAGAGGTTCTCTTTATCACTGCAAATATGATCCAAATCTTCTTCGGTCAGGTGACCGCCACCCCCAGCCTCCACAGCTACCGCGGCAACCGTTACGAGGTTGCTCTCGGTGGGTGTATCCTGGGTGGATACGCCGATTTTTCCGGCGAATGTGGATAATTTACTAATCCGAATTGCATTGCCGGTAGCCAGATAGACATTGTTCTGAACATCTTGACACAAGTTGTCACAGACCCGAGGAGCACCGCCGGCAATTTTAAAAGTACTATTTTCTACATAGACGCCGCCACCATTCTCGGTTGCCGTGTTATTGCTAATCTGCGCATTGCCGCTCATGGTAACCTGACCGTTTTTACGTACATACACAGCACCTCCTTGGGTGGCTGTATTGCCGCTGATTTTCGCATTATCGGACATATATAAGCAGTTACCGACTTCTCCGTCAGTGCTGGCAAATATATACACTCCGCCACCTGATGTCGTCCATTTGGTGGGAGCAATGTTGTTACTAATCTGTGCATTGCCGGACATGTTCATGACGCTTTTGTCCGACAACAGTACACCGCCAGCAGAAGCAGAGACCATGTTGTCGCTGATTACACCACCATACATGTTAAATGTGCTACCGAGCGCAGCGACGCCACCACCCCAACTTGCAGCATTGCCTCTGATTGCACCGCCATACATATTAAATGTGCTATTATGCACATACACACCGGCTCCATTATAACTGCCTTGGAGCTTATTACCACAAATAGTTCCACCGTACATGGTAAAAGTGGCGTTATTATCCACTTTCACACCTAAATCCGACCTTCCCACGCTGTGAGTGATAACTCCACCTGTAACGGAGATGCGGTTCTCCGTATTTTCCTCGCACGGCACCCATCGAGTGAACAGACCTTCCTTGCTTGTGGTGAAATAGTGCATACTCTCACTACTATTGCAGTCACAGAGAGTAAATTGTCCCTTATCTATCTCAATGACAACAAAATCCCCGTTTGCCGCAATGCTGTGACCATTCAGACAAAGCACCACGTTATTGTTCGGTTTCCATGTTTCCATTGTCACGATATCCTGAGTCAGGTAGTAATATCCTTCCGTTGCAGCTTGCAGTGCTGCTTCACTGTCTATGGACTTCCACTCTGTCACAATGCTATGCTTATACTTATCTGTGCATGTCGCGCCGCAGATGGGATGGTCAACATGCTGACCTTCCGCCACCGTCATCGGAACCGTCATCGGTGTATTCAACGCTTCAGAAATAGCATGAAGTCGTGTCATATCCAGTTCTGCGATCTGCTCCTTGGTCAGTGACTCCATAGCCTCGTCGATGGCTTCCAGCTGCGCACCGACACTTTCTGCATTTTCCACCGTCACTTCGTCCGGCAGAGCATCGATGAGTGCCTGTACCTTCTGCACTGCTGCCTTCTTCTCATCGTCTGCCGAGGTATCCTGCGTGCCGGCATCACTATCGCTGACACTTTCCACTGAGGGTTCCACAGTATCGGGGGCTTCGCCCGCAGTGGAATCTTCCGTACCGGGAGTTGCCGCAGTGGTGCTCTTATCAGCCGGAGTCTCTTCCCCCGGTGCCGCAGCTGCTTCTGCTTCCTCTTGCTCTGCCGCAGAGTCTGTTTCCTGCTGTTCTTCCTGTTCTGCCACCGCATCAGCCTCCTGTGCGAATGCTGTCATGGGCAGTGTTGAGAAGCAGAGAATAAATGCCAGTAACATGCTCAATACTCGTTTTTTCATAGCGTTTTACCTCTTTCCGATGGGCATAGTGATACCCATTATCTTAAAGATAACGTACCACACTTTCTCTCAGCGGAACCAGGGGCTGCATGAATCGACCCAAATATGTCATGAATCGACCGAAGAGGACTTTAAATGGCTCAATGCGGTTCAATAGCAAGTATTCCTTGAAAAAGTCTTTCCGGTATTATATTCTATTATTATGTCCTATAAAAATCAGTTACAAAGTATACACACAGAAAGGTTTCTATATGTGGATTGCAGATCATTGGAAAGATTATGAAGTGCTGGATACGTCCAGCGGAGAAAAGTTAGAGCGTTGGGGAGATTATATTCTCGTCCGTCCGGATCCCCAGGTCATCTGGAAGACACCCCACGATCATAAGGGTTGGAAGCAGAAAAACGGTCATTACCACAGAAGTGCCAAGGGCGGCGGAGAATGGGAGTTCTTCCATCTGCCGGATGAATGGGCGATTCATTACACCCTGCCTTTTCAGAAGGAAGCCTCCGGTAAGGCTGATCCTCTGACCTTCCATCTGAAGCCCTTCAGCTTCAAGCATACCGGTCTGTTCCCGGAGCAGGCGGTGAACTGGGACTGGTTCTCCGGTCTGATCCATGAGGCAGGCCACCCCGTGAAAGTACTGAACCTCTTCGCTTACACCGGCGGTGCTACTGTATCCGCTGCGGCTGCGGGAGCTGCTGTGACCCATGTGGATGCGTCCAAGGGTATGGTCGGCTGGGCGAAGGAGAACGCTGCTGCCAGCGGGCTTGCCGATGCTCCTATCCGCTGGCTGGTGGACGACTGCATGAAGTTCGTAGAGCGTGAGATCCGCCGTGGCAACAAATACGACGGCATCATCATGGATCCCCCTTCCTACGGCAGAGGTCCTAAGGGCGAGATCTGGAAAATAGAAGATAATATCTGGGATTTCGTAGGACTGACCGCACAGCTTTTATCCGATGATGCGCTGTTCTTCCTGATCAATTCGTACACTACAGGATTGCAGCCCGCCGTGCTGTCCTATATGATGAATTCCACCCTGACGAAAAAGTTCGGCGGTCATGTGGAAGCCGAAGAGATCGGCCTCCCTGTCACCGAGAGTGGGCTGGTACTGCCTTGCGGCGCTTCCGGGCGCTGGCAGCGTGACTAAATTATACGCATAACAAGCAATCGCAAAAAGGAGCCCCCTCGTGAGGCTCCTTTCTTCTATAGCACATATTTTCTTAACACCGGGATCTTGCGCAGCACCCATGCGGTTGCCGTTGCCAGTGCCAGCACTACCAGGCAGAATGCAGCCAGCAGCAAAATCAATACCGCTTGTCCCGCGGCTACAGACTGCACACCGCATTGTTCCAACACCGTAAAGGGTGTGATCTTCACGAATTTATACAACAGGTTCACATACACCGGATGTACCAGGTATACGGCGAAGCTCAAGGCTCCCGCCTCCTGCCAGGGGATCCGGTGTATTCTGTCCTTCTCCCGGGCAGCCAAAGCCGCGCCATCTCCTCCCCCATTCCATCCTGCAGCGAACAGAAGCACTGCAAGCAGTACTGTAAACGGATAATTGTATGCCATCTGAATGGAGAATCCCACAAGTGTTCTGCTCAGGATCATTCCCAGAACCAGAACCGCTACTGCAGCTGTCAGCCATACGTTCCTTCCCTTGTCCACACCTACTTCTCTCACCGCGAAGAAATATCCACACAGATAATACAGGAAATACACACCGCCATCCGGCAATACCGGAATACTGTTGACGTCCAGTACCTTATTCAGAAACGGTGCCACACTGCTTCCTAAGAAGATCACTGCCATCACTGCCGCAACACCCCACACCGGCAGCACACGCAGCACTTTTTTCAGAAGCGGCGTGATCAGATATAAAAACAGGATCAGATACAGATACCACATATGGGACCAGGTATGTCCCATCAGAGTCATCTTCAGTGCCTCCGGGATCATCATGACCCGGAAGGTCCGCTCCGCCACTACCAGCTCGGAAGCTGCATACGGAACGCCGAATAGGAGGATCGCCAGCGCAATCCTCCTGCAATATTTTTTAATCATGACCGGATAAGTCAATGTACGTTCCGGATTCAGGAACAAATATCCCGAGATCAATAAAAATATAGGAACACACCAGGTCACCAGATCCATAACTGACAGCAATAATGACCGGTATTCCGGCATTATCGACGCATCTGTCACATCTGTCGCACCTGTCAGTACATGCATCAGCACCACTGCACAGGTTGCCAGTACCCGGAGCACGTCCAGGAACTGCTTCCTGGGTCCGGATAAGCCGTTTGTCATGTCTCTCCCATCTCCTCCATCAGGCGCATGCCTGCAGTATCTGTCACAGGAAGGGAGAATACTATGCTTTGTGCTTTACTCTCCAGTCCTGCTTTTTCCATTATAGCACGCATGATGGAATTTTTCTGCTCACTTTTTACCACAATGAACAACATTTCTTTTTCCGGCACCAGTGTCATGCCCAGAAACTGCTGTGCATTCTCTGTTCCGGTGCCCTTGGCATGGATGACTGTGCCGCCCGCCGCATGTACTTCTCTCGCTGCATCCATGACCAGTTCCGTATATCCATGATTGGCTATCACTACCAGAAGCTCATTCTTCGTCTCTTTCAATGTGGACTCCTCTCCTTTTACGAATTTCTGCCCGCAGGTCAGGTAATTCAATGCTTTCTTGCCACCGACACTGCTCACGGGAATGATAAATGCGATTCCCATTCCCGGGAGATCGATCTGCATTTTCTTACGCAGAGCCGCCTTGATCTGCCGCCAGGCGGCATCTGTGACGAGATGGAACAATACGCTCTTCTCCATGCCGTCCAGTCCGAAATAATCTAAGATCTCATTCGCCGCGGTTCCCATGCCGACGGTAACACTGCCGACCTGTGCGCCGTTTTCTTTGTAGCATTCCACGAATTTCCTCGTCAGCTGACGATTGGTGATGGTGACCATCATATATAATTCACTCATGGGCACACCTCCTACAGTTCAATGATGGCATTCTCATCCAAAGCACCAAATGCATCCGCAGCACCGGCAAATATACCTGCACCGCTCTTTTGCTGCTTTAACTGATATACCATTCCCAATATCTGGATCGTGATCAGCGGTGTCATGGCTACCATTGCTACCACACCGAAAGCATCTGCGACTAAATTGCCGCCCACCGCCACACAGGCGCCCTGCGCTAACGGCAGTAAAAAGGTAGCTGTCATGGGACCGCTCGCCACACCGCCGGAGTCGAAGGCGATCGCTGTGAATATCTTCGGTACAAAAAAGGATAGTCCGATCGCCACACCATAGCCCGGGATCAAAAACCATAGAATCGGGATCCCCGTCAGCACGCGGATCATCGCCAGTGCTACGGATAAGGAGACACCCACGGAAAGGCTCACGCCCATAGAGCGGGCCGAAATGGCGCCGTCCGTCAGCTCCTCTACCTGATGATTCAGCACATAAACCGCGGGCTCCGCTTTTACGATAAAATAACCAATCAGTGCTCCCACCGGCACCAGTACCCACCGGTAGGATCTGGCTGCCATGACCTGACCGAGGTAATTGCCGGCAGGCATAAAGCCCACATTTGCACCGGTCAGAAACAGTACCAGACCAATATAAGTATAGATCAGACCGATCAGGATCTTCGCCAGTGTCTTCCCCGACAGCCGCAGGGCAAATATCTGGAACAGACCGAAAAACAATACAATGGGAAGTAATGAGAGTGCGATCTCTTTCATATAATCCGGAAGCCCATGGGCAAAAAGCTGCGCCAGTTCCACAGAATCAGAGATCTCCGGGATCGCCACCGGCTGGTAATCCGCATTGGTCGGCTTATAGATCAGCCCCAGCACCATGACCGCCAGGATCGGGCCGATGGAGCACAGTGCTACCAGACCGAAGCTGTCGTCCGCCGCATGGTGGTCATTACGGATGGACGCAATACCGACACCAAGTGCCATGATAAAAGGAACGGTCATAGGACCCGTGGTCACACCACCGGAATCAAACGCCACTGCCCGGAAATTCTCCGGTACGAGAAATGCAAGAACGAACACTGCTATGTAGAAAAAAGTTAACAACGGCGGCAGTGCCACACCGATCAGCATACGCAGAAGGGCAATGACCAGGAAGATTCCCACACCCACTGCCACTGCCAGGATCAGCGTCATGTTCGGAACCGAAGGCACCTGTGTCGCCAACACCTGCAAGTCAGGCTCGGAAATGGTGATCACCACTCCCAACAGAAAAGATAACACTACGATCAGCAGAATATTTTTACTCTGGGTCATTCTGGCACCCACTTTTTCTCCCATGGGGGTCATGGACATCTCCGCACCCAGGGTGAAAAACATCATACCGGCCATGACCATCACCGCTCCCACCAGAAAGCACAGCAGGATACTGGAGGTAATTGGAGCTATGGTAAAGCTTAATACGATCACGATCCCTACTACCGGCAGGACCGCCTTCAAGGATTCTGCAAATTTTTGCCGGATCTTTGGATTCAATAACTTCAATATTGGTCTTTCCTTTCTTTATGTTTTCTTTATCTTAACATGAAGCAAAGACCCGATCCTACCGTTTTTCGTGAATTTATAAAATTTTCACGGGTTCTTAACGCAATCTTTATGCAGACAGCTCCCGGTCCTGCCCAGACTGCTTTTTCACAAATTTATAGGCCCAGACATCCACCACGATCACAAACAGGAAAAAGAAAACGAAGATCCAGTCCGCATCCAGAGACAATGCGGAATCATAGATACCGTGTTCGATCATCGGCATGAACACGCTGAGCTTCAGGTAGCGTTTCCTGCGTTTTTTATCGCCTGCAAGTTCTGCCTCCTTCGCCACACCGAAGAAATATCCCATGATCACGCCATCGATGGCATGGGAAGGCACGGACAGGAGTGCTCTGGTCACCGCCGTTCCCACGTCTCCGTCCAGACAGTACATGACATTTTCAATGGCGGCAAATCCCAAAGCCGAGGTCACGCAGTACACGATGGCATCGAATTTGTAATTGAAGGCCGGATGCTTCCAGGCTGCCCATTTGGCCGCCTTCATCTTGCAAAGTTCCTCGATCAGTGCCACCCCGATAAAATTATCCAGGATCACGTAGCACAGCGTATCTGCATCCATAAATACCAGAAATACTTCATCCAGAATGATTTCCAGTATCATGGCGGGGATCACAGACAATACACCGAACAGGAAAATCTTCCACAATAATCCCCTCGGCTCCTTCTCCACCTTATCCTGTCTATAAATCCATACCACCAGTGCGATGGCCGGCAATAGTGCCAATCCTGTCAGAAACATAACCTATTCCTCTCCTGTCCACATAGACGGTCCGCCCTTTCAGGACCGCCGCCATACTACATTTTAATCTAATGTTTTTCCTGATGTCAACCTAACGAAAGTATATGTTTCTATTTTTTGTGTCTTGGCTTTTCCGGAGGATACCTGCCTGCCTTTTGCCTCCGCTTTAGGGGAAAATATACCGGCTTTCATATATCCTTAACTACTTCTTTACACCTTGCATTGCAAAGTAATGGTACTATAGTTATAATATATTTACAAAACAACTAACAATATTTCATGGAGGATCACACCGTGTTCCGATCATTTTCCGATAAAAAATCACCGCGGAAAAGCTTCCGCTTAAAACCACCCTTTACCAGACATGCCATCAGTATCCTGATCTGTGCCGCCTGCATGCTGTTCGCCACTCTTGCCTCTTTTTTATATCAGCATATAGTACCGGACAACCATGCCAATGTAGCACTGTTCTACATTCTGGCACTGGTGATCATCGCCAGATGGACGGTGGGCTACGGCTACGGCATTGTCTGCACCCTTTTTTCCGTAATAGCGATCAATTATCTGTTCACCTATCCGTATTATAAGCTTAATTTCACACTGACCGGCTACCCTATCACCTTCCTGCTGATGAGTGGGATCACTCTGATCCTGTGTACCATGACCTCTCATATGACCATCCAGTCCGAGATGATCGCAGAGCGGGAAAAGCGGCTGGCAGAGGCCGAAATGGAAAAGATGCGTGCGAATCTTCTGCGCGCCATCTCCCACGATCTGCGCACGCCGCTCACCGGCATCATCGGCAACAGCTCCCTGTTTTTGGAAAGTCAGAACGATCTAAGCTCCACCGAGCAGCGTACGATCATGACCAATATCTACGAGGATTCCAACTGGCTGTTGAATATGGTGGAAAATCTGCTGTCCGTCACCCGTATCCAGGGAGACAGCTTAAGCATCAATACCACAGAGGAGCCGGTGGAGGAAGTGGTGGGAGAAGCTTTGGAGAAGCTGAAAAAACGCTATCCCGATGCCGCCATCCGGGTCAAGATCCCCGAGGAATTTCTGATGATACCCATGGATGCGGTGCTGATTGAGCAGGTCACCATCAATCTGCTGGAAAATGCCATCGTTCATTCCGGAAGTATCCTGCCCATTGATTTCATCGTGGAGGATCATCCGGAGCATGTCTCTTTTATTGTGAGAGACTACGGAAAAGGACTGTCGGAAGAAAAATTACAGAATCTGTTCGAGACGGGTACCTACAACAATTCCCGGAGCTCGGATTCCCGCAAAGGCATGGGTATCGGTCTGTCCATCTGCAAGACCATCATCACCGCCCATCACGGAACGCTGAGTGGCAGGAATCATGCGGATGGCGCGGAATTCTGTTTCACACTTCCCAAGGCTGGAGCTAGCGCTACGGAAAAATAAGTATACTCAGCCACATACGATAGAACTGTTGAAAATACCGGAAAGGATATGGATCACAGATATGAATAAGATCAAAGTTCTCTTAATCGAAGATGATAGAAGTATCAGTAATTTCATTACCGCTACCATGGACCGAGAAGGCTACAAGATCATGCACGCCTTAAACGGCAGAGAGGGACTGAGTCTCAGCACTTCTTTCTGCCCCAATGTGATCCTGTTAGATTTAGGGCTGCCGGACATGGACGGGCTGGAGGTATTACAGAAACTCCGTTCCTGGAGCGATGTTCCGGTGATCATCATATCTGCCCGCACCAAGGAGCAGGAGAAGGTCTCCGCTCTGGATCTGGGGGCGGATGATTATATCACAAAACCTTTCGGCACCGGCGAGCTCATGGCAAGGATCCGCACTTCTCTGCGGCACAGCCACGCCCAGACTCCCGGTCATGTATATAAGGCACTGGATCTGGAGATTGATTTCGAGAAACGACTGATCCGCCTGCGGGGTGAAGAGGTGCATCTGACCCAGATTGAGTACCAGCTGCTCACACTTTTAGCAGAGAATTCCGGCAGAGTCCTGACCTACAGTTACATCATGAATGCCATCTGGGGCCCCTACATGGACAATAACAACCAGATCCTTAGAGTCAACATGGCCAACATCCGCAGGAAGCTGGAACAGAATCCTGCCCAGCCCCAGTATGTCTTCACTGAGATTGGTGTGGGCTATCGGATGCGTGAGAACGAGAACGGTGGGACTGTATAAACAGAAATACAATTCCCAACACTGCCTCTAGCAAAATGAGTACCGTCCCTCTGTCCAGTGCCTTCCAGACGCTGTCCAGGGTATCCATCCGGCCTAGGATGTCTATGTAAAAGAAATCCAGATAGATGACCGCCGGTGAGATCACACATCCCGGATGCAGTACCGTCCGCTCCATGAGCAGACGGTACATTTCCACTGCCAGAAATATTACATTCAGGGCATAGCCCGCACAAAGCTGATTGTTCAAAAACGGTCCCAGGGAGCTGAGTTCCATACCAAGGGGAACACTTCCTGCCCGGACCATTCCGAAGCTTAAATACATGATTCCAACACTCCACAATAGCATCGCAAGGGATGCTATTCCAAGTCCTCTGCTTAATTGACTGGAGGGAATCATTTTCACATCCTCTTCCTTTCCGAAATACCGGTATACAAGCCCCAGCATCGTCAGCGTCCCCGCCATGGAGATTCCGGCCACCAGGCAGGCAATATCTCTTCCCCCAAACAACCCTCTTCCGGAAAATAAACGGATCCCGATGACACAGTGATAGATCAAAAGCCCCAGCACGATCAGATACAGGATCCTCTTTTCACGTTTCCGCTGCTCCTGGAGCTTTGCCAGTCTCACGACTTCCGTCACAGCCTCCTCCCGGTCTCCCGCCCGCTCTCCGGTCACAATGTCCTGAATCGGCAGTTCCAACAGATGAGACAGGGACTCCAATACGCCGATATCCGGAAAACTTTCTCCATTCTCCCACCGGGATACCGCTTTGTTGGTCACCCCTAACATCCTTCCCAGTTCACTCTGGGTATAATTTTTGCATTGTCTGGCTTCCCGGATCAGATTGCCCGTTTTCTTTTTATCCATACTAATCCCTATACCTTTCTGTACTCTGCAAACTCTAGGTGCTTTAGCACCTTTGCTTTAGCACCTTTGCTTTAGCACCGTATGCCGGCCGATCTGTACCCTTATGGTAACAATCCTTTGGAAAATGCGCAATCCATTGTAACGAGACTGCCTGTTTTCTGTGATTTTTGCGCAAAAAATTCCCCTCGGCGAGGGGGGAGTGTACCGAGGGGG
>OGZX01002214.1_pt1 | contig 16339 bp, 9 predicted proteins | sample 1576881 | NCBI WGS metagenome assembly OGZX01 (sample SAMEA3541542, study PRJEB24748) | human gut metagenome | biome: human gut; feature: human-associated habitat; material: faeces | place: China | collected 2012
CCGTTACTTTTACCGGAAATTTACTGCGGGGTGGGATAGGAGTGAATACAATTTGATCTCCTTTTATTTCAGCCGGACCTTCTTTGATGTAGTAAGAGACGGGCAGCCCGCAATCACTTGTGGCTTTTAAAGATAAAGAACCGCTTCCTGCTTTCATATCGGGCAATCCTGGAAATAATATATATTGCCTTTGTCCTTCCGTATTCCGGTAAGGGATGCGGATACTAACCTCCTGAACAGCACTTTTATACTTCCGGTCTCCTGCCTGGCTTGCCAACAGGCATATATCACCGGTACGGCGCGGATTATTCATACCCATCCGATAGAAAGATACCATGAATGTGGTGTCATTTACTTTTTTCACAGGCCCGCAGATACGACTGATTATCGGTGTTGCATCTGCATGTTCATCAGATAGTTGGGTTCTCAGAGAATCCGTACATACGGCTTTCAGGTGGAAAGTGATTCCATCGGCTTCCGGATTGAAGCGGGGCTGTACACGTACATGCTGCTTCTTGTCGTATGTCAGTAAGTTGCCGTTTTGCTCAAAACCCAGATACTGTTGTTGTTTTCCGCGGCTTTGCGTATACCGTGCTTCAGTCGCTTCGGCTATTTCACGGTCAAAATACCAGAAAGCATCATGAGGATCACCTTTATATTGTGAATAGGGGGCGGCTTTGGCTCGCTTCTTTTGATCGGGATGCCAGCGTTCTGCCAGCCAGCCTTTGGCTGGGTTTACCGGATTCAGTTTTACTTTACCGTCTTTCGTTACTTCATCCGTCAGTCGTTGATTGATAGCTTTTTCCAGAAATAGAGCAATATATGCGGCTGTTTCATCTGCCACATCGAAATGTCCCCGTCCTGCGTCACACAGAAATGAGATGCAACTTTCAGGATACATCATGCGGAAGGCCAGTGCCGGATTTACCCGGGCTTCCCACCATTCATATTCTCCTTCAATCATCAGTCCGGGTATTCCATCTATATTACGGGTACGTCCCCATTCCAGATTCTCACGCCCGTAGCCGGTAAGATTCGTGCGCGGAGCATCGCCGTGCAGGGAAATGATAGCCAAAGTGCGTTCCGGATTCCATGCTGCGAAGTTCCAGGGATAGGTAGCCATAGCCGAATGGCCTATGGGAACGATGGGGACATTTTTCAGTTCGCTATATCCGCTGACGTCTGCCAGGTCGACCATCATTTTCTCAAATATCTGTTGTGTGCCTTTCGATACATCCCATTGCTGATCGATGCCGGGTGTTATCCATACAAAGCCGATTCCCAGCTTCTGCATCTTTTCGCGGAAAAGGGGATTATCAAAAAGGGTTTCTTCGCTCATATTGTGTTGTCCTACAATAATCGCTTTTACCTGCATACAGTCAGCGGGTATCCACAAGAAAGCCGTAGGATTCCGGTTAGTTTCATTGGAGACGAATCCGTCAAGAGTCACAGACCATTGCCATTCCCCTGCCCGCAAACAGGAAGAGAGGAAAAGCAAGAGGATCATTGAAAAAAGCAGTCTATATCTATTCATGGTTCTTTGTTTTTATATAATTAATACGAACGAAGAATAGGGTTCACTCAAAGATAAGGGATTTAAAAACAATGATTCCACAAATCTTATAAGATTTATGGAATCAACCTGTTTTTGTTATATTTCGGTGAGTCTTAGTATTCGTTAATAATCTTTTATTTAGAGGCTTCTTTCAGTTGTTCCGTCAGCTTATCCATATCTTCCGGGCTGGCTGCCGATGGGAATTGCAGCGTTCCTTCTTTATTGACAATGGCATAATGCGGGATTGACAACATACCGTTTCGCCCGAACTTCTCATAAATTTCCATTTTGAAAGCTTCGTTGATGATGACATGCTCTCCTTTTAAGTTATAGTGTCCTGCCATTTTTTTCCAGAGTTCAGCTTTCTGGGGAGTATCGATGGAAACATACAATAACACGATATCATTTTCAGCAGCATATTTCTGTAAAGGTTTGATGTGTGCAAACGATGCACGACAAGGACCGCACCAGGTAGCCCATACGTCGATAAAGATCACTTTACCGGGGTATAAGTCAGTAATTTCCTTAAAGGTACGTACACTGTCTGTATTCAATATATGAATGTCTTTCGGAAGTTCGGCCTCATTGAACGCTTTGTTCTTCTGTATTGCTGTTTCTAATTTCGGCGTCAGCACGCTTTTGGGATATAATGTCTTGAATTCCTCATACAATGCAGGAATACCGGTTGCAAAATACTCACGGCTTTCATCTTCCAGAATGAGAAGTCCCATTGCAGCCTCCTGTACCCGGCCTTGCAGATTAGTTTTATACCAATCGAATAACAACTGATTGCGTTCATTGTCATCATTCGTGCGCCTTTCATGTTTCATGAAAATATCTATGCCTGCCATATTTGATACGACATCTGCAAATGCAGGAGAGAACACACTTTCAGCCTGACTGACGTTTGCAAAATCCAACATCTGGGCGTAAGCGTCCTCCCATTCCTTCTTGACCGTTTCGGAACCTCTCCGGTAGTTACCGAAATACTGATTCATATATGCCATCAAAGTCTGTATACGTATATCTTGTATAGCTTTCTGTCTGAGCTGATCGTCCACTTCTGCCACTTCTTTTTCTAATGTAGTGGCGTAGTCTGTCAGCTTTTGATATACGGATGAGGCAACCGTGTCCTTACCTACGTTAAAGATATCTCCCCGGCGTGCACGCAGATTAAATACGTTTTCATTCAGATCAGCCAACTTCTTGAGTATTTCATTTTCTTTCGTCAAGCCGTCAACTGGGTTTAGTTCATTCGGTTTGGAAGCATCAATATCAAGCGTCTGCTTTCCCGGAGCAAGATAGATACTACCTAAGTTTCGCTTACCATATAGAAAAAGAGTCAGCTTTTCGTTCCCGTTTACAGGTAAGGTAATCTGATACGTGCTGTCGGCATTTAAACGTAAAGTATCAATCTTGTTCGGTAAGTAAATGCCATCAGTAGTGATGTTATACACAATGGGAGCGCCGGATGTATTTGTTACTTTGCCTTCTAAAGTAATGCTCTTCTGGGTACATCCGCTCAGGAGCATAGTGGTCGCTATGCCGCCAAGGCATAAAGATTTGATGAATTCCATTATTTGTTTTTCATTTGGTTTATAATCTGAGACGCTAAAATAGTAATAAGGTTACACCGGGACAATTATTTCCTGTAATTTCTCGATCGATGATTGTTCATTTTATCTTAATTCCTTTTATAAAATCATTGGTTACTATTCCTTTCAAGTCCTTCATCCGTTCTCCATTGATTACTACATTTTCAAACGTCACGTTTTGCACGGCTCGTTTTTTGTCCAATCCTTGAATTAACGATGGATTTTCTCCTATGCCTGTATATGTAATATTCCTGAAAGTAATGCCTTCAATGCCACTTCCCGGCTGTTTATCATATTTCTCATTGAAACGTACTTTTACATAAAACAGTCGTCCTTCCTGAATATTCTCTACCCGGATATCTTCGAAAAGGATATTACGAACCTGATTTTTATCACCGCAATCCACTGTCATGCAACCTTGATAAATCGGATCATCCTCGTCATGTTCCAGAATGTCGATGTTACGGAAAGTCAGATTCTCTATCACTTCTCCTGTCGGTGAGTCCGGATCTCCATGACCGCCTACATTGATGGGATGTGCCATATCTGCCCAAAGAATGGAATTCTGTACGGTGATGTCAGATGAACCTCCCCACCAGTTCCAGCGGTGGTTGTACAGAGCAATGCAATCGTCCGAATTGCGCATAAAGACATTGTCGATAAGTACTTGGCGACAACACATCATATCTATACCGTCACTCCATCCTTTACAACTGAAGGACTTCAGATTTTTAATCGTAATTCCTGTAGAACCACCTCCAAATACGGTATAATGGTCCGGATTCACTACTGTAATACCATCTATTCCTATATTTTTGGAATCAGTGATTTCGATGCCCCGTATGGCATGGTCTATGATTCCCCGTCCGATGATGCGGACATTCTCGGCTTTGTCTACCACGAGTTTTGCCTTGATCACAGCTCCGGGTGCCAGATACACGGTTGTATTACTTGGTATCCGTATCTGATTGTTGGGTAAGTCTTTGGGGCGGTGTGTGCCCGGACCGAAATACATTACTCTTTCAGTTTCTTTTTCATACTTCTCGGTCTCCATCGGATTGGCAAAAAGATGCAGATTGTGCAGTCGGTCGCCATTAAACTCTATGGAGAGATATTGCGGTTTTTCCAAAGTGAAAAGAATGGTGTTTTGTATCTGTTTGTATTCAATACCTTTACTCAAAGGGCGTATGGCCACTTCACGCACAGTGCCATTGTTTTTCTTCACCATTACTTCTACAGGACTTCCCATATCAAATTGCACCATGGAAGCATCCTGCACTTTGTCCATATCTACCTGTACGTTATATTCGAATAAATCTTTCCATTCACCCCCGGGGATGCGTACACGTACAGTATAGTCATCGTTGTGCGGCATCCCGGTACTCAGTGTGCCGGGATAAGTCACTAACTGTGCCTGTATAGATAAGCAGAAAAGGACTGATAAAATAGTTGTAATCAGTTTCATAGGATTATTGTTTTATATGTTTTTCTGTAGTGAAAGAATGTAAGTTTCACCTTTCTCTGTAGGAAAAGAGTACATATTTTCATCGTCTGTAGTTACTTTCACTGTACTTCCATCCATACTTTTCACTGCTTCAATTCGGGAGTTCGGAGAATAAATACGGCAGATGCTTCCCGCTCCGGACTGTATGGAGCAGGCTGTAAGTCTTGCTTCCTCCCATTCAAAAGTAAAGGTAAAATTGCCTTCTGCACGCAATCCTTTTACGTAGCCCGATTTCCATGCTGTAGGCAATGCCGGTAGTAACTGTATAAATTCCTGATGACTTTGCAACAACATCTCAGCAATACCCGCAGTGGCACCAAAATTACCATCTATTTGGAAAGGTGGGTGAGAATCAAGCAAGTTTTCATAAACTCCTCCTTTATCATTATCCATGCTAATAACAGTCATAGTTGAAAGACTGAGTGCCGATTTGAGTAGGCGATAGGCATGATCTCCATCCAGTAAACGTGCCCAGCAAGCTATTTTCCAAGCACGGCTCCATCCTGTCCCTAAATCCCCACGCGATTCTAATGTCTTCTTGGCTGCATCGGCATATTCCATGTTTCGCAGATTGGATATTTGATTTCCTGGATAAAGGGCGATCAACTGAGATAAGTGTCGGTGTTGATTGCCTAAGGTATCAAGTTGTTGTTTATCTTCTTTCCATTCACGAATTTGTCCCCAGGGGCCTATTGTAACACCATTGTCCAATTGATTGAATTTAGACGTCAGTTCAATGACAAAATCCTCATCTATCGGAATTTTTGCTTCCTGCAAAGCCTGCACAGCTTCCGTTGTTTCACTGAAAAGTTGCCAGATAAGTTGTTGCGCATATGCAACGCCATCTTCCCAGGGGCCTTGTTCAGGCGACCATTCGTTCGGAGCAACAAGAATACCGTCAGCTACCGGTATCAGTCGGTCGAACCAGTACTCGCATGCACTGCGCATTACAGGAAAGGCGATAGTGCTCAAATAATCCATATCCAATGTATAGGCATAATGTTGCCACAGATGCATGCAATACCAGGCATTGGCCGGCCGATTGATGTTCCAGTCCGTATATCCGAATATGTTACTTTGGGTTTTGATAGTCCAGCCTCTGAGTCCTTCACTACGTGCCAGTTGTTGCCAACTGCCATCCGGACGTTGAGCTTCAGTAGCAATGTATTGAAGGAAGGGTTGGTGACACTCTGTAAGATTACAATTCTCAGCCGGCCAGTAATTCATTTGTATATTGATGTTACTGTGAATATCGCATTGCCAGGGCGGAGTATTATTGTTGTTCCAAATACCTTGCAGGTTATTAGGCAAATTCATTCCACGTGAAGAAGATAACATCAGATAACGTCCATACTGGAAGTAGAGCATATCCAGATAAAGGGATTCTTTATGTGAGCGTACCAGTTCATCGGTAGGAATAGTGGGTAGTTCTGCATTTAAGTTCAGTTGTACCCGGTTAAAGAGTGGACGATAGTCATTGAGATGTGCGGCTTTTAACTCTTCATAATTTTTAGTAGTGGCCTGCTGCAAGCTATTGGTCAGCCGATTGTGCAATTGTTCTGCTGTTTCAGTTACGTAAGTAGCAGAAGATAGATCGAAATTCGTGGCTGCAACCAATAGAAGTGTGACCGCATCAGCTTCTTCGATGCTCAGTTTATCTGAATCAGAGATTAAAGTTCCCCCTTCATTAAGCACTTTCAGTTGTGCTTCGTAGGAAAGTAAGTCTAAGTTTCCATGTAAAAAAATGGAGCTTTTATCTACTTCCAAGTGAGTTCCGGGTCGTGCATCACTCAGGCTAACTGTAAAATTGAGCTTCCCTTTATTTCCAGGAGTACTCAGGCGCATAACTATCGCTTTGTCTGGATAGCTGACGAAATATTCCCGGAGATATTGCACACCATTCTGCTGATAACTGACTGTACCGATGGCATCATCCAATGAGAGTTCGCGACGATACTCTGTTGCTATGCTGTCCTGATTCTTGAAATCAATATATAGGTCACCAAAGCTTTGGTAGGCACCACGTTCAGTAGTGCTCCCTGTCCATAATGTCTTTTCATTGAACTGTATTTGCTCGTGTGCCACACCACCGAAGAACATGGCTCCCAATTCTCCATTACCGATGGGCAAAGCAGATGTCATCCAGTTTGTTGCAGGGTGTGTGTACCACAACTTCAGGGTTACCGGTTGCGTTTTAGTGCAAGAACTCAAAGTAAACACAATCCATATAAAAAGGATTGGAAAGCCTCTAAAAGAAAATAACTTGTTCTGTATCATGAAATATTACTTTATTGTTTTTATTCGCGTACAATTCCTTTCACAATGACCTCGGAAATGGCAGCAGGCGATTTCTCAGAGAAGCGGATACGTACAAAACGTGCATTTACTGATCCTTTCTTAAAAGATAACAAGACTTGCTGTTCGCTTTTGGTTGTATTCTGTTTGTCTGATACGGTAAGCCACTGTTGTTTGTCATCTGAAATATCTACAGTATAGCAATATACGGCAGACGAAGGAAAAACAATCTGGATTTCATGCAAAGTTAGGCTTTTTTCTGTATCCAGTATCCAGTAAGGAGCCGTATCTTTTTCAGCAGCTTGCCAAAAGGTTGCCGGATTGCCATCCGCAGCCAATCCCACTGCTTGTCCTTCGTGGTAACTGCTTGCAAAAGTCGGATTATTTCGTCCCAAAGTTTGTATGCTCTTTTCTTGTTTCTCACGGATATATCGGGTATAAGGGCGTTCTTTTACTCTGGGAGTTATACCTTCCTTCCAGATATCATTTCCTTCAAATGTGATTTCAATGCGTGCTGCTTTCAGTCCGGGAGATGTGGCTTCAATCACGGCAGTACCTGCATGATAGGAACGGAATGCAATGGCTGCCTGTCCATCCATGATGCGGATGTCGCTATCCGGTGCAAAGCAAATAGATGTTCCTGTCGGGAATTCTCCCGGTCCTGAAATTATTTTCAGTTCTACAGTGGGAGAATTATTGATAGGTTTTCCGTCAGCATTCAGTATTGTTACCAGCAACTGTACATCATCCGTTCCGTCAGTAAGGATGCCGGTCGTTCCTGATGCTTCCAGTTTCAGTTGTGCAGGAACACCTTCTTCGGGCCATTCTGGTGGTGTTATTTGGGTATACTCATTTCTATACCAGTACCACGAACGTTTAGGTATACGGAAATAATCTACAATTCCCATCTTGCCCAAATTACTTCCGGCAATGCTTCCATGATCAAATCCACACCATATAGCCTGGCCGCTACGCCATGAGAAACCTTTCCAACCGTTGTCTCTCTGTAAATCGCCCCATCCTGGTGCATATTTTCCCGGACGTTCGGATGTTACACTGCCATATTCTGATACGATATTAGGGATACCCGGTTTCTGAAAATCCGGTTGTGTGGCGCCATCTCCGTTATAACCTGCTATATCTCCTATCTTATCAATCCGTGCATCTCCCAACGGGCGTTGTGCTCCTCCAATAGCAGCCGGACGGCTTGGATCGAGCTGATGGGACAAATCCACCATTTTCTTCAACAGACGGCGGACCCCGTCCATCGCTTCCGGTGCAGAAAAGAAAGCCTCATTACACATACTCCATGCGATGATGGAGGGATGATTCCGGTGAATGCGTATCATTTCTTCCAATTGTTGCAGTGCACTTGCTTCAAAGCCGTCTATATCTTTTGTATTTACAGGATAAGCACTGCAGTCCCAATATCCATCGGGTTTGAATCCTCCGATACCCCAGAAGGGTGCTTCTGACCAAAATAACATGCCCTCTTCATCGCATGCCTGTGAAAAAGCAGGGGCGTGTGGATAGTGGGAACCACGAATCAGGTCGAAGCCCGCTTCTTTCATCATTCTCACATCCCGGCGCATGGCACTCTCTGTCACGGCATCTCCCCAACCGGCCTGATCTTGATGTACATTGACGCCTTTGAAGAAAAGATGTTTTCCATTTAGGAAAAAGCCTTTGTCAGCGGTCCATTCAAACCATCGAAAGCCGAAAGCAGTTTCAGTACGGTCTACCAGCTTTGTACCTTGATAGAGCGAACTGACCACCTTATATAAATAAGGATGTTCGGGATGCCACAAGTGAGGATTATTCAATGGTTTTGTTTGCTGTATCATTTTCTTTGCACCATTGGCTATTGCTTTTTCACTGTTCTCCACGGAGGTTATCACTTTTCCTTCACTATCTACGATTTGGGTAAGCAATTTGTATTCTACTGTCCGGCTGGAATGATTGCAAATTTCAGTTTCAATCTTTACTGCTGAAGCTTTTCCTTTATTCCCGGATAAATCGGGTGTGGTTATAAAAACACCATACCAATCTATATGTACCGGATTCTTTTTAACCAGCCGGACATTCCGATAAATACCTCCGCTGAATGTATGTTCTCCGGCACGCGGTGCCACATTGGGTTTCCAAAGATTACTAACGCATACAGTAATAATGTTATTTCCCACCTGTACGTCAGAGGAAATATCCATTGAAAAGCCTGTGTATCCACCTACATGTGTGCCCACTATTTTGCCATTTATTGCAACTTCCGCTTCTTGAAATACACCATCAAACTCCAGGAAGAGTTTCTTTTTCATATCTTCGGCACTCAGTGTCAAAGTCTTCTTATACCAGCCAAGACCAGTATAAAAATCTTTCGACATAAAGTAGGGGATACTGAATGAATGGGGAAGACCAATGTTTTGCCAAACAGTATTGTCACGGCTATACAACCATTCACGATTAAGATTTACTACCTCACGGGGTAAATCATTTGCCTGTATAGAAAGGCAAACTCCCCAAATACTGAATAAAACTAAAACAATGTATTTCTTATATTCCATAAAAATCATCTTTTTATTAATATTTATGTTACCTTTTTATCTGGAATTACTTGTACGCTTCCTTTTATGTAAATACGAACTAAAGATAAATAACACTCATTCTGTTTCTGATATCATAATTGTAAATGTAAAATGAGTGATATGTTTACTTGATTCGTACTATATTGAAACCATCCATGATAAATACTAAATACTATGATGAAAAAGATATTATTGATAGTGGCGTATAGCCTGATTGTTTTATATGTATCTGCCCAAAGTACATTGCCCGAAAGATATGTACCGTATATTGTAGACGTAGTTTATACATCGAACGACCCTGTTCAAGCCAGTGGAAAAGGGGAATCTCTCACTTACCGGATGAAAGCGGATACCGTTCCGCAATTGTTAGTTGTGCAGTATTCCGGCGAGAATAAGCCCGGAAAGGGGGAGAATTTCTTATTTAATATATCTGTCAATGGTACCCTCTTGTATACCGAAGGGCTCAACCGTAACCGGCACGGACTATTCGAAGTGGTATATCCCATTCCGGTGGAAGCGTTGAAGAATGGGACTTCTGCACTTGTCCGCTTTGAAGCATATGATCAGTCGGCATCTATAGGCGAGATTTATGCAGTTGCCATTGTCCGTCAAAAGCTGAAGACCGGTTTATTTGCTGATAAACAGAATTGGCAAGGGCTTACAAACGATTGGACTTGTACCTCCGGCGGAACTTTTATCTATACGGAGCCCGATGGCCCCCGACATCCATATACTGACAATTCCGTGATCGATCTAATGTCTTATTATGGTCTTGAACTTAATCTGAAGTTATCCGGCACAGACGATATACCCGTTGAAATACTTGTTTCAAGCAATGCCTTGAAGCTCGGAGAACCGGAGAAAAAGGACAATCCGTTTGATACCCGCAAAATCCGGTTAACCTTGCAAAAGCAAAAGAATGGCGACGGCAGATTATTCGTACCTTTCTCTGTCTTTGATACTCCGAAAGCTTCACAGAGCACTATACGGCGGATTAAATCCATTGCTGTTCGTCTTGCTGGAAAGCATGGCGGTAAAGTGAAATTACTTTCTACCCGTCTGGTAGAAGGAAACTCAGTGAAAGTAGAAGCCGACTCTTATTCCAAATCGGGAGAAGCCGGAGAAACAGTTATTTATCCGGTATGGATTACTAATTGTGAATCAAAATCACAAACAGTTTCTTTTTCCATTCTTAAATATGGTTGGGAAGCTTTTCCGGTTACAGTAGAACCGGCACAAATAGAGTTGGCACCGGGTGAGAAACGGAAAGTGGAATTACAGGTGGTGGTGCCGCCGGGTATTCCCGCCGGAGGCCGTGAAAAGCAGGTACTACAGATTTTACCTGCTGCCAATCCTGCAGCTGTGCAGACATCAACGTTTACCACTTTGCGTAGTATGCCGCATCCGTTTACAATCCATACGACGGAAGGATGGGAAGAAGTTCGCGCAAAAGCGGAAAAATATGACTGGGCTATGGAGCGCAAAAAACGTTATGTGCAGGATGCAGAACATTGGGAAGTGCCCTTACGCCCTCCTTATGCTGCTAACAGCGACGGTATTCCTTATTTATGTGCAACCACTCATGAGCACGGTCTGATGAATAATGCCATCGCATGGCAGTTGACACGTAAAACGGAATTTGCCTATAAAGTAAAGCAATTCCTGCTGATGATCAGCGATTATCAGACCGGCTTCCCGTTAACCCGGAAAGCTTCCAACCAGGCAAGTGTACAGGAAGGGCACTTCTTTCAGCATCTGGCGCAGGCCTATGATCTGATTATGGATGCCAACATCCTGAACGCACAGGAAGAAGCTCAGATAGAACACACCTTCCGGCTTTACATCGACCAATATCTGCGTTATAAATCAACGGGCGGAGCCAACTGGGCGGTTTCCCAACTGACGGGAGTCTTCTTTTGTGCTTTGGTCATGCAAGATTTCAACCTGGTGGATGAAGTGCTTTATGCGCCTTCCTGCCTGCTGGATAAGTTCCGTACTTATACAATGCCTGATGGATGGTGGTACGAGTGTACGGTCAGTTATAACCTTTGGGTAGCGAGCGAATATATACAAATAGGGTTAGCATTGAATCCTTTCGGATATTCTCTGCTGACGGAAAAATTCCCCGTTGATTATAATCTTACCCCCGAGTATGAGAAAGTCGGAGCCAATGAGCGTGAAGACAGCCGTAATCTTCATCATGGACACAGTTTCCGTATTCGCGGTCCTATTCACCAACCTTATGTCACTATCAAAATGATGTCGGATGCTCTTCTGCCTTTCCTCGATTACCGGGGCTGGATATTCGGAATCAATGACGCCACCGAACGCGAAGTGGGTGGCGATAGTTTCGAGATGGCATACTATGCTTTCCGTGATCCGCGCTATGCTGCTTTTATACGGATGTCTCCCAAGCGGAATAATTTGATTTATGGAGTACCCGAGTTGCCCGAGGTGGAGTCGGGAGATGTCCGGGGAGCTTATGCTGACAATGCGGGAGCGTTGATGTTGCGTTCCACCCAGAAGGAGCCGCGCGAAAAGATACAGGCCGTTTTGAAGTACGGAACACACGGTGGTTATCACGGACATTTCGACCGTACTGCCATGCTTTCACTGATGCGTTACGGGCGTAGCTTCTACAATCCGGAGATGGTGTGGTACAGCTATGCTCCCTATATGTATAATTTCTATGTACAGAGCAGTATCTCCAAAAATATGGTTACCGTTGATCTGAAACAGCAGGAAGCTGATGATAGTAAGCGTAGCCTGTTCCATACGGGTGATTTATTTCAGGCCGGTTGTGTAGAAGGAACTGCCGCATGGAGTTATCCTGCTTATGGCGGGCTGCGGCACAGTATGCGTGGACCGAGGGATTTCAAAGAAAAAACAGAGTGGGAAGCCCGTTATTTCCCCACACCCGAAAAGCATCCCGGATTCGGAGTGCTGACAGGATTTACCGAACCTGTTTTCCAACGCAGACTAATGGTTGTGACGGACGATTATGTAGTTCTTGCAGATTATGACAAAAGTACCGGGAACAAGCAACACCGCTTCGATCTTCTTTTCCAGATAAAAGGCTTGTTAGGATTGTCTGCCGATAAGAAAGAGTTCATTTCCCATCAGGCACAATTGGATACCGATGTCCTGAGTGCCGCACCGTTAGTGACTGATATCAATCAATATTCCGTAACCGGAACTCTGAAAGCCAGCTTCCTGACCAAATTCGGCCCCGAAGCTGATAACCGGGGCACGCGTATGTACGGTGAGCCAGGCTATCTCTACATGGATATTTATAATGCCTGGCCCAATACCCAACGGATTGCTTACACCGGACGTGCTCCCGAAGATCACGGAACGCAGCGTAACCTGAAGTACACGGTAGAGGGAGATGGTAAACTACTTGCCGAAGGCAGTTTCGGTGCCTGGATTCTGGGCGAAGGAAAGGTGGATGTTGATATTACGGGTATCCGGAAACTAACTTTGTCCTCCGCCACTCAACATGCCAACCGTTCTAAAACTCTGTTCTGGGCAGAAGCCATTCTGGAAACGAAAGACGGTAAACAAATTCGTCTTGCCGATCTTCCGGTTGTCAAGAACAACGTGCAGGAGAATCCTTTTGGGAATACTCGGGACTATGCCGATGGCCGCATCAATATCAGTGGAGAAAACTACAGTTGGGGACTTCCTGCCGAACCAGTGAATGCAGGTTTTGAAACTCCTGCTCAATATACCTTTGATTTGGATGGGCTTCAGGCCGTCCGTCTGAAAACAGTTATCGGTGGAGATTATCCTCTGGGTGATGAGGCTGAAAGGCGTATTACTTTCGGGGTGCGCATGGACGCTGCTCAGGTTCGTTACCTGACTGTCATAGAGCCTTTTGAAAAAGAGAATAGCGTACAGTCTGTATTTGCTTCTTCAGCAGATGAACTGATTGTAACACTGAAGGATGGCAGGGAACAACGGTTCTATTTTTCAGGAATGGAAGAGGAGGGAGGTGCACCTACCGTAAAGATGGAAGAATGGAAAGAAAGTGTGCTGCTGCGTGAAGAACATACAGTATGTGATTAAAAAAAGAATACGGAGTTCATCACGAGCTCCGTATTCACAAGATGAAAAGGATTGTAAAAACGGGGTATATATATTGGTTAGATGAGGGCTTTGTTCTTTTTCGTGACAAACAAGTGGCAGAGGGAAGACCAAAATCTCCCTTTTTCAGGCATCATGTTCTCGCAATCTTTCATTATGTTCTCGTGATTTTCCATCATGTTCTCATAATCTTCTATCATTTTCTTATGTAACGCGAGGATTTCATTGGTATAATTCATCAACTTTTTAAAATTCTCTTCCAACTCAGCTTCCCGTTGGGTGTGATAATCATTGATCTCAAATAAACAGTTGTTGATTTTTTCTAAGCGTGCTTTCTCCTGATAGAGCCAACTCAAGTGCTTTTTTCGCACTCTCACCATAATAGCATCATCAGGACAAGATTTTAGTGAGTTAAATTCAAGAGCCTTGTCAAGTTCGTCAGTATCTACTAACGGATTCTCGTCTTCGTAAGGTTCTGTGTCTATAGAGGAACATGTCAAATAACGGAGCCTGATCCATTCGTGGATTTGCTCTTCCGGTATGCCGTATTTTTCGGCTACTGATTTTATAGATACCCAATTAGCCATATAGTGTTTGATTATAAGTTTTAAATCAATCCCTATACGGCTATAATGGTTTTATATTATAAAGGTACGGGGCGTTACACCTTCCCTACCAGTAGGTATGTGGATACCTCTAAAAACAGGAAGAGTAAGTCCGTACCAATAATTGATACAGGCTACGCTCATCCGGTTTTTTAGTTAAATTTCCACATTTTACTGGTACCGGAAGAGGACATGCAAGATATATAATATACCACATGTCGCGTGTTCTGTTGCAATGATACGTTTTTTTCACAATCCAACAATGAAAACATAGATTTGTTTCACTATTCTGCTAATTATTTTTATTTGGCAAATAGAATTCTGTTTGGGTTTTAGTTTTAAATAGATTTGTTCTGCAATAGCCATTTCCAGGCTGGCACAACACTGATTTGCTTACTTTCTCGTACGATAACTGTCTCTTCATCCTTGGTGATGATAAGCAGATTAGCACATCCGGTTGCAGTTGAAGCTTCCAGAATTCCGTCAATCTCTCTTTCACGAGTATTTTCATCTGACATATCCCAGGTTACTTGTATCAGTTGCACTACGGCATCATTGCGTTGGAGTACAAAATCACATTCACCATTACTCTGGTAATAAGAAATCTTATCTGAGGGTAATTTTGTCCGATTCAGTTGCATGAAAACAGTATTCTCTAAATTTTTTCCGTTATCATTACTTTGCGGCAGGAGTACTGCACCCCGTATGCCATTGTCTATACAGTAATACTTATCGAGTGATTTTTGTTCCTTAATCAAAGATCGATCATATTTGGAAATACGAACAAACATAAATATGTCACAAATGTAGTTTGCCCATAGATATAGATCATCTTTGCCAACTTTCAACCCCTGTGACTTGATATCTTTATATATTGCATTTATTGATGTCGGTTTTGTGAGATTCGCCATAATACGCTTTACAAAATATCTTACTACACTTATATTTGATATTTTGTAGTGTTCAACCAAATCTTTCAATAACATTGTATCAAAATAGCCATGCAACAGTTTCAATCGGTCTGATTGGGAGGTGGTCAGTACAATTTCTGGGAATGCACTTTCCTGGTTATATTCTTCGAAAGCGATTCTCAACTTTGCCCTGTCCTGTTCGAGGTAGCTGTTTGTGTTGATTCCTCTGAAACGGCAATACTCATTGAATGAAAGTGGATATGTTTCATATTCAAGTGGATATCCCCTCAATGCCGAACTCAGTTCCGTTGAGAGCATTGTTGCATTGCTACCGCATACATAGATATTTTTGCAGTAAGTTTTGTAAACTCGCAATATAAAATATTCCCAATCCTTGATGAGTTGGATTTCATCAAAGAACATATATACATCTTTAATAGGTATATTGGGATACATTTCCATATATGAAGCAATGACATCATCCAATTCTTCGGATGTCATACTTCTCAGACGTTCATCATCGAATCCCAACCATAAAATATATTCTTTTGGCACACCTTTTTCGACAAGCGTATTTATGGCAATCTCCATCAAAGTAGATTTACCACAGCGCCGCACACCGGGGATAGTGATAATTTTTTTGGGATCTATCGGTAACTTTGTATCGCGCTCAATTACATCGAAAGGAATTTCACTCTGCTTGATAGCAAAAAGCGACTTAATAACATCTTTTCTCATGGGGTTTCCTTTTATTTAGGACAAAGATATAAAATCCTTTCCTAAATGAAAGGAAACGCTCAGTGTTTTTCTATGTTTTGTTGCCAAAAAAAGAATGTGGAGCTCTTTCTTTTTGAGTTTAGCTTTGGTTTTGACCTAAAATAACTCTATTTTTCCTTTGGTTTTAGACTTTATTCAGTCTTTTTATATTGAATATTAAATGTTTGTCTATATTTCAACGATTAGCTCTTAGTTGTATAACCTTCCATTTTATTATGCAGGGCAGCTTGAAAGTTTCCTGAATGATAAAGTGGAGTAGGAGTTGAAATCCCCTTCATATCAGAGTCAAAGCTTCAATAGTAATTGAGGAATACACAGGGAGTCACTTGACTTTGCACTGCTTCTTTTGTGTCTTTGTAGTAAGTCTTATTGGATGTTAACCTTGGTCAACAGGCTCATTAATGAAGGTCAACAGGCCGAGTAACCAAG
>OGZX01002216.1_pt1 | contig 16328 bp, 15 predicted proteins | sample 1576881 | NCBI WGS metagenome assembly OGZX01 (sample SAMEA3541542, study PRJEB24748) | human gut metagenome | biome: human gut; feature: human-associated habitat; material: faeces | place: China | collected 2012
CAGTAATTTGACCACTATAAACCCATAAATTTCCGTTCAAATTCCATCAAAACCGGACAGCTCCGACAGATTTTCTGACACTAAAAAACCCCGGAAAGCCTTGATTTTCCGGGGTTTTGTAAGCATTTTCGTAAGAGAAATTATCTCTTGGAGAACTGCGGAGCGCGACGAGCTGCTTTGAGACCGTACTCACCTGACCTTGATCCCAAAAGTCCAGTATTCATGCGTTTTTTCGGGCTTCCCTCTCTCAGTAAACCCATAGGTAAACCCACGAAATCGCGAGATTTTTGGTGCCGTTTAACGCAGCCCGAATGCAGCATTCACAACGCTGCTTAATTTCTCAGGTTTATTATACTTGACTTTCGCATAGATGTCCATAGTCGTTTTGCTGTTCTCATGGCCTGCCAAATACTGCACCGTCTTTGGATCAACACCTTTGTAAATCAGATTGGTGATGTAGGTGTGCTGCAGCATGTGCGGAGTCACCTTGAAGTCCATCGTATACACCAGCTTGGGATTGTTCGGCTGATGCTCACCAAGCCTTGGCTTTATTCTATGCTTGATGGACTGCCCATTTACATAGGTGTAATAACAGCGTTCTGCGGTGGAACGGACTGTTATGTACTTCCAGACCCTCACAAACTGTGCTTCCGTCAAAACAGTTCCCTTTGAATTGGAGATCACATATTCCGATTCTGATTTTTCCCTTGCTTCCTTGAGACAGGCTACCAGGCATTTGGGAATCGGAACATCTCGCTTCGCTGCCGGAGTCTTCAAAAGTGTGTTGACCACCGGCTCACCGCCTTCCACATGCCATGCACGCCTTACAGAAATGTACGGCGTTTTTTCATCCAGGAATACGCAGTCCCATTTCAATCCAAGAATCTCTTCCCTACGCAGTCCTGCGTACAAGCCGATCATCACGAAGACATACGGTGGAAGCTCACGAATGCTATCCAGCAAAATAGCAGTCTGTTCATCCGTCAAAGCTTCGCGCCGTTTCGCAGGCTTTCCTCCTCTTGCGCAAATCGTTTTGGATGGATTCTCTTTGATCACCTTGCTCTCTTCTGCCGAATTAAAAATGTTCTTAATCAGCATATTGAGCTGACCATACATTCCGGAAGAACCTTTTGATAGCGGAACCATCAGCAGCCGCAGGTCATCTGTGGTCACCTCATCCATATACATCTGTCCAATCGGCCCCACGATGTACCGATTCACCATCCGCTCGTATCCCTCCAACGTATTGGTTCTTACCGTTCCAGACCGCATCAGCAGCTATTTTTCGCAGTACTCTTCCACGGTCGGATTCTCTCTGTGGAAAACCACTTCTGCAATTTTCTTCTGGGCATCTTCCACCCGGTCATACAATTCTTCGCGTGTCAGCCCATAGATTGCCACTCTCTTTCCGTCTGCATCTGTAATTCGGGTACGATAATACTGTACCCCTTTCATCATCACTGTTCCGTATTCCGGAAGTTCAGCAGGACGCTTTTTTCCTTTAGCCATGTGTTCTCCTCCTCGTCTATCTTCATATATTGCGTGTTGTCACTTTTATTATCATGGCGTACACCACTTCCTTCAAGGATGTCGAATGTATGTAAAAAGGGCAGGGATTTTTGACCATCCCTGCCCTAAGTTTTTTCTGATTTACTCTTAATCCCACGATGCAAAAGCATCTTCCAGCACTCCTGCGAGCTGCTCTGGACGATTGTATTTCACCTTGGCGTAAATATCCATGGTGATCTTGCTGCTTTCATGACCGGCAAGATACTGAACTGTCTTCGGATCAACCGAAGCATGAATCAGATTCGTAATATAGGTGTGCCGTAGCTGATGCGGAGTCACCTCAAAGTCCAGACTGTAAACCACATTTCCATTGTGTGCCGCCTTTTGCCCCAGAACCGGCTTCACCGTATGCTTTACCCTCTTGCCATCTTCATAGCGATAATAGCAGCGTTCCTTGGTGGTACGGGTTACGATATACTGCCATAATCTCTTGAATTGCGTATAGGACAACGGGTCTCCATCCCGATTTGCAACCACATAATCCGATGTCGATGTATTCTTCGCCTCTTTCAGACATTCCAGAAGATTGTCCGGCAGAGGGACATTCCGATGCGCTGCCTTTGTTTTCAGCTCTGTCAGAATCACCGGACGATTATGCTCCGTATGCCAGGCTCTCCGAACGGTAAGGTACGGAGCCTCACAATCAAGATACACCGAATCCCATTGAAGTCCGAGGATTTCTTCTCTCCGCAATCCTGCGTACAGCCCCAGCATTACAAACACATACGGCGGCAAGCCGTAAATGGCATCCAGCAGCTTATCCACCTGCTCATCCGTAAGCGGGAGGCGTTCCTTCTGGGGAATTCCTCCCACATTCTTCTTCAGATAGATGGTCGGATTCTCATCAATGATCTTGCTCTCCATTGCTGCCGTAAAAATACACTTATATATAACGCTCACCGATTTGTACACGGATGCCGACTTTTTTGATGCCGCCAGCAGTGCCAGGCGAATGTCATCTGCTGTTACATCTCCCATATGCATATCGCCCAATGGCTTAATGATGTAGTTCTTCACTTTCGATGTATAGTCAATCAGCGTTGTCATCCTGATCTGTGCCGACTGCATCATCGCAATACTCCTCCACTGTAGGTGTACTGCGGCGATACGTCTTGTTCTCAATCTGCTGGATCGCTTCCTGTTCCTTCTGGTACAGTTCCTCTCTCGTTCTTACATATAAGGAAACCCGCCGCCCCTGCTGATCTGTTACACGGGTTCGATAATACTGCGTTCCCTTCATACCCACCGTACCATAATCGGGAAGCATCATTCTTCTTGCCGCCATATCATTACCTCCAATCCTGTTGTTGCTTTCATTATTGCGGATTCATCGTCCATACTCAACGATGTCGATTTTTACCGCCGAAAGCTTCGAGGTTTGCGATATGTCGCAGCACGTTCCATCGGTTTTGCACGGTGCGTACATTTTGCAATGTACTCCTGAATCCCCACTTCCGTGAAATAAACGCAGCCGTTTTCCACATACTGAACATAGGAGATCAAACCGTCTGTTCTTGCAGCATCCAGTGTTTTTACGCTGATTCCCAGTATACCGGCTGCTTCCTTCCTTGTAATCAGTTTATCCATCGCCTTCTTCGCCTTCCTTTCGGCATTTGCCCTGTCTTTTTTTCTCTGCCTGTTCCGGAATGTAATAACCAAGCTGAATCCTTACAGCTTCGTCAATCCCACGCATCTGCCCCTTACTTACCCGCCCAAGATAGCGAATCACGCATATCTTGTCGCAGGTGTCGAGCTGTTCTGCCAATACCATAGACGGTTTTGCCAGTCCCTTTGCTTTACGGAGAAAGAAATGCGTTGGCTGCTTTCGCTTCTTCTCAATTTTTGATGTCAGCGGAGCAATCGTGATTGTCGGCGCATAATAATTACCGGCATCATTCTGAAGAACCACAACAGGACGAACACCGCCCTGCTTTGATCCAACCGGAACACCGAGATTGGCGAGATATAAATCACCTCGCCGATAACCCCAGTTTTCTTTCATTTTCTGTTGTCTCCAATCTCCATACACTGATATGGATAAAGCCTGTCAGGTATCATGCTGATACAGCACCCAGCAGTGCTTTCTGAAAATATGGTTTCTCTGTACTTTTTCTTATCACCCCAGAGATGTAGGATTTCTCACAGGCGGCAGTGTGCTTCACTGCTCCATTGGAATTTAACCATCCCGCCTTCCTTATGGCCGGACCGCGAATTACGGAAGTATCATTGTCCCTGTCTGGCTTTAGCACCGCCGCCGGTTGCAATCCGGCATTTGCTTCTGCGAAACCGCTATCGCCCCGATGGGCTTCATGGCGTGCAGTCGAAGGCTCGACCAAACAGGAATGTACCTGAAGAATGAGTATTCAGTTTTCAAGGGACATCCGGACTTTCGTCCTTACAAAGTAAGTTTAACAAGAATCCTCCGGTTTCGCGTTGGCCTCGTAGGCGCACTTTGGTTGTCCTTGCAGGACTACATACGGTTTGTTTTGATTTTTTCAGTGTCCTATGCAGTCGGATTGGGGCAAAAAAAATACCTCGTTGGTTTCCCAACGAGGCATCGAAGACGATTCTATCTCATACGACTTCACATCATGCATCCGAAGATTTGTTTTACAAAATTCGCTTGGTTTTTTCCAGAACGCTTAAACTGATCATATGCTCCTTCCGCATGAATAATCAGCATTTCAATTTCTGGAGCAGTAATGACATTTACCACGTCAATTTTCTGCTCATATGCTTTACTCAATCGAAATTCCTCTCTGCGAGAATCCAAAATCCGTATCACAGAAATCTGCTTATCGAATCCTTTCCGTAAGTACTATGCATAAAAGCACAGCCGCAGAGTACATCTGTGGCTGTGTTTTGTGTTCAGTTGCTCACTGTTGCGTGGACTGGATATGGAGAGACAACATATCTCCCGATCTTACATGGGTGATCTTATCTGCCATCACTCTGGCAGTTTGCCTTGCAGATATGTCGGCATCCCCACTGCGGTCGTATCCGGCCTGACCTTAAACATGGCTTTTTCAATCTACCTCCCTTATCGGTTTTCCGCGATATATTTCTCCGCCATGTGGACTGCCATCGCGCCGTCCGCCACGGCGGTGACCACCTGACGGAGGGGCTTCGTCCGCACGTCGCCCACGGCGTAAACGCCGGGAATACTGGTTTCCGTGGTCTCTCCGGCCACGATATAGCCGCCGCCGTCCAGCGCCAGTTGACCCACCGCCAGCGCCGTGGCGGGCTGTCGGCCCACGCTGACAAATACGCCGTCGCAGTCCACCACGCTTTCCTCACCGGTGACGGTGTCCCGCAGGCGTACGCCGGTCAGCCTGACCCCGGAAATCAGCGCGGAAACGGTGCTGTTCCAGCGGAATTCCACATTTTCGGCCTGTTCCAGTGGCTCGTGATAGATCTTGGTGGCCCGCAGGGTGTCTCTGCGGTGGACGAGGATCACCTTTTTCGCCACGCGGCTGAGAAGGAGGGCATCTGCCGCGGCGGAATTGCCGCCGCCCACCACGACCACCGTTTTGTCCTTGTAAAACATCCCATCGCAGGCGGCACAGTAGGCCACGCCCCGGCCCAACAGCTCCGTCTCTCCGGCAACGCCCAGCGTTCTGGGGTCTGCGCCGGTGGCCAGCACCACGGTTTTCCCCCGGAAGATCCCCTCGCTGGTCTCCACGAGCTTGGGAACCGCCGTCAGATCCATGCGGAGAACTTCCGCGTATTCGCTGCGTGCCCCAAAACGCTCCGCCTGCTTTTGCATCTTCTCCGCCAGAGAGAAGCCGTCGATCCCGTTCTCAAAGCCGGGGTAGTTGTCGATCTGCTCGGTCAGGGCCATCTGCCCGCCAGCAGACAGCTTTTCCAGCACAACGGTGTCCAGCCCCGACCGGGCCGCGTACAGGGCGGCGGTGTAGCCGCCCGGGCCGCCGCCCACCACGAGCATATCATAAACATGATTGTTGTTCATATCTGAACCCTCCGTTATTTCGCCAAGGCTTCCTGAATGAAGCGGTCGATCTCTGCCTTTGAGCCGGGCGCGGTGATGGAATCCACGGCCTTTCCGTTCCGGTACAGCACCAGAGTTGGGATGACCTCAATCCCCTCGGCCCCCGCCAGCCGCGGCTCCTCGTCAATATTGATCTTGCTGACAACGAGGCTGTCCGCGTATTCCTCTCCAATCTTCTCATACGCAGGGCCGATCCTCCGGCAATAGCCGCACCAGGGCGCCCAGAAATCCACCAAAACGGGCTTTTCGCCCCGGGTCGCCTGCTCAAACTGCTCCTGATTCATATTCATAGCTGCCATATCTGTCAGCTCCTTTCTTTTGTTTGGGTATTCTCAAGACTCCGTTCTCGCCCCACACCACATCGTGACCTCAACCTGAGATGACGGTACTCTGCCCTTGGGACATAAAGCAGATGAGTAAGACCATCATCTGTACGAGAATATCTGCGGTTTGTTGCAGCTTATTCCGCGCAGAGCTCCGCCACAAGAGCGTCCATCTGCGCTTCGCTGGTTTGGTTCAGTGCGCCGCGCAGCGATACCTCCGTTTCACACAGTCGGAGTTCCTTCATCTTTTCCAACTCGGCGCGCATCAGCCGCGCGGCAGCAGGGGCCCATGAGCCGTTTTCCATGAGGCCGATCCGGCGGTTTCGGAATCCCTTTGTCTGTAAATGATCCAAAAAGGCCTTCATGGGCGGGAACAGTCCTCCGTCATAAGTGGAGCAGGCCAACACCAGTTTCCCGCAGTAGAACGCACTGGCAACAGCGTAGGAAAGATCTGTCACAGTGAGATCACATATGCTGACCTGCACGCCTTTTTTCTCTAATTTACCCTTGAGGGTCTTCGCCGCATGGGCAGTATTTCCATGGATGGATGCGTGGGCAATCAGTATGCTCTCCGATTCTTCTGGTTCCCATTGTGACCAGAGATCATAGAGCCGCAGACACTCCTCCAGCCCTTCTGTAAGCACGGGACCATGGAGCGGGCAGATCGTTTGGATCTCCAGCGCGGAGGTCTTTTTCAGCAGAGCCTGCACCTGTGCGCCATATTTCCCGATAATATTGTAATAATACCGTCGGGCCTGCGGCACCCAGGGGGCACGGGCAGTCCGTTCCAGTGAGCCAAAGCGTCCGAAGGCATCCGCCGAGAACAGGATTTTTTCCGTTTCCTCATACGCCGTCATCACCTCCGGCCAGTGTACCATCGGTGCCAGCAGGAAGCGCAGCCGGTGTGAGCCCAGAGAGATCGTGCTGCCCTCGCCAACCTCCAGCATACGGTCTTCCGACAATGCACCCGTGCCAAAGAACTGCTTGATCAGGGTAAATGTTTTCGCGTTTCCCACGATCTTCATCTCCGGGTACTCTTGCGCTATCCGCATGAGGCTGCCGGAATGATCCGGCTCCATGTGTGTGACCACAAGATAATCGGGGTTGCGCCCCCCCAACACCTGCGCTACATTGGAAAGCCATTCCTCCGCCGCCCGTGCGTCCACGCTGTCCATCACGGCGATTTTCTCGTCCAGAATGACATAGGAGTTGTAGCTCACTCCCATAGGCTGGACGGGGTACTGGTTTTCAAAGAGTGCCAATGTGTTATCATCCACCCCTACATAGCGGATGGCATCTGTTACCGTTCGGATATCCATATAAAAAATACCTCCTATTCTGATGTCTTTGGTTTTCTTATAAATCGTCTATCAGTGCGGTGCTCTTGGCGTAGGCGGTACTGCGTGCCTCAAAGAAATCGGTCTTGACCATATTGGCGTCAGCGTACTGGCTGACCCATTCCATGCTCTCCGGTTCGCTCTCAAAGCCCGGATACAATGCCGGATAGCCAAGGCTCGTCCAGCGAAGATTGCCGAGATAGCGGATGTAATCGCTGATCATCTGCCGGTTCAACCCCGGGATGTCGTCGCCGATCACATAATGCCCCCATGCGATCTCCTGCTCCACGCCCTCACGCATCATCTCGCGCAGCGCTTGTACGCTCTCGGCGGTGAACAACTCCGGCTGCTCCTTTTGCAGCTCCGTGATGATATTGCGGAACAGCCACAAGTGCGTGTTCTCGTCGCGGTTGATATAGCGGATCTCCTGCGCCGAGCCGGGCATCTTCCCGTTTCGGGAGAGATTGTAGAAGAACATAAAGCCGCTGTAAAAATAGATGCCCTCCAAAATATAGTTCGCCATCATCACGCGCAGCAGCGTGGGAGCGTCCTTCCGCTCCTGAAACTCGTTGTAGCAGTCCCCAATGAAGGTGTTGCGGCGCAGCAGATGCTCGTCCGTTTTCCATTGGTAGAGGATGTCATTGCGCTCCACGGGGGAACAGATGGTGTCGAGCATATAGCTGTAGCTCTGTGAGTGGACACACTCCTGAAACGCCTGAATGGACAGGCAGAGATTGACCTCGTTGGCTGTAATGTAGGCGCCGATATTAGGCAGGTTCGCTGTCTGAATGGAATCCAAAAAGACAAGAAAACTCAGAATTTTATCGTAGGCGCAGCGCTCGGCTGACAGCAGGCGGGGATAGTCCTTCACATCCTGCGAGAGATTGATCTCCTCAGGGATCCAAAAGTTGTTCATGGCCTGCCGGTACCAGTCGCCGACCCAAGCGTACTTCATATTGTTGAAGTCGTTGAGGTTGGTGGTATTGCCGCCGATCATGCGCCGCAGGCGCACATCAGGGTCGCCCTCCGGGTTAAAGAGGGGCTTTTTCTTCAGTTCCATCATGCTATCCTCCTTATGACGAGCAGCTTTCACAGGCCTCGACCTCAAGGGCCTTGCTGCGGACATAATAAATGGTCTTGACGCCGGCCCTCCACGCCTCCAAATACAGTCTGAGCACCTGACGCATGGAATAGTCATTGGTGATATAGAGATTCATGCTCTGCGCCTGGTCAATATGTCTCTGGCGAAGGCCCGCGGCGCGCACCGACCAGCTTTGGTCGATCAGATGCGCCGCCTTATAGTACCACCATGTATCCATAGAAAGCTCCGGAGCAACGCGGGGCAGCATGCTGCCCTTTTTTTCCTCTAAAAAGAATTTCTTCATAATTGGATCGATGCCCGCCGACGTGCCGGAGAGGATGGATGTGCTGGAAGTGGGTGCGACAGCCAGCAGATAGGCGTTGCGCATTCCCTGCACCGCCACCGTTTCCGCAAGCGCCCGCCACTTTTCTGAGGTATAACCTCGCTTTTCAAAATACGCGCCTGTCTGCCAGTCGCTGCCCTCAAAGAGCGCGTAGCGGCCCTTTTCCCGTGCCAGTGCTGTGTCCGCCTTGACGGCGGCGTAGTTGATATGCTCGAACACCGCGTCGGTGAAGGCAAGGTGCTCATCGCTCTCCCAACGGATGCCGCGCTTTGCCAGCATGTGGTGGTAGCCGCTGACGCCCAGGCCGATGCTGCGGTACTTCTGATTGGTAAGCCGCGCGTATTCCAACGGGTAGAAGTTGAGGTCGATCACATTATCCAGTGCGCGGATGGCCGTTTCCACCGTGCGTTCCATATAGGCCTCATCCTCCACCGGCAGATTACCGAGAGACAGACTCGCCAGGTTGCAGACCACAAACTCACCGGGGCGTGTGGCCGTCACCACCACTGTGTCGCCGTTCTCCGTGTGCACCTCAGTGCTGATATGCTCGATGGGCGCCATGTTCTGCGCGATCTCCGTGCAGAGATTGGAGCAATAGATCATTCCCGTGTGGCCGTTTGGGTTCATACGATTTACGCTGTCGCGGTTGAAGGCGAAGGGCGTGCCGGTCTCCACTGCCGAGCGAAGCACCAGCCGCACGATGTCCTTGACGGTGACGCTGCGCTTTTCGATGCGCGGGTCATTGACGCAGTCCAGATACCGCTTCTCCCATTCTGTACCCCAGTAATCCTCCAGTGCGTAGCCCTTGACCGTGAGGATCTCATGCGGACACATGAGATGCCACGGCGCGTCTATGTTCTCCTCCGCCAGTCGCCAGAAGAGATCCGGATAGCACACGGCGGGAAACACATCATGCGCCTTCATGCGGTCGTCGCCGTTGTTGGTGCGCAGTTGAAGGAATTCAGGCAGATCCCGGTGCCATGCGTCTAAGTAAACCGCCGCAGCGCCCTGCCGCATCCCCAACTGATCCACCGCCACGGCGGTGTCGTTGACCAACCGGATCCAGCGGATAACACCGCCCGCCGCCCCTTGAAAGCCGCGGATGGTGCTGCCTGCAGCGCGCACCTTACCGAAGTACATCCCCATTCCACCGCCAAATTTAGAGACCTTTGCGAAGTTGTCCAGCGAGCGGTAGATGCCGTCCAGACTGTCCGGCACAGTGTCCACAAAGCAGCTTGAAAGCTGATGGTAGGGCTTTCGTGCGTTGGACATGGTAGGTGTCGCCATCGTGACCTCCATACGGCTGAGCATATCGTAAAAGCGTTTTACCCACCCCATGCGGTCAGAGCCTTCGTTCATAGCAAGATGCAGCGCGATACCCAAAAACATCTCCTGCGGTGTTTCCAGCGGCACGCGGCTGCGTGACTGGATCACATAGCGTTTGAGCAGCAGGTCAAGGCCGGAGTAGGTGAACAGCTCGTCCCGTTCCGGGCAGAGAAAGTCCTCCGCCATAGCGATCTCCTCGTGGGTATAATGGGCAAGAATATAGTCACCGTAGAGTCCCTTATCCGTCAGATAGCGAAGCCTGCCATAGAGGTCGCCGACGCCGCGCCCCTCCCATTCTTGTGCGTTGCGACAGCGAAAGGAGTGGTTCAGAAGCCGCGCCGCGATGAACTCCCACTTGGGTGCCTCTGCCGTAGTCAGCTCTACCGCTGCCTTGGTCAGTGCCTCAGCCCTCTCATCCTCCGTCATGCCCGGGCGACAGAAGCTCTCAAACTTCATTTGAAGCGCCGCGAGGGAGTAGATTTCCTCGGTAAAATCCATCTGGATACGGCGCAGCACCTCGTCAAGCGAGTTATCCCCCACCGTCTGCGCGATGGTATGCCGGACGCGGCGCAGCGCAGACCGCTTTTCGCGATAGAGGATGTACGCCTTGGCCACCTCATAGTGTCCGCGCTCCATGAGCGTCCGCTCCACCTCGTCCTGCACACGTTCCACGGTGAGCGGTACTGTGACGGAGAGATTGTCGAGAACGGCAGTGAGGATCTCCTCCAGCTCTCCGCCCCCAATCTCCCTTCCCTGTCCATCAAACGCTTTTTTCATAGCGTTGAAAATTTTCTCCTGTTGAAAAGGAACAGACTTCCCGTTTCGTTTTCTGATCTCCATTTCGATCCTCTCATCTTCTCCGGTCACTTCTCATGTCCTTTTGGGCAAAGAGCGGGCAAGCGCAGTATCACGCTTGCCCGCTCTGTTTTTGAAAGCCGGTTTTTCTGCAGCCGACACGGCGGGGCTGTTTGTTGTCTGTTGTCTTGGTTTTGGCTTTCCTGCCAGTTACTTCATAGATTCCAGAATGGCGTCCGCCAGCGCTTCCAGCTCGGTGCGCTTGTCCGCGCCCATGGACGATGCGAGGCTGAGCCGCTCGTTGAGCACCGTCATGTTTTTAAGCTCGTCGTTGACGAATTTCTGCATGAGGTCGCCGGACTTCACCGCCCACGAGCCGTTTTCAATGATGGCAAAGGTGCGGTTTTGCAGATTCAGCGCCTTCATGTCCATGAGGAAGTCGTGCATGGCGGGGTAGATGCCGAGGTTGTAGGTCACGGAGGCCAGAACGATGTGACTGTACTTGAAGGCCTCGGAGATCAGCTGGGAGACATGGGTGGAGGACACATCGTACATCGCCACCTTGCTCATGCCCTTGTCGCAGAGCGACGCCGCCAGAGCCTGCGCCGCGTTCTCCGTGTTGCCGTACATGGAGGCGTAGACGATGAGCACGCCCTGGGTTTCAGGGGCATAGCGGCTCCAGGTGTCGTACTTTTCGATGAACCAGCCCAGATCCTTGCGCCACACGGGGCCGTGGAGCGGGCAGATATACTTGATCTGATCCAAAACGCCGCCGGCCTTTTTCAGCAGGAGCTGGATGTGGGGACCGTACTTGCCCACGATGTTAGTGAGGTAGCGGCGGGCGTCGTCCAGCCATAAATGTGCCGGCAAATGTTACCTATCATAACGTTGCAGGAGGCGTCCAGCGCGCCGAAGGTGCCGAAAGCGTCGGCGGAAAAGAGGACGCCGTCGGTAACGTCGAGGGTCACCATGGCCTCCGGCCAGTGGACCATAGGCGCACCCACAAAGGTGACGGTGTGCTTACCGAAGGAGAAGGTATCGCCCTCCTTCACCTCGATGCACTCATGCCCGTCCACATGGAAGCCGAACTGACGCATGAGCATGAAGGCCTTCTCGTTGGAGATCAGCTTCACCTTGGGATGGCGCAGCAGGATCTCCTCGATGCAGGCGGCGTGATCCGGCTCCAGATGGTTGACCAGCAGGTAGTCCAGCTCGCGGCCGTTCAGCACATATTCTAAATTTTCCAAAAGCTGGCGGCAGGCAGACCAGTCCACCGTGTCAAAAAGCACCGTCTTTTCGTCCAACAGGCAGTAAGCGTTGTAGCTTACGCCCCGGGGAATGGGAAAGCAGTTTTCAAACAAGGCCAGGCGATGGTCGTTGGCGCCTACCCAATAGAGATCATTTGTTACTTTACGCACGCAATACATCTTATCTTACCTCCTTCACGGCTCAAGCCTTTATAAATTGATCCTTCGCCTCCGCGCACTCGGGGCACACCCACTCGGCGGGAAGCTGCTCAAAGAGCGTACCGGGCGCGATTTCGCTGTCCTCGTCGCCCAGCTCCGGCACATACTCGTAACCGCAGCCGCCGCAGACATAGCGGTCGCCGATGGGGGTGGGCTTCGGCGGCGTGGGCCGCTTCATCTTCACCATGGGCGGCGCGGGCTGCTTCTCTCCGCTGTCCAGCGCGGCGGCCAGCAGAGGCAGGATCTCCGCCACATCGCCCACGATGCCGTAGTCGCAGTTCTTAAAAATGGGGGCGTTGCCGTTTTTATTGATGGCCACGATGGTGGAGGCGTCCTTGATACCCTTGAGGTGCTGGGTCGCGCCGGAGATGCCGCAGGCAATGTAGAGGTTACCGGTGAACTTCTGACCGGACATACCCACATAGCGGTTCAGGGGCAGATACTTGAGGGTCTCCGCCACGGGGCGGGAGGAACCGATGGCCGCGCCGGCGGCCTTGGCCAGCGTCTCTACCAGCTTCATGTTCTTTTTCTCTCCGATGCCCTTGCCCGCGGAGACCACGCGCTCCGCCTGCGGAATCGGCGTATCCATGGGGATGCCCACGGAGAAGTCGTGGCCGTCCTTTTTCAGCGCCGCCACAAGGTCGGCCACCTGCTGGGCGGCATCCCCCTCCCGGAAGATGGTCATTTTGCGGATACCGGTGATGGGCGCGGGCTTCTTGGCTGCCGAGCGTCTCTCGCCGCCGGAGCTCTTGCCCAGCCTGCCCACCAGATGGGAGGCGATGACCACCCGCTGGATCTCGTTGGTGCCCTCGTAGATGGTGGTAATCTTGGCGTCACGGTAGGCCCGCTCTACCTCCATGCCCTTGAGGAAGCCGCTGCCGCCGTGGATCTGCAAGGCGTCGTTGGTGACCTCCAGCGCGATGTCCGAGGCGTACATCTTCGCCATGGCAGACTCCATGCCGTAGGGCGCGTGCTGCTCCTTCAGCTCCGCCGCGGAGTAGATAAGGAACCGGGCGCAGCGCAGCTTGGTGGCCATATCCGCCAGCTTGAAGGCGATGCTCTGCTGGGCCGCGATAGGCTTACCGAACTGGATGCGCTCCTTGGAATAGCTCAAGGCCTGTTCAAACGCGCCCTGAGCGATGCCCAGCGCCTGGGCGGCGATGCCAATGCGTCCGCCGTCCAGCGTGGACATGGCGATCTTAAAGCCGTCCCCCTCCTTGCCCAGCAGATTTTCCTTGGGGACCTTTACATCGTTGAAGATCAGCTCCGCTGTGGAGGAGGAGCGAATACCCATCTTGTCATAGTGATCGCCGAACTCAAAGCCCTTCCAGCCCTTCTCCACGATGAAGGCGGAGATGCCCCGGGTGCCGATGTCCGGAGTGGTGACGGCGAAAACCACATAGGTGTCCGCCTTGGGAGCGTTGGTGATGAAGATCTTGCCGCCGTTAAGGAGGTAGTAATCCCCCTTGTCCAGCGCGGTGGTCTCCGTGCCGCCGGCATCGGAGCCGGCGTTGGGCTCCGTCAGGCCGAAGGCGCCGATTTTCTCGCCCTTGGCCAGCGGGATCAGATATTTCTTCTTCTGCTCCTCGGTGCCGTAGGCGAAAATGGGCCACGAGCCGAGGGAGACATGGGCGGAAAGGATCACGCCCGCGCCGCCGTCCACACGGGCCAGCTCCTCCACCGCGATGGCGTAACTCAGGGCGTCAAGACCGGCGCCGCCGTACTCCTTGGGGTAAGGAATGCCCATCCAGCCCAGCTTACCCAGCTTCTTGACAGCCTCCTCGGGAAACTCATTGTTCTGGTCCATCAGAAATGCGAGGGGCTTGATCTCCTCCTCCGCAAAGCTCCGGATCTTCGCGCGCAGCTCTTCATGCGCCGCCGTGGTTTGAAATAGCATACAGGTTACCTCCTCTTAAAATTTTACAGCTCGCTTATTTCTTAGGGAGCGGATCTTCCGGTCAGCAGCCTGCGCAGGCTCACGGCGCGGAACGCCTCGTCCTGCTTTTGCTGCAAGACCGCCATTTGACAGTGGATGGCGCACCTCCCGTGCTCGTCCTGCCAGCGGCATACATATCCCGGCTCCATGCAGGTGCATAGGACGCCCCGCTCCCCCATGACCTCCATGAGATCGTAGAGGGAGGTCGCATCCAGATCGCCGGACAGTTCGCAGCCCCCAAGGGCGCCGCGCCTTACCCGCACCAAATTACCGGCAGAGAGCTTGCGCAGGATTTGATAGGCAAACTGATTGGGGATCAGCTCCGTTTCCGACATCTCGGCCACCGAATGCTTCTCCCCGTCCAGCAGCACCCGCAAAATGCGCAGTGCGTAGTCCGTCTCTTTGGTGATGATCATGCTCCACATCCTCTTTTCGCTTGCTTGTTAATGCCATCATATCAATCTTGATAAATTTTGTCAAGATAATTTCCAAAAAAATATATCGTTTTAACACAGACCGCTCCAGCCCGGGTCAGCTTCGCTTTCCATTCAGCGAAAAGCCATGTTCCTTACAATATAGGAGCCGAAAAAGCTGTGCCGTGGCAGTCCGCCGAAAGCAGAAAAGACTATGCCTGAAAACCAGAAAGCAGAGAAATTGGTTGGGGCTCACAGGGGTCGCCCACCCAAGGCGGATAAGGCGGTCCCTGGCAAGTCCAAGGCAAGCACCAAAGTGCGTGCTTTTCATTTTATATTCGACACATTATGTTATGATATGCAGTAAATGTTCCATCTTACCGTCCCACTCTCTGCTGGAATCGGCGCACTCTTTCAGTTCAGTTTCGACTTCGGTATTTATCGGCAGGTTTTTCTTATAGCGGATGGTATGCTCAAGGCTTGCCCAGAAGTCCATCGCGATTGTACGGAGTTGTATCTCCACCGGCACATGGATCACTTTTTCCGCAAAGAATACCGGCAGCCGGATCGTCAGGTGCAGACTGCGATAGCCATTTTGCTTAGGGTGTGAAATATAATCTTTCTCTGTGATGATTTCAATGTCAGACTGTTTTTTTAAGCACTTTGCCAAAAAGAACACATCCTCCTCGAAAGAGCAGATCACCCGCACACCGGCAATATCCATAATATTTGTCTGCATGGTCGGAAAATCCAGAGGAAGTCCGCGTTTCTGCATCTTATTCATAATGCTGGACGGCGACTTCAAGCGGCTTTTTATACTTTCTATCGGATTGCGATCATGCTGCAATGAAAACTCTTCGTTTAGAATTTCCAACCTGCTTTCCAGTGCTTTCAGCGCACATCGGTATTGCAGCATGACTTCCTGATACCTGCGATTTTCGCTTAAAAGGCGCTGGCATTGCAGGTCATCCAAGCCTTTGTCTGCCGCAACCGTCAAACCAAATAGATTTTCACTCATGGCTTCTCCATTCCGCAGGGATAGGCGCTCCGCACTGTCTGCTGCTCTTGTGTTACGACCTGATAAAAACTGTATCCGCCGGAGAGATGGGAACAGGTGAAACCGTACTGCGTCAAAAGTCGGCAGGCCAGATAACTGCGAAGCCCTGTCTGGCAATTCACATAGACAGGCTTGTCCCGGTCTAACTCGTCCAAATGCTCCCGCAGATCGTCCAAGGGAATGTTCCGAAAGCCGTCCAGATGCCCCCGCTGATACTCCCACGCCGTGCGGACGTCCAGCAGCGTCGCCCTGCCATCGCAGGGCAAGTCCTCAACCTCATTCCAATGGAACTGCCGTACCTTCCCGCTCTCCAAATCCTCGATCATAAAACCGGCCATATTGACCGGGTCTTTGGCAGAGGAATAGGGCGGCGCATAGGAAAGGTCAAGCTCCGTCAGTTCCAAGGCTGTCATTTTTGCGCGAATGGCCGTTGCCAGTACATCAATGCGCTTGTCCACGCCCTCGCCGCCAACGATCTGCGCACCCAGCAGCCGCAGGCTTTCTTTTTCATACATCACCTTCATTGCCATAGACTGTGCGCCGGGATAATAGGTAGCGTGGGATGCCGGGAATAATACGACTTTGTCGTAAGCGATCCCTGCTGCCTGCGCTGCCTTCTCATTGATCCCCGTAGAGGCCGCGGTCAAGCTAAACAATTTCAGAACAGACGAAC
>OGZX01002224.1_pt1 | contig 16256 bp, 7 predicted proteins | sample 1576881 | NCBI WGS metagenome assembly OGZX01 (sample SAMEA3541542, study PRJEB24748) | human gut metagenome | biome: human gut; feature: human-associated habitat; material: faeces | place: China | collected 2012
CAAGCCCCCGCCGCCAAAGATGCGGAAGCCCCCGCCAACACCCCCAAGGATAACCCCTCAAAGCCGTAACATCATGAAAGTAACTTTCTTCATAGACCGCCCGGTATTCTCGGCGGTGCTATCGATTGTCATTGTGATAGTCGGCATCATCGGCCTGACCATGCTGCCGGTGGACCAATACCCGCAGATAACGCCCCCCGTGGTGAAAATCAGCGCCTCTTATCCGGGAGCCAGTGCACTGACCGTGTCGCAGGCCGTGGCAACCCCCATCGAACAAGAGATAAACGGCACTCCCGGCATGCTCTACATGGAGTCCAACAGTTCCAATTCCGGCGGCTTCTCCGCCACCGTCACCTTCGACGTCTCCGCCGACCCCGACCTTGCCGCTGTAGAGATACAGAACCGCGTGAAGCTCGCCGAGAGCCGCCTGCCCGCCGAAGTCATCCAAAACGGCATCTCGGTAGAGAAGCAGGCCCCCAGCCAGCTAATGACGCTCTGCCTCACCAGCAGCGACCCCAAGTTCGATGAAATCTATCTGAGCAACTTTGCCACCATCAACGTGCTCGACCTGCTGCGCCGCATCCCCGGCGTGGGCCGCGTCTCCAACATCGGCAGCCGCTACTACGCCATGCAGATATGGGCACTGCCCGACAAGCTCGCCAACTTCGGCCTCACCGTGCAGGACTTACAGAATGCACTGAAGGACCAGAACCGGGAGTCCGCCGCCGGCGTCCTGGGGCAGCAGCCGGTGAAGGGACTGGACATCACCATCCCCATCACCACCCAGGGTCGGTTGAGCTCCGTCGGCCAGTTCGAGGACATTGTAGTCCGCGCCAACGCCAACGGCTCGATTATCCGCCTGCGCGATGTCGCCCGCGTCTCCCTCGAAGCCTCTTCCTACAGTACGGAGAGCGGCATCAATGGTGAGAACGCCGCCGTGCTGGGCATCTACATGCTGCCCGGCGCCAATGCGATGGAAGTGGCAAAGAACGTGAAGGAAGCCATGAAGGAAATCAGTGCCAACTTCCCCGAAGGCGTAAGCTACGAGATACCCTTCGATATGACGACCTACATCTCCGAGTCCATCCACGAGGTGTACAAGACCTTATTCGAAGCATTGATATTAGTTGTGTTAGTCGTGTTTCTCTCCTTGCAAAGTTGGCGTGCGACGCTGATACCGATTGTCGCGGTACCGATATCCCTGGTCGGTACCTTTGGTTTCATGCTTATCTTCGGATTCTCGCTGAACATGCTGACTTTGCTTGGTTTGATCCTCGCCATCGGCATCGTGGTAGACGATGCCATCGTGGTGGTGGAGAATGTGGAGCACCTGATGCAGACCGAGAAACTCAGCCCCTACGAGGCGACGAAGAAAGCCATGAACGGGCTTGCCGGTGCACTGATAGCCACCTCACTGGTGCTTTGCGCGGTGTTTGTGCCGGTAAGTTTCCTGAGCGGGATTACCGGACAGTTGTACCGCCAGTTCACCATCACGATAGCCGTCTCCGTACTGCTTTCCACCGTGGTGGCGCTGACGCTCAGCCCCGTGATGTGCTCGCTCATCCTGCGCCCCGACAGCGGCAAGCGGAAGAACATCGTCTTCCGCCGCATTAACCACTGGCTGGCACTGGGCAACCACCGCTACGTAGGCGTTATCAGCCGCGTCATCCGGAACCCCCGCAGACTGATGGCGGCGTTCGGGATGGTGATTGTCGCCATCTTTATCATACACCGCCTGGTGCCCACCAGCTTCCTGCCTGCCGAGGACCAGGGCTACTTCAAGATAGAACTCGAACTGCCCGAAGGCGCCACGCTGGAACGCACCCGCGCCGTGACCGACCGCGCCGTCCGCTACCTGGAGCAGAACCCCTACGTGGCCTACGTGCAGAACGTTACGGGCAGCAGCCCCCGTGTAGGCAGCAGCCAGTCGCGCAGCGAACTCACCGTGATTCTGAAGCCGTGGGACGACCGCAAGGCCATTTCCATCGACCGCATTATGGAGCGCGTGGAGCGCGACCTCAAGGAATACCCCGAATGCCGCGTCTACCTCTCCACGCCCCCCGTCATCCCGGGACTGGGCACCTCGGGCGGCTTCGAGATGCAACTCGAAGCGCGTGGCGACGCCACCTTCGACGACCTGGTGCAGGCTGCCGACACCCTTATGCTCTACGCCCAGCGCCACAAGCAGTTGACGGGCCTTTCGTCCTCACTGCAATCGGAGATACCGCAACTGTACTTCGACGTCGACCGCGACAAGGTGAAGATGCTCGGCGTCCCCCTTGCCGACGTATTCTCTACGATGAAGGCCTACACCGGCTCCGTCTACGTGAACGACTTCAACATGTTCAACCGCATCTATAAGGTGTACATCCAGGCGGAAGCCCCCTACCGCGAGCACAAGGACAATATCAACCTCTTCTTCGTCAAAGCCAAGGACGGTGCGATGGTTCCCCTCACCTCGCTGGGCAACGCCACCTACACCACCGGACCGGGCAGTATCAAGCGTTTCAATATGTTCACCACCGCCGTTATCCGCGGTTCCGCCGCCCAGGGATACAGTTCCGGCCAGGCGATGGAGATTATGGAGCAGATAGCCCGCGACCACCTGCCGGACAACATCGGAGTGGAATGGAGCGGCCTTTCTTATCAGGAGAAGAAGGCAGGCGGGCAGACAGGACTGGTGCTGACACTGGTATTCCTCTTTGTGTTCCTGTTCCTGGCGGCGCAGTACGAAAGCTGGACGGTGCCCATCGCCGTACTGCTGTCCCTGCCCGTCGCCGCGCTGGGCGCCTACCTGGGCGTAGTCATCTGCGGGCTGGAGAACGACATCTATTTCCAGATAGGACTGGTAATGCTGGTGGGACTTGCCGCGAAGAACGCCATCCTTATCGTAGAGTTTGCCAAAGTGCAGGTCGATGCAGGGGCAGACCTTGTGCAGAGCGCCATCCATGCGGCACAGCTCCGCTTCCGCCCCATCCTGATGACGTCCCTTGCCTTCGTGCTGGGCATGCTGCCGATGGTGCTTGCCAGCGGGCCGGGTTCGGCAAGCCGCCAGGCGATAGGTACAGGCGTATTCTTTGGAATGATATTCGCCATCGTATTCGGCATCGTGCTGGTACCGTTCTTCTTCGTGATGGTGTATAAGACGAAGGCACGGGTGCAGCACAAGATAAAGAAAGACTGAACTTAAAAGAACAACGTTATGAAAAGAACCTCGATACCCCTTCTGCTCCTCGTCCCCCTGCTCGTCCTCACCTCGTGCAAGATCGGCCGCAGCTACGTCCGTCCCGAAATGCCCTTGCCCGACAGCCTCGCCATGCATCAGGACAGCGCCAGTGTTGCCGACCATCCCTGGCAGGCCATCTACACCGACAGCACCCTGCGCAGCCTCATAACCCGCGCCCTGGAGTACAACAAAGACATGCTGATAGCCGCCGCCCGCGTCCGGGAGATGGCGGCGCAGAAGCGCATCAGCGTTGCCAACCTGCTGCCACAACTTACTGGCAAGGTAGACGCTGAGCGCGAAGTGGACAACTACGGCGGCCACAGCCGCGACGTGGGCAACACCTACGAAGCCAAAGCCCTGCTCTCCTGGGAAGTCGACCTGTGGGGCAACCTGCGCTGGAAGCAAGCCGCCGCCGTAGCCGACTACCTGAAAACCGTAGAAGCCCAGCGCGCCCTGCGCATGACCATCGTCGCCGAAGTAGCCCAAGCCTACTACGAACTCGTAGCCCTGGACACCGAACTCGAAATCGTGCGGCAGACGCAGCGCGCCCGTGAAGAAGGCGTCCGCCTCGCCCGCATCCGTTTCGAGGGCGGGCTCACCTCGGAGACGTCCTACCAGCAGGCACAGGTAGAGTTGGCACGTACCGCCACGCTCGTGCCGGACTTGGAGCGCCGCATCTCCCTCAAAGAGAACGACATTGCCTTCCTTGCCGGTCAGTTTCCCACCCGCATCCGGCGCGCAGGCTTCCTGCACGAACTCGATGTGCCCCAATCCCTGCCCGTAGGCCTGCCCTCGCAGTTGCTGGAACGCCGCCCCGACGTCCGCGCCGCCGAGCAGCAGCTTCGTGCCGCGCACGCCCGCGTGAAGGTAGCTTACACCAATCTATTCCCCCGCCTTGCCCTCACCGGGCAGTTCGGCTTGGAGAGCGATGTGCTGTCACAGTTCCTGCAATCGCCTTACAGCCTGCTGAACGGCGCCCTGCTCACCCCGCTCCTGGGCTGGGGAAAGAACCGCGCCGCCCTGCGTGCACAGAAAGCCGCCTTCGAAGCCGAAGTGCACAGTTACGAAAAGACCGTGCTTAGCGCCTTCCGCGAGGCACGGAACGCGATTGTTGATTTCAACAAGATACAAGAGGTGTACCGCCTGCGTGCCAAACTAGAACGTTCGTCCCGCGGTTATGTGGAACTCGCCCAGTTGCAGTACATTAACGGTGTTATCAACTACCTGGACGTGCTCGATGCCCAGCGTGGTTACTTCGACGCGCAGATAGGAGTAAGCAACGCCATTCGCGACGAGCTGATTGCAATGGTGCAGGTATATAAGGCGCTGGGTGGGGGATGGCAGCAGCAGTGAGGCGGCGGATGAAGCGGAAGTGATTTTGGTGTGCGTCGTTGTGCAACGGTGCACTCTGCCGTTATGCAGAGGTGGTGTGTGTGGTTGTGCAAAGTTGGTGGATGTCGTTGTGCAGAGTTGGTGTGCGACACCCACCAAACTCTTTTTACCCCATCGGGTTCTCGTCCAGGTCGCCGTCGGGACCGCTGCCACCGCCCGGGTTGCCACCTTCGGGGGCTTTGCCCAGATAAATGGTCTTTTCGATGCTGCGTGGAGTTTTCAGCATTCTCGTTCCCGAGGAGTACTGCGTGGTCAGTGTCAGCGTATATTCGCCGTCTGCCAGTCCGGCAGGGATAATGAAGATAACTTCTTTGGGGTTGTTCACCGCTATCATGTCCTTGGTGACTTTGGTCACTGCTCCATCTGAGTCTGTCAGGGTGATGCCTACCGACGGGTCAGTTCCGTCTACCTTGAGGTTACTGCCTGCTATCCGATAGTTGCGCCCTGCGGTGGCTACAAAGCCATCCATGCGGGTGGCAGTGTCCGTGCCACCTGCCACGTACATGGCGGAGCCTTTCTCGCCGACGATGTTCACGTTCACTGCCTTGATAGCCTCGCGCAAGTCCTTGCCCTGGGTGAAGGAGACGTAGACCGAGTTTTTCTGCGGGTCGTACGCCATGCCCTCTATCACGCCCGTAAACTGCGCTACCGCCTGGAAGAGTCCATTGTTCACCCGGTAGCCCGTCAGCAGAAGTTTCTGCATCACGCGCTGTTCCAGGTTGACGACGGCTTCCACGGTCTCGCGTTCCAGTCCGGGGTTCACAGCCATCATCTCTGATATGATGCGCTGCTTGTCGGCGGTGCCTGCTGGTACGAGACTGAGGATTTTGTCGTCTTTGTTGTCCGCCGTAACGGTGTTGTCCATAAGTTGTGCGTTCAGCACGTACTTGATTTGGTTGTTAGCCATAACTGATGTTGTTGTTTATAAGTTAATAAAAAGCCCTGCCCCCATTCCGGTGTCGGTCGATGCCGACGGTTGGATGGGGGCAGGGCAGAGTTGCTTGTAAGGAATTGCGTTTCCTTATTTCCGACAAATGTAAGCATTATTGAGACACGGCAAAGCATTCTTCCCACTTTTATTATACAGTTATTATGATTATTGGACGAAACTCACTAAATTTGCCCAATCATACCTAAAGATACATAATCGTACCCGGTATGACCGTAAGCCTACGTTACCCCGGCAGATATACAGTCTGCCCCTCATACCTAAATAAATGAATAACATGAAACGCACTGCGCTACTATGTCTATTGTTTGCTTTCTGGCTGCTGCCGCTACAGGCGCTGCCCAACTTCACCTTCAAGAAATACCAGGTAGAGGACGGCCTCTCGCACAACACCGTGTGGTGCGCCCTGCAAGACAGTTACGGATTCGTATGGCTGGGGACGAACGATGGCTTGAACTGCTACGACGGCCTGACGAGCCGGATATACCGCAACGTACTGAATGACCCTTCATCGCTGGGCAACAACTTTGTCCAGTCTCTGTTCGAGGACGAAAGCCACGACCTGTGGGTGGGAACTAACTCCGGCCTCTACATCTACCACCGGCAGACGGACAGTTTCAGTTACTTCGACCGGCGGACGCCCTACGGCGTCTTTATCAGCAGCGAGGTGAAGCGCATCATCAAGTCCACTGCCGGGCTGGTGTGGATTGCCACCCTGGGGCAAGGGCTGTTCGTCTACGACCCCGTGCAGGACACACTGCAACAGCACAGCCTGCAATCTTCATTTATGTGGGACGTCTGCGAAAGCCCCACGCGCATCTACTCCTCTTCCCTGCAAGAAGGCCTGCTCTGCTTCGACAAGGATGGGCACTACCTGCGCTCCTTCCCGCTGATGGCCGCCGGCAGCAACCCCGATAACTACCGCATCCACTGCCTGCTGACGGTGGCGGGCGACGTATGGTTCGGCGCGGGCAGCAACCTGCTGTACCGACTGGACGAGGCCACCGGGCAACTGGACTGCTACAACGCCGCCGCCTATAACTTTGGCGCCATACACAGTCTGCTCAGCTACTCCGACACCCAGTTGCTGCTGGGCACGGACAACGGGCTCTATCTATTCGATGCCGCCCGTAAGGCTTTCGCCCGCCTGGACAACCCCAGCGACCCCCGCAGCCTGAGCGACCAGACCATTAACGCCATGATGCGCGATGCCGAAGGCGGACTGTGGATACTCACCAACCTGGGCGGCGTGAACTATCAGGCAAAGCAGACGAAGCAGTTCGACTACTATCCACCGGTGTACCACGAAGGGGTGGTGTATGCCGGCAAGGTCATCGGCCCTTTCTGCGAGGGCAGGGATGGCAACCTATGGGTTGGAACCCGCAGCGGCCTCTGCCACTTCGACGTCCGCACGCAGCAGTTAAGCCGCTATGCGATAGGCGGACACGACGACCTGAAGTGCGACATCCGCTCCCTGATGCTCGATGGCGACCGCCTGTGGATAGGCACCTACGGCGAGGGGCTGAGGGTGCTGGACATCCCTACCGGACAGCTGAAGTCGTACCGCCACCTGAAGGACATCCCCAATACCATCTGTAGCGATGACGTGCTGGCGCTGCACAAAGACCGGAGCGGACAAATCTTTGTAGGCACCAGCTGGGGCCTCTGCCGGTACAATGCCGCCGAGGACAACTTCTCCACCATCACCACCATCGGCTCCATGATCTCCGTGGTGGATATACTGGAAGATGTGTACGAGAACCTCTGGATAGCCACCGCCAGCAGCGGCGTCTTTCGCTACAGCCGGCGTGCCGACCACTGGAAGCACTACCTGCACGACAGTTCCGACCCTGCCACCCTGACTAACAATTCCATCATTAAGCTGTTCGAGGACTCGAAGGGCAACATTTGGTTCGGCACCAACGGTGGCGGGCTCTGCTCCTTCCAGTCAGAGACGTTCGTCGACTTCGACCCCACCGGCACGCTGCTCCCCAACCGCGTCATCTACTCCATAGAAGAGGACCGCACGGGCGACTTCTGGATATCCGGCAATACCGGACTCGTCACTATCAACCCCGTGACGAAGCAACACTTCCGCCGCTTCACCGTGGACGACGGTTTGCAGGGCAACCAGTTCACCGCGCAGTCGTCACTGCGGGCGTCCGGCGGGCGACTATACTTCGGCGGTATCAACGGCTTCAACTCCTTCTTGCCCGAACGTTTTACGGACAATCAGTACATCCCGCCCGTCTACATCACGGACATTCGACTGCCCTACCTCAGCAACAAGCAGGCTGCCCGTGCCAAGCTGCACCTCGAAGGGCCGCTCTACCTGGCGCGTACCATCACGCTGCCATACGAGTGCAACAGCTTCTCCTTGCAGTTTGTCGCCCTGAGCTACGAAGATCCCTTAAAGAACAGGTATAGCTACCGGCTGCGCGGCGTGGACAAGGACTGGGTCGTGAGCCCCACCCCCAACATCGCTTCTTACACCAACCTGCCGCCGGGCAAGTACGAGTTCGAGGTGCGCGGATCGAACAACGACCATCTGTGGAATGAGAAGAACGCGTCGCTGCTCATCGTCATCACCCCGCCGTGGTGGCTGTCCGTATGGGCGTACTGCCTCTATGCGCTGTGCTTGCTGGGCGTGGCGGTTTACATAGCCTGGCGGTGGAACGCATTCGTCAGGATGAAGTACAAGCGGCGGATGAAGGAGTATCAGGTGCTGAAAGAGGAAGAGGTGTACAAGTCCAAGATCAGCTTCTTCGTGAACCTGGTGCACGAAATCCGTACCCCGCTCAGTCTGATACGTCTCCCGTTGGAGAAGCTGCTGGACGAGCGTAAGGACGAGCGCGACGCCCGCTATCTGCACGTGATTGATCGCAACGTCAACTATCTGCTTGGCATCACCAACCAACTACTCGACTTCCAGAAGATGGAGAACGGCGGCATCCGCCTGAACCTGAAACGGTGCAACGTCAGCGAACTGCTGAAGGTGGTGTACGAGCAGTTTGCCGGGCCTGCCGAACTGGGCAGCCTGCAGCTCACGCTCGACGTGCCGCGGCAGGAAGTATATGCGCAGATCGACTCGGAGAACGTCTGCAAGATCATCGTCAACCTCGTGAGCAATGCCGTGAAGTACGCCCGCACCCGCATCGACATCCGTCTGGTGGCGGCGGAGAGCACCTTCAGCATCTTTGTGGACGACGACGGGCCGGGCATCACCGATGCCGAGAAGCAGCGCATCTTCGAGGCCTTCTACCAGGTGGATGACACGGCGGCACGCGCCAAAGGCACGGGCATCGGGCTGGCTTTCTCCAAATCATTGGCGGAAGTGCATCACGGCACGCTGACGGTGGTGGACAGCAACTACGGCGGTTCCTCGTTCATCCTCACCCTTCCCGTCGGAGAGAAGACCACGGAGCCCGCCCCGCTGCCCGAGATAGTGGAAGACGTTGCCACCGAAACCGGCGCTATGGACGCAGCGGAGCATCCCGCCCGCAAGTTCACCGTGCTGCTGGTGGAAGACAATATAGAGTTGCTGAACCTCACGCGCGAGTCCCTCAGCACCTGGTTCCGCGTGCTCAAGGCGCATAACGGGCGCCAGGCACTGGAAGTGCTTGCCAATGAGGTGGTGGATGTAATCGTAAGTGATGTAATGATGCCCGAAATGGATGGTATGGAACTGACGGAACGGGTAAAGTCCGACATCGACTATTCCCACATCCCCGTCATCCTGCTTACTGCCAAGACCACCCTTGAGGCGAAGGTGGAAGGCTTTGACTGCGGCGCGGATGCCTTCGTTGAGAAGCCGTTCTCCATCCACCAGTTGCACAAGCAGATCGAGAACCTGCTGAAGTTGCGCCAGGCGTTCCACAAGATGATGACTGCCTTGAGCGGGAGTACGCCGCAGGCATTGGCTACCGAGTTCACGCTCTCCCAGCGCGACTGCGACTTCATCGCCAAGGTGCAGCAGGCGATAGGCGAGCAACTCTCTAACGAGAACTTCTCGGTAGATACCCTTGCCGAGGCACTGAATATGAGCCGTTCCAACTTCTACAGGAAGATCAAGGCGCTGTCCGGCATGGCGCCCAACGACTATCTCAAGACCATCCGTCTGAACAAAGCCGCCGAGTTACTGAAGAGCGGGATGCGGATTATTGAAGTATGCGAGCAGGTAGGGTTCAATTCATCCTCGTACTTTGCCAAGTGCTTCAAGGCACAGTTCGGGGTGTTGCCGAAGGACTTCCCGCAAGGGGAGCAATAGAGTTCACCACAGAGGACACAGAGTCCCACAGAGTTCTTTAAAGAAACGCAGATTCACGCAGATTGACGCAAAGGGATTGAAAGGGTAACTCCTTAATCTGCGTCAATCTGCGTGAATCTGCGTTTTGCTCTTTTCTCTGTGGGGCTCTGTGCCCTCTGTGCTGAACTTTAGAGTTCGCTTATCTCCGAGTACAGCTCAACCATGCACGAGTTCTCCAACAGGCTCTTGAATCGGTCTTTGCGGTTGCCGGACCAGTCGTTATTTAGCAGTCCGTTTTCATCGCGTGTGTATCTCCAGGCATAATCGGCGTTATCGATCATCGCCTTCACATACGTATCGTCCTTATCCACCAGGTAGAGGGCCTTTAAGCCACGGAACAGGATGACGTTGAACCACGGGCTGGAAGGGTAGAACAACATCTCACCCCGGACGGTGGGCTGGGGTTTCAGGAAATGCTGGTGGGTGCCGCGTGCGGTCTGCTGCGCTTCCGTCAGGTACTGTTTGTCACCGGTGGCCTGGTAAAGCAGCACCCCCGCCTGGATCATCTGCCCGCTATTGTACGTGTACTTGGCATAGCCTATCTTGCCTTTCAGGTTCACGTTGTCCCAGTAGACGAAGTCCGACGGGTCACGCAGGTTGTCGCGCGTCCAGCAGTAGGTCTCTTTCGCCTGTTGCAGGTACTTGGGGTCCTTCGTTATATTGTATAGCTTCATGCAGAGTACGGTAGCCGGGGCATTGGAGCAGGTGTTCTTCGAGGTCTTCTTCTGCTCGCACCAATAGATGCCGCCGCCCAGGTCATCCGACCATCCCGAGTAGATGTAATCGTGCAGGGCAATGGCTTTGTTGAGGTACTCCTTGTTCTTGGTCGCCACGTAGTAGTCGCAGAAGTCGATGGCAACCCAGTCGTTATCGTCGTAGTAGCGGTCGTTCTTCCCGGCAAATGCAGGGTACGACTGGTAGCATTCAGGCAGGCGGGTGTTGTCCCAGTAACGGTCCAGTCCGGGCTTGATCTGCCGGTCCATCAGCTTCTTGTACTTCTTCTCGCCCGATGTCTTGTAGAGCGAGACGCACCCCGACACCATCGCCGAGTAAGGCCAGAGGAAAGAGACTTCCTGCTGCGTGACCTCATTCCCGGTGTCGGCAGTATAAGTGATTTGTTGTTTGGGGTTGCGCGGGTACGTCTCCATCAGCAACCCGTACTTCTTCACTTCGTAGAGTGAAAGTATACGTTGTAGCAGTGAATCCGCTCTTTGCTGATACAGCTTTCCCCCCAGTTGGGCTGAGAGGAAAAGGGGTATCAGTAGCAGAGTGGAAGTGGTGAAAAACTTTCTCATCTTGTTATGGGGTTATTTAATCTTCTCTTACGCGCTTGATTAATCTTCTCTTGCGGGGTTATTTAATCTTCTCGAATATCGCCTTGATGCGTTTCATGTCCAGCTTCGGAGTGCGGTCGTAGTAGTAAACGCCGTTCTTCTCCTGTTCCACGTCCGTCAGCTGCGTGTAGCAGTAGCCGCATACGTGGGGGGAGTCGATGAAAGCATCTATCTGTGCTTCCAGCCGTGCATAGAAGGCTTCCGCATCCGTCGGCATGCCGCCGTAGCCCCAGGAGTCCTTGCGGTCTGCCTCTGCCATCCAGGGGATGCCGCCGAACTCGTCCACCATATAGGGCTGTCCTTCATAGACTGCCAGGTAGTCACGGTCGCGTGCGTTGCGATAAGGCTCTACTCCCGGAGTCATCTTCAGTTGCTCGGTCAATCGGGCACGATCCTGCTCGTAGTTGTGCACGCTCCATATGTCGGTCTTCACGTGGTTGTCACCGCTGGCATCGTTGACGGGACGGGTGGGGTCTATGGCTTTGGTGAGGTTGTAAACGTCCTGGATGAGACGTACATATACATCTGGTCCGCCGCTCCAGGTCTCATTGAACGGAGTCCAGGTAACGAGTGAGGGGTGGTTGCGGTCGCGTACCACTACCTCGCTCCATTCCGTCAGGAAGTTGCGGGCGGCAAGTTCGCGGTTGACATCCAGCATCCAGCTTGCCGACTCTCCCCAGGTGATGTAACCCAGCTTATCTGCCCAGTAATAGTATCTCTCTTCAAACACCTTCTGATGGAGACGGGCGCCGTTGAATCCGGCTTCCTTGCCCAGTACGATGTCGTTCTTCAGTGCCTCGTCGGTCGGGGCAGTCCAGATGCCTTCGGGGTAGAAACCCTGGTCCAGCACCAGGCGCTGGAAGTAAGGCTGGTTGTTGAGGTAGAAGCGTCCGTTGGCGGTATGCACCTTGCGCATTCCGGCGTAGGACTGTACCTCGTCCACTATCTTGCCGTTGGCATCCTTCACCTGGTAGATGAGGTCGTAAAGGAACGGAGACTCGGGCGACCACAGCTTCATGTTCTTCACCGGAAGCACCACTACCGAGTGGCTGGTGCACTTTACGCTCTTCTTGGCGATGGTCTTGCTGCCGTCCTTCAGCACGATGTCCAGGGTATAGTCCGATTCGTTATAGAACTCGGGTTCGATGACGAGCTGCTGCTGGTCGATGTCGGGGCGTACGAAGGCGGACTTCAGTCCGTTCTGTGCCACGGCTTCCATCCATACCGTCTGCCAGATGCCGGTGGTGCGGGTGTACGAGCATCCGCCCGAGTAGTAGTTGCCGCACTGCTTTCCCCCGGTTTGCAGTCCGGAACGGAGATCATCCTTCACGCATACCACCAGGTTGTGGGTCTTGCCGGGTTGCACGTAGCGCGTCAGGTCTACGGAGAATGAGGACGAGCCGCCGAAGTGGCGTTGCACGAACTTGCCGTCTATGTATATCTCGGCACAGTAGTCCACGGCGCCGAAGTTCAGTAGAATCTTCTTCCCGTTCCAGTCCGAGGGGATGGAGAGGTTTCTCTGGTACCACATCTGTTCGATGAAGTCGGTGTATTCCACTCCCGAGAGTTTGCTTTCCGGGCAGAAGGGGACGGTGATGTTCTTGCCGAACTTCTCGGCTGACTGGTAGTTGCGGTCTTTGCCGGACTTGCCGAAGTCAAAGTCGAAGGTCCATGTACCATTCAGGTTTATCCACTGTGCACGCTCAAACTGAGGGCGCGGGTACTCCGGGCGGGGCGTATTGGCACTGAAACAAGCCAGGCAGTTCAGTACGGCGAGCATTGCTGCTGCTAAAATTCTTCTCATGGTGTTATCGTTTTAAGGATTTATTCTCTTGTATTGGGGAAAGCCGATACCCTGAGTCTTGCTGCGCCCATCGGTATCAGTGTGATTTCTTCTTTCTCGCCTTTCGGTGCATCGGCTTCGGGGAGTTCGCTGCACAGGCCGTATTGGTCGATAGTCCATGAGGGTATCTTCCGCCCGATGGCTTTTACCTCGATCGGTGCGCTGGCTACGGTGAAGGGGAAGTTGTCGGCAGGCCATGCCTTGTGCACCACCTGGAAGTTCTTCAACGGATCGTTCTTGTCCAGTACCAGGGCATAGTTCCAGGGCGACTTGGCATAGATTTCATACGTAGGCCACTGGCTTGCGTCGGCCCCTTCCTGCCATTGGGAGTCGCCGATGGCAGTCTCCTTGCTGTCCTTCTGCACGTAGTCCTCGTCTATCTTCAGTGACAGGGTGAGCGGGCCGTAATCCACGCTTACGCTGTTCTTGTTCACCTGCCAGGTACGCATGGACAACTGCATGGGCAGACGGATTTCTATTTGGTCGTTGTCCTTCCATTCGCGACGGATGCAGGCATACTTGCCGGCTTCGGGGTTGGAAGCCACCTCTTTCCCATTAATGAAGATTAGGACGCCTTCAGTCCACGACGGTATTCTCAGGTAGAAGGGGAAGATGGTTGCTTTCGGGGTATTCACGGTGAAGCGGATGCTTTCCTCGAAGGGGTAGTTGGTTTCTTCGTGCAGGATGATCTCGTTGCCTGCGTTCCCTACCTTCACCGTGGCGGTGCAGGCGGCGTAGAGGGCGGCGGCTACTCCGTTGTCGGGAGTGGCAAGTATCAGATGCTCGGCATAGTAGGGCCAGCCCTGTGCATGGTTGTGCTGGCAGCAACGGCTGCTGAAGGGGTTCATTGCCAGGAAGGGGCCGCGGTTGTCGATGCCCGGATGATGGTTCTGTGCATCGCTGATGGTCTGGTTGGGCGAAGTGATGTAGCGCAGTGCTTTGAAGTCCGGCATCACGGCGGCGGGGTAGGTGTTGAAGGCTACGTCTTCGCAGTTCTCTGCCCATGAGGGGTCGCCGGTCATGCAGAGCAGCAGTTCGTCCGAAGCCATCTGCTCTACCATTCCGCAAGTCTCTACTCCCTGGCGCGGGTCGATGAATCCCATGCGGGCGTTCTCGTCGGCTCCGAACATACCGCCGGGAACTTGCCCGAAGGTACGGCGAATCAGGTGTTGTACGTTATAGGTGGCGTTCAGCATGGCGGAGTCTCCGGTCAGCATGTAGTAGGTGGCGGGTTCGCGGAAGCATTGGGCTATGTTTACGTTGTGCCAGTTGGGCAGCCAGGAAGGGCGTGTCCAGTCCGCCGTGTTGCGGTGTATCTTCTTGGCAAGTTCCAGCAGGAAGTCGTCGCCGGTGCGGTTGTAGAGCCAGTACACGCTCAGCAGGTTGTCGCCGCCGCGGCTGTTCTCCCAGTAGTCTTCCAGGAACTGCTCGTCGGGCACGGTCAGTTGCCATTTGAAGTAGTTGGTCATCAGGTTGATGACGCGCGGGTCGCTGGAGTGCTCGTAATAGGATTGCAGGCACCACAGCATAATCATCTGCGCCCATAGTTCGCGCTTTCCGTTCCGTTCGTTCACGGGACCGAAGTACCCGTCGGGCTGCTGGCTGGCAAAGGCGCCTTCAATCCAGACTTTGGTTTCGTCTATCATTTGCGGGTCGTTCAGTATATAGGCAAGGTTGCCGTAGCCTTTCAGCCAGTAGGGCACTTCTTCCCAGCCGTGGTCGCCGCCGGTGGTGAGCCAGGCGTTGTTGTCTTTGGCAAGCCAGGCGCTGATTTCGTTCAGGTGTCCGGTCAGTCCGTCTTTCTGCAGTTCGAGGTATTTCTTGAGCCATCCTTCGGGTTGGATGCTTCCTACGGGGAGCTTCAGGAAGTTCATGGGCTTCAGCGGTTGGCGGTTTCCTACATAACTGATGTTGGTTTGTGAGCAATCGGGGCGATTGACAATGGCTACTTCCGACGACAGGCGGTCGGTGGTACAAGAGGCTGCCAGCAGTCCGGTGGTAAACAGAACGCCGGCCAGTCTTACTTTCAAGTTTTTCATCTTTGAAGTGTTTTTACGAGGGTTACTATTAGATAGTCCGCAATCTTTACTTATTGGGGCACTACAAAGTTGGCGAATTTCAGAAAGAAAAGCGTAACACATATCATTCAATAAATAGCAATTACTAACCAATTACCCCTTAAATACCCGCCGTAAACAGCCCCGAATCTAAAAAAGAGCAGATTCTTTCGTTTCTTGAATCAATATTGCTCTTATGTCTGATAAAAAAGTTCTTTCTTTGTAGCATCTTAAAACATCGAGCTATGAGAACATGCCTATTATTAATCACCTTATTCCTCTGCTTCTCCTGCGGAAACAAGAGCGGCAAGAGCGCAGATGCGGAAGCGAAGCGGGACACTTATGTAAATCCCCTGTTTTCAGAAGGGACAGATCCCAGTGCCGTTTTCCATAACGGTACCTATTATTATACGCACGGCACGGAAGTGATGATTATGCTTTGGGCCACGCCGGACATCACCGACATGGAGCATGCCGAATGCAAGGTAGTGTGGAAACCCGAAGACCCTTCCATGGCATCCCATCTGTGGGCGCCCGAGATACACTATATAGATAATAAGTGGTATATATACTATGCTGCCGACGACGGCAATACGGACAATCACCAGTTGTATGTACTGGAGAATACCTCTCCCGACCCGATGCAGGGGGAGTTCAAGCTGAAAGGCAGCATCATGACCAATCCCGAATGGAACTGGGGCATACAAGCCACCACCTTCGAGCATCGCGGAGAACGCTATCTGCTGTGGTCGGGCTGGCCCAAGCGCCGGAGCAATGCCGAAACCCAGTGCATCTACATTGCCCGGATGAAAGATCCCTGGACGTTGGACACCCCGCGCGCGATGATCTCGAAGCCGGAATTCGAATGGGAACGCCAGTGGGTAAACCCCGACGGCACCCGCACCGCCTATCCCATCTATGTGAACGAGGGTCCGCAATATTTCCATTCCAAAGATAATAAGAAGGTAATCGTATATTATGCAGCCAGCGGCTCATGGTCGCCCTACTACTGCCTGGGAATGCTTACCGCCGATGCTGACAGCGATCTGCTCGACCCCGCATCGTGGACCAAACATACCACCCCGGTATTCGGGCAGTCACCTGAGAAAGAAGTCTACGGCCCGGGCGGTGTTTCCTTTATTCCTTCGC
>OGZX01002231.1_pt1 | contig 16204 bp, 14 predicted proteins | sample 1576881 | NCBI WGS metagenome assembly OGZX01 (sample SAMEA3541542, study PRJEB24748) | human gut metagenome | biome: human gut; feature: human-associated habitat; material: faeces | place: China | collected 2012
ACTGGTTGTAAAAGAATGATTCGCGCACAGACTGCATATTCACTTCCATCGGCCGGATGGGATACATCAGATTGGAGTTGTACATATATACCTTAGACGGCTTCTTGGGGAACGACTCTCCCACCGGATAAAGCATATTCATCAAACGGGCATCAGTCAGGTATTTGATATAGTTCATCACTGTAGCTCTTGACGTTTCTATATCCTTGCTCAACTGGCTTACATTGGGCGTACAAGGGGCACTTATCGCCAGCAGGTAAAGCAGTTTCCGCAGTTTTGGCAGATAGCTTTGTTCGATTTGTTTTATGTATAACACGTCTACTTCCAGCATCATATTCATCGTTTTCAGCAGGTTCTCCGAGAAATTGCGTTTCTCTAAGAAGAACGGATAAAAACCATGATGCAAATAATCCTGAAAATATGCCATCGGTTTCCCCACCGAACAGATTCCTTTCGCAATCTCCTGGTGGCTCACCAATATTTCATCAAATGTGTATGCCGGAAAACTATTTCCGGACATCAGGTTAAAAAACTCACGGAATGAAAAACCTCTCAGGTTGTAAGAAACCGCTTTGCCCGACAGATCCGGATTTTCTTCTTTCAGCCGCATCACGGACGAACCGGAAAATATGATCTTCAGATCTGTGAAGTTATCAAAGCAATACCGGAGTTCTTTGGACCATCCCGAATATTTGAATACCTGATCGATCAGCAGCACTTTTCCTCCTTTTGCCCTGAATTCAGAAGCAAAATCGACCAGCGTACGTTCCGTGAAATAAAAATGATTCAGATTGATATAGAGACACTCCTTATTATCCGCACCAAAATGTTCACGGGCATAATCCAGCAGAAAAGTCGTTTTCCCTACTCCGCGGGAACCTTTTATGCCGATCAACCGATCGTTCCAGTCGATCTCATCCATCAGTCCTCTGCGAACCGGCGAATACAAGTGCTCTACCAGGTATTTATGTGTTTTAAAGAATGATTCCACTTGGTAATTGAAAATTGAAAATTAAAAATTGAAAATTACCGGCACAAAGATAAGAATCTTTTCTTATTTGCAATGCCGAGATTGCAATTTTATTACAAAAAGATAAAGTTCAAACTAACAAACAGCATTCTCAATTTTCAATTTCCAATGTTCAAACTACTTATTCAATTACCGTGACCCAACCATACGTATCAGGCTCGTCACCGTATTGAATAGCACGCAATTTATTGTATAGCTTTTCGCACACAGGACCCGGCTTACCGTCTTTGGCGATAACATACGATTTATTGATATCCAGGTCGTCGATCTGCGAGATCGGGGCGATAACGGCGGCTGTTCCGCATTCGGCAGCTTCGTCGAATGTAGCGATTTCCTCTACCGGGATCGGACGGCGTTCCACTGTCAGGCCCATATCGGCAGCCAACTGCTGCAAACTCTTGTTCGTAATAGAAGGCAGGATCGAATGGGATTGCGGAGTGATATAACTGTTGCCGCGAATACCGAAGAAGTTAGCCGGACCGCATTCGTCCAGATATTTCTTTTCTTTCGGGTCCAGATACAGAACAGCGGCATAACCCAGTTCGTGAGCTCTTTCACCTGCAACCAAGCTGGCAGCATAGTTACCGCCCACTTTGATCGTACCGGTTCCCTGTGGGGCAGCACGGTCGTATTCGCGCATGATACACACTTTGGAAGGTTTGAAACCGCCTTTGAAATACGGTCCTACCGGAGTAACAAATACCATGAACATATATTCGGGAGCCGGTTTCACGCCCACCTGGGCACCCAGACCGATCATCAACGGACGGATATACAAAGCTGCTCCGCTTTCGTAAGGCGGAACAAAACGTTCGTTCAGCTTCACCACCTTGCGGACCGCTTCCTCGAACATCTCGACGGGCAGTTCAGCCATCTTGATACCACGGCTGGATGACTGCATGCGTTTGCCGTTCTCGTCCATACGGAACACGCGGATCTTGCCGTCTTTTCCCTTGAACGCTTTCAGCCCTTCAAACGACTCCTGTCCATAATGCAGACAAGTCGCCGCCATGTGAATATTAATAATCTCGGAAGAGCTGACTTCCAGTTCTCCCCATTTGCCATCTCGATAGTAACACCTTACATTATAGTCTGTCTTCATATAACCGAATGCCAGATCAGACCAATTCATATTTTCCATATCTTATCGTAATTAGATTATTGAACGCAAAGATATTAATAAAACAACAGATCGAAACAAAAAAGCCGCTAAAAGAAAGTCTTTCTCCAAACCTATTTGAAAACGGACCGGGATGTATCTGAAATTTCCCCGGTAACTAATCCGATGTCGATAGCCGTCAGCCGTATGGCCGATAATTATCAGCCACACGGTTGATAACCGTCGACCATACGGCTGACAATTATCGGCCAACAAACCAATCGGCATCAATATACGAATAAAAGCCGTTCATTATTCTGATTGTTAGCAATTTATTTTAGAATCACCGGGCATCGGAGTTTCAGAGATTAGGAAGCTATTCCTATATTTACTAATTTCGTCCTGTAATAAAAACAGGGATAAAGATGAAGCAGTCGATCCGGCCATACAAATTTTATAAAAACAAGTACGGAAGTGAACTATTGATAGACATTGTCGAACTGAAGAACATAAAAAAGTATCTATGTGAAAAGACAGTCCACACATTGACCTATTATGACATCACCCTCATAACGAAAGGGAATGGCGATTTTATTATCGACAACCGGCATTATGAAGTGGCGCCACACGATATTATCTTTTCCACGCCGGGAGAAATAAGGAGCTGGGACACCGAACATATTATAAACGGCTACGCCCTGATTTTTGAAGAAGAATTTTTATCTTCCTTTTTCAAGGATTCTTTATTTGTACAGCATCTCTCCTTTTTTCATCCGGCCAAAACTTCTTCGAAATTGCGTTTGCCGGACGAGCTTTATACGCGTATGATAATGCTTTTGCAGAATATCAAAAAAGAAATCGATGCCTGCCAACCGAACGAAGTACATATATTGAGAGCGCTGCTTTATGAAGCACTCATGCTGTTGGACCGGCATTATAAAAACACTGTCTCTACGGAAAACACATACAGAACAAACAGCAAGATTCATTTCAACAAGTTCATCAAACTGGTCGACGAGAACCTGAAAGAGCAACACTCCGTCCGATATTACGCAGACCGGCTCTGCATCACATCTAATTATTTGAACGAAATCATCAGCGCCACGATACGCATCAGCGCCAAACAATATATAAGGAACAAGGTTATGGATGAAGCGAAAAAGCTGCTCGCCTATACAGACATGCCGATTTCAGAAATAGCCTCAGCCCTTCACTTTTCAACCGTCTCTTACTTTATCCGTAGTTTTCGCCAGCACACCGGAAAAACGCCTTTTATTTATCGACAGGAGCAAAAACCGTAAAATGTGACATTTCTTCCTTTGTATTTATTACACTCCGTCTTTTAAGTTTCCCGATCTTCGCATCATATTAATCAATAAAACAGAACACAATGAGAGATGCAGAAAAAACAATTGGAGCCATCGCCGACAAACAGTCTATTTCTTTTATCGGTTCGATAGATGCGGAAGGATTTCCGAATATAAAAGCGATGTTGCAGCCCCGGAAACGTGAAGGAATTCAAACGTTCTATTTTTCTACGAATACGTCATCCAGGCGCGTTGCCCAGTATCTGAAGGATAACCATGCCTGCATATACTTTTGCGACAGGCGTTTCTTCCGGGGCGTCATGCTGCGCGGCACAATGGAAGTCCTGACCGACAATGCCAGCAAAGAAATGATTTGGCAAGACGGCGACACAATGTATTATCCGGAGGGAGTAACAGACCCGGATTACTGCGTTCTGCGGTTCACGGCAATTTCCGGAAGGTATTACAGCAACTTTAAATCCGAGGATTTTATAATCCCTGATTGCAGGAACAGGTAGGATTTATTACTTTTGTGGCAAAATATAACACAATATGAAAGTAATCGATCTGATCAAGAATAGCAAGAGCACTGCTTTTTCATTTGAAATACTTCCTCCATTGAAAGGGAACAGCATACAGAAAGTCTACAATGTCATAGACAAACTGAAAGAATTCGATCCTAAATACATTAATATAACGTCTCACCACAGCGAATATATTTATAAGACATTGCCGGACGGCAACATCCAGAAAGTGAATATCCGCAAACGTCCCGGCTCGGTCGCCATCGCTTCGGCTATCCAGAATAAATATAACATCACGGCTGTACCTCATATTATATGTAAGGGATTTACAAAGGACGAGACGGAATATGCACTGATCGACCTGAACTTTTTAGGCGTTTATGACCTGTTGCTGCTTCGCGGAGATGTGAAAACGATCGAAGCCGGACAAAACACAGACCTGTATCACGAGCATGCGACCGACCTCCAGGAGCAGGTGAACAATTTCAATAAAGGAATTGCCCTGGACGGGTCGAGATTTGAAGCAAACGAAACCCCGTACTCTTACGGAATGGCCTGCTATCCGGAAAAGCACGAAGAAGCGCCCAACATGGAATCGGATATTTTCTATCTGAAAGAGAAAGTAAAGAACGGAGCCGATTATCTGGTGACACAGATGTTTTTCGACAACGAGAAATATTACTCATTCGTAGACCGTTGCCGTGCGGAAGGCATCACAGTCCCGATTATTCCGGGTATCAAGCCGATCGTGTTTAAGAATCAGCTGACTGTCCTGCCTAAAATATTCCGTTCGGAGATTCCCGAACCGTTCGCAACGGAACTGCGTAAATGCAAGACTGACGAAGAGGCAAAGGCCGTCGGTGTCGAATGGTGTATCCAACAGTGCAAAGACCTGATCGCACACGGCGTTCCGAGCCTGCATTTCTATACGATGATGGCTTCGGACAGTGTCTATAAGGTAGCGAAAGAAATATATTAAATTTGTTCAGGGAATCGTGATCTCCCCGATCAGCGAACAGTTCAGATGTTCCTTTGCCTCGTCCGGCGTCATGCCGTGCCCGAAAAGGAACATCAGTTTGGCAACCGCACATTCCGTCGTGCTGTCATAACCGCTCACGACACCGGCGTCCAACAATCTCCGTCCGGTTTCATAGCGGTGCATCTCCACGCTTCCGGCCAGACACTGCGTGACGTTGACAATGACAATGCCCCGGCCGACGGCATCTTTCAACATTTCTAACAGCCAGTCATATCCGGGAGCATTCCCGCTCCCGAACGTCTCCATCACGACACCCTTCAGGCCGGGGATATTCAGGATGCTTTCCACCACCTGCGGGGAAATACCGGGGAAAATCTTCAGGATGGCAATATTCCGGTCCAGCAGGTAATGAGGTTTCAACGGTTTTCTGGATACCGGATGGTAAATCTGGGAAATATCATATTTAATCGAAATGCCGGCATGCGCCAACGGCGGGTAATTATAGGAGCGGAAGGCATTGAAATTATCAGCATTCGTCTTGCTCGTCCGGTTACCGCGCAGCAGATCGTTCTCAAAGAATATACAAACTTCGGGCACCAACGGCATATCGTTTTCCCGGGCGGCGGCAATCTCTATCGCTGTAATCAGGTTTTCCTTTCCATCCGTACGAAGCATGCCGATCGGAAGCTGCGAACCGGTCAGGATCACCGGTTTACTCAGGTTCTCGAGCATAAAACTCAGGGCGGATGCGGTGAAGGCCATCGTATCGGTCCCGTGCAACACGACAAAGCCATCATAGTCATGGTAGTTTTCCGCAATAATATGCACAATCTTCATCCACGAGTCCGGCCCCATTTCCGAAGAATCCATCGGCGGGTCGAACTGGATGGAGGAAACTTTATATCCGAGATTTTTCAGTTCAGGGACGTGTTCTTCCAAATGCTCGAAATTAAAGGCTTCCAAAGAACCGGTCTCCGGATTTTCTATCATTCCGATAGTGCCGCCTGTATATATAATCAGAATAGAAGCGTCATTTTTGCATACATTCATAATACTGCCAGAGTTTATATATTGTTTTTTACAATGCAAAGATAATAACTATCATTTTGAAATCAAAACACCGGCATAAAATAATATTAAACTCAAAATAGGCGCACGAAAGTCAAAACAAAGTCTGATAAACTTTACATTTTGTCACATATCCGGATAATATAAAAGAAGAAACACCAGAAGCAATACAACAAAACGGGAAAAAAGTTTGTTATTGGATAGGGGTTTTTCGAGACATCACTGTCTTATCGGTAAAATTATAATTTTTTACGAAGATGAAATACGTTCTATTTATTGCAATGGATCTGGCTTTATATCCTTTTTTGCTTCTGCTTTTCATTGCGAAAGGCATCAAAGAAAAAATTATTCGTACCTTTGCTCTATCAACCCAATAAGGAGCATACATGTACTTCAAAGATATTATCGGTCAGGAAGATATAAAAAAACGACTTATACAATCGGCGCAAACGGGCGTCGTCCCGCATGCACAACTCTTCACGGAACAGGGCGGTGCAGGCGCTTTTCCTCTTGCATTGGCGTATGCACGCTACTTGAACTGCACGGACCGGACAGACACTGATTCCTGCGGCCATTGCCCGTCGTGCCTGAAGTACAACGAACTGGCGCATCCGGACCTCCACTTCGTGTTTCCGATCATTTCCAAGAAAGACAAGAAGAAGGAAGTCTGCGACGATTACCTCACCGAGTGGCGAGGCTTCCTGAAAGACCGCCCTTATTTCGATATAGACGGCTGGCTGGATTATATAGATGCCGGCAATTCGCAGGCACTGATCTATTCGAAGGAAAGCGACGAGATTATCCGCAAGCTAAGCCTTAAAATATATGAAGCGACATACCGGATACTGCTGGTCTGGCTGCCCGAAAAACTGCATCCGACCTGTGCCAACAAGCTCCTGAAGATTATTGAAGAACCGCCGCAGAACACGGTTATCCTGATGGTTTCGGAACTCCCCGACCTGATTTTAGGAACGATCCTGTCGCGTGCACAGCGCATCAATGTGCGGGGCATTCACCCGGAAGACATTGCCGCCTCCATGATTTCCCGCTTCGGACTGGCCCCCGAAGATGCCAAACATGTAGCCCATCTGGCAAACGGCAGCTACCTGAAAGCAGTCGAAGCAATCAGCTTAGGAGAAGAGAACAAGTTCTATCTGGAACAGTTCAAAGGCATGATGCGTAACTCCTGGGCACGTAATGTCAGAGGCATGAAAGATATGGCGGACGTGTTGGCCGGTATCGGCCGCGAACGGCAGAAAAACTTCCTGGCTTACTGCCAGCATCTGATACGCGAGAACTTCATGTACCGTTTCCAGTCGCCGGAGCTTAATTATATGAATCTGGACGAAGCCGGTTTTGCCGTGAAGTTCGCCCCTTTTATCAATGAGCGGAATGTCATCGACATCATGGACGAACTGGCAAAGGCAGAACGCCACGTGACGCAGAACGTAAATGCAAAAATGGTCTTCTTCGACCTCTCCCTGCGACTGACAGTGCTGATCAAACGGTAAATAATGAGCCAATGAGGGAATATGCCAATATGCCTCATGCCACAGGCTCTCTTTTGCCGTTGATTTCAATCAACGGATTGATAAAGACCCGGCCTTGCCGGATTCTTCTGTGGGTTTTAACCCCTTTCAAATATGTATAGGACAATCTTGTATTAATGGGGCTAAAGTCCACAGAGGAAGAGGCTTTGCCTCCAATCTTTTAAACCGTCCGTTGAAACGGACGGCAAAAGAGAGCCTGCGGCATGGGGCAATGCCCCATAAAAGAACTCGCCTATAAATCATTATTTATAGATTCAAAACTGCAAAATAATGAGTTTATTCCCAATGATTATCGGGGCGAGGGATGATCAGCCCTTGTAAAACAAAGGAAACGGCGAAGCTCACGCTTGGCCGTTTCTACATTTAACCGTTTTAAACAAAAAGAAAAAGTTAGTTAAGGCTTAGAATAAAATATCTTAAGTCTTTTCGCTTACAATATTTTGCTTCCATTAGGACAGCAAACAAATATATGTAATCCAACTCATCCTACGAACAATCAAGCTGCATTTTTTGCTATTTTTCACAGAACACAGATGCTTTTGTATTATCTTTGCAAACAAATATCCAAGGTATTCCTCTATGGCTGATTTTAACTTAAACATTTTAGGATGCGGTTCAGCGTTACCGACCACGCGGCATCTGGCAACTTCACAGGTGGTAGATTTAAGGGATAAATTATATATGATAGACTGTGGCGAAGGCACCCAGGTGCAGATGCGTAATATGCGTATCAAATTCAGCCGCCTGAACCATATATTTATCTCCCATCTGCATGGTGACCACTGTTTCGGTTTGCCCGGCTTGCTATCTACTCTCGGTATGCTGGGACGTACCGGCGACCTGGTTATCCATGCCCCGAAGGAGATCGAAAACTATATGCGTCCTGTGCTCGATACCTTTTGCAAAGGAATGCCTTATGAAGTCCGCTTCAATCATATAGATACTTACAGCCATTCGTTGATCATGGAAGACCGCTCCCTCTCGGTCTACTCCATTCCGCTGAAACACCGGATACCGACTTGTGGATTTCTGTTTGCCGAAAAACCGAAAGAAGCACATATCATCCGCGAGATGATTGACTTTTACCAAGTGCCCGTCAAATGGATGAAAGACATCAAACAAGGGAAAGACTATATCACACCGGAAGGCGAAATTATTTCCAACTCACGGCTGACACGTCCTTCGGTAGCTCCTAAACGATATGCCTATTGCTCAGATACTGCCTATTCACCTTCCATTATCCCGATTATCGAAGGAGTAGACCTTCTTTACCACGAAGCGACATTCATGGAAAGCGACAAGGCACGTGCCAAAGAAACATTCCATTCCACGGCCCGCCAGGCAGCAGAGATTGCTCTCAAGGCCGGTGTTAAGCGGTTAGTTATCGGACATTATTCCGCGCGTTACGAAGATCTTGCCGCACTTCATAAGGAAGCTCAAGAGATATATCCCGGCACCATTCTGGGAAACGAAGGCATGGTCCTTTCCATCTAATGATGCGGCTTTTCTCAAATAATAACGACTAAATATCACCCATATTCAAAATTATTCATACATTTGTACGAATTTAGGGTTTTGAATATGAGAATATTATTTTCCATAATTCTTTTGATCAGCGTTTACGTTGGTAACTCGCTCACTGTGAATGCACAGCAGGCGGCCGACTCGACACGCGTAGCCAAACAGCAAGCGAAACCCGATTCCGTTGAAATCAGTGCTTACGACAACAAGATAGTTGTAAAGAATGCTCCTATCGGAAGCAAACTCGAAATCTACAGTGTTGTCGGTATTCGCGTAAAAGAATTCGAAATGAAACAACCTGACGGTGAATATACTGTAAACATTGCCAAAGGTTACTATATCATCCGCATCGGCGACACTGTTCGCAAAGTAGCTATCCGCTAAGACTTCCTTTTATTTTACGGGACTTCCCCACAATAATATCCCCACTATAATGGGCATTTTACCCCACCACAATGGGTATTTTTCCCCATGTATATGGGGCTTTTCCCCCACACCACTTAAAATAGCGGGGAATTAACCGTAAACTTTAGGTTAGGACAAGAAAAAAGGACTCGCCATCAAGACAAGCCCTCTCTTTTGATAATTATATATATGTATAGGTTAAAAAGCGTAATCCAGACTTAAGCCGAATACCTTATTGGTACGGCTATATACGTTAGTTCCGGGAAGGCCCGTGCCACAGTAATCATCCGATTTCTTTGTATAATCACGGTAGCTTGTCCACATATACCCCACGTTCAATGCCATCTTTTCGCTCAACATCAACTTAGCTCCGAAGCCCAGTGAGTAAGAGTCGCAGGAGAAACTGGTATCACTCTGATATTTGTCTGACAAACCATAATCTGTAATCTGAGCACCACCGCTAATAGTCAATCTCTTGATAACATCCCACTCGATGCCCAGCAAATACTCATTGGTACCTCTTTCGAGCTCTTTCTGCTTTCCACCGGCCATTCCAGCTTTCTTGTCATCGAAGAAGTGATACTCGACAGATGCTTTTAACATGGGTAAAAACCGATAAGAGGCAGCTACAGAAAGCATTGAAGGAATATCGTTCGGCGTATTCACACCATGTTTGTAAGCACCAACCAAAGATTCCGCACTATCAGGATAATCCAACTTCTTTGTATTGTTTTCGATGTTCAGGTTCGTCATGAACTCATATTTAGCACCGAAATTGAATTTACCATATTTGACATCGACTCCAAGAACCGGAGTGAGTCCCCAACCCGTCTGGTCGCAATCCAAAGCTAATGCCATCAATTCCGATCCGCCTAAATTCTGTTTTAGTTTCGCATTCAGATAACCCTCGTAGTTTCCTGAAAAATAATTCATTCGTCCACCGGCAAAGACAGAAATCCAATCCGTGATTTTGTATCCCAAACCAAGTTGTAGAGAATAAATATACTGTCTACCGTCCATCGCACTGTTAATAGTATACATATCCGGAGTCACGATGGGACTTTTACCGCCTGACGCCACATAATTCGTCAAACTTTCCTTGAATATACCAGCCATAGCAGCCGATTCGAACATGGGCAGACCATCGTTAAACGAAGCCTTACCGCCTCCTCCCGTGATGGCAAAGAATCCGGAAATAGTCCAGTCACCTTTTTTATAAGCCGCAAAAACACTCGGAATCACAGGAGCAGCCGCTTTTCCTTTGTAATACTTTTTGTAGTTTCCCACTGTCGGCTTCTGATTGGCCGGATCGAAACCATTGTATGTGCCAAAAGAGGCATCGATATTTCTAGTTTGGAAAGCACTCTGTATACTCACGCCTACACGAAAACCATCTGTCGGCAAGAAAGAAAGGCCCGCTGGGTTAGACAAAGCACCATCTATATCGATTGCAGCACCTCGCGAAAGTGATCTTAAAAAGGCTGCATGCTGATTGGTATTCGTCAATAATCCACCAGCGAAAGAAAGCAGAGGCATCATCATCAATGCCGCACCTAATAATACTTTTTTCTTCATGTTTTACTTTTCATTATTACAAAACGGCGGTAAAGATAAATACTTTTCTTCAATATTGCACACTTTTAACGAAAATGTGCCGCACAATTACAGCATTTTTGTGCAATAGCTCCAACTATCTCCCTCAATTTTCAATTCTCAATTCTCAATTTTCAATTAAAAAAGTATCTTTGCAGCGTAAAGGAATGTTTCCTTTGCCGTGTGCTTGCTAAACCACGTATAAAACAAGAAAAGTATGAAACATCAAGAAGCCGCTTTGGTATGCTTCTCCGGTGGACAAGACTCCACGACCTGCCTTTTCTGGGCAAAGAAGCATTTTACACGTGTAGAAGCCGTATGTTTTACTTACGGTCAGAAACACTCTCTCGAAATCGATATTGCACGCAAGATTGCTGCAGACGCCAATGTTCCGTTCCAGTTACTGGACGTTTCCCTGATCAGCCAACTGGCCCCCAACTCGCTAACGGACACATCTATCACGATGGACGAAGACAAACCCGCCGACAGTTATCCGAACACATTCGTCCCAGGCAGAAACATGGTATTCCTTACCTTCGCCGCTATTATGGCACGAAGCAAAGGAATCTTTCACCTCGTTACGGGTGTTTCGGAAGCTGACTTCAGTGGATATCCGGATTGTCGTGACACCTTTGTCCGATCGTTGAACGTGACGCTCAACCTGGCCATGGACGAACAGTTCGTGATCCACACACCGCTGATGGACCGCGACAAGAGCGAAGTGTGGCAACTCTCCGACGAACTGGGTGTATTCGACCTGGTCCACACGCAAACACTGACCTGCTACAACGGAGTCCCTGCCGATGGTTGCGGCCATTGCCCCGCTTGCAAGTTGCGCAAAGAAGGACTGGAAAAATATCTTAAAAGGAAGAAGAAATAAGATTATGGATACAAGAAAAGAAGAAAACGAACTGCACCTGCTGGGCAGTTCTACCGAATATAAACAGGACTATGCCCCTGAAGTGCTCGAAGCATTCACCAACAAACATCCCGGCAACGATTACTGGGTGCGTTTCAACTGCCCTGAATTCACGAGTCTTTGCCCGATCACAGGACAACCGGACTTTGCCACGATACACATCGACTATATCCCCGATGTAAAGATGGTTGAAAGCAAAAGTTTGAAATTATACCTGTTCAGCTTCCGCAGCCACGGCGCTTTCCATGAAGACTGTGTCAACATCATCATGAAAGACCTGATCCAATTGATGGCCCCGAAGTATATCGAAGTGACAGGAATCTTCACTCCGCGAGGCGGCATCAGCATTTATCCGTATTGCAATTACGGACGACCGGGAACAAAATACGAAGCTTTGGCCGAAAAACGCCTTTTCTGTCATAATCAATAAGTCAGTTTTTTAGGCTAACTGATTACAACGTGACAAATAATTACGTAGCTTTGCAATTACTTAATTGTAAACCTAAAATTATTTAGACCATGAGGAATAGAAATTTCACTATCAAGGCTACACTGGCTGCTATGGCCTGCACCGCCTGCGTAAATCTAAGTGCACAACAGAAAGAGTATCCGCAACCCGAAAAGATGACTCCGGGTATGTCGGAATACTGGACTCCCCAGCCCAAGATCGTTACACCGGGAGATATCAAGACCAATTCGGCTCCATCGGATGCAATCGTCCTGTTCGACGGCAAAGACCTCTCTGCCTGGGAAAACACTAAAGGCGAACCGGCACAATGGACTGTTCACGACGGAGTATTCACTGTAAACAAAAAAACAGGCGATATCCAGACCAAACAAAAATTCAACAATTACCAGTTGCACATCGAATGGTGCGTTCCTGAAAATATCACCGGAAAAAGCCAAGCACGCGGCAACAGCGGTATCTTTATGCAAGGAATGTACGAAGTACAGGTGCTCGACTGCTATAACAATGAAACATACGTGAACGGACAGACCGGAAGTATCTACAAACAGACACCTCCATTAGCAAATGCCATGCGTAAACCGGGAGAATGGAATGTATACGATATCATTTACTCCGCTCCTGTTTTCAAAGAAGACGGAACCTATCGCGTGCCGCCCCGTATCACCGTTATTCAGAATGGCATCGTTTTGCAGAACAACACGACGATCCTCGGAACAACCGAATACATCGGCTTCCCGAAAGTGATCCCTCACGGAGCCGGCCCGATCATCCTGCAGAGCCACGGTGATCCCAGCGAACCGATCAGCTTCCGTAATATCTGGTTAAGAGAATTATAAGAGACAACAGGTAAAGTGTTTATACATCATGAAAACAAATCATTTATTCGGTATCTTGTTACTTTTATTGTGTACGGTCGGTCTTACCAACTGTAACGATCATCTCCTGAATCCCAATGCCGAGGACCCGGAAGAAGAAGGGGAAGAATGGATGAACAGCATACCGGACGGTAATTTTTTCGGAAGGGCGAACACTTTACGTCTTTACTATATCGACGAGAAAGGGAACAGCTTGATCCATCCGAATGACCCGAACACGTATCCCGTATCATGGAGCGAGAAACTGGAGAATCCGATCGAACGCACCAAGGACCGGCAGACAGACGTCGACGACACTATCATACGTTACAATGGCAACCATAACTGGATTTATTTCGACAAAGAGGAAAATCTGTATTACTGCACATTGAGCGCATACGGAGATTCAAGATACAGTACCTATACGTTTCCTATCTATGTAAACGGTGATACCGACCAACTGGAAATCACCTATAAATACACAGACAAAAACGTTATCGGCGGTAAATATTACGCCAAGATATCATCCTGGAAATATAACGGCACACATATATATTCGGATGACGATGAACACGACAAAAAAGTATTCATCCAAAAAACCGGAGGAAAAACAACCGTTTCTTTCAAACGATAAATGATCCGGAATTTTTAAGTTCCGCTCATATAGCTCGTAATCATAGAAAGGGGACGCAGAAGACGTAGATTTCGCAGACTTATTTATAATATCTGCGTTACTCTGCGTCTTCTGCGTCCCCTTTCTAATTACAAATCTAATTACCAAACCTTTTCATATCCCTTCTATTCCGTTTATCGGCAAAATCCCCGTTTTCGTCTATGAACCAACCTCCTATTTCTATTCTAATTGTAGAGGAATTTAATACAAAGTAGTTTTGCTTCAGAAAATAAAGGTAAAAAGATTGTTTAGGTCGCAAAACGAAAGCATTATGAAACAGATCTCTCTAATAATCCTATCCTGCCTGCTTCTTCTGCCTGCCGGAATGAAAGCAGAGGACGACATGCCGAAGCAGTGGACGCTTCGTGATTGCATTGATTATGCCCTGGAGCATAACATCACCATCCGCCGTAACCGCATCAGCGTCGAGAACACGCAAGAAGATGTAAAGTCGGCAAAGGCGGATTTCCTTCCTTCTCTGAGTGGAAATATCAGCCAGCGCATCGTGAACCGCCCAAACAGTGCCAGCGGTACGATCATCAGTGGCGACAACATCACCACCAGCGAAAGTAAAACCTCTTATAACGGTAGCTACGGCATCGATGCCAACTGGACGGTTTACAACGGCAGCAAACGGGTAAACACTGTCAAACAGCAACAACTGAACAGCCGCATCGCCGAACTCTCCGTCGACGAAAGCGAAAACACCATCGAGGAAAACATCACCCAGCTGTACGTACAGATACTCTATTCCGCCGAAGCAGTTAAAGTGAACGAATCGACCCTGGAAGTCAGTCAGAAAGAATACGAACGTGCACAGGAACTGTTCAACGCCGGCAGCATCGCCTCCAGCGACCTCGCCCAACTCGAAGCACAGGTAAGCAGCAATAACTACCAACTGGTCACCTCGCAAACAACTTTGCAGGATTACAAGCTGCAACTGAAACAGCTGCTCGAACTGGACGGCGATTTCGAAATGGATCTTTACATGCCGCAACTCGACGACAGCAGCGTATTGATACCGCTGCCCGGCAAAGACGATGTCTACCAGACCGCCCTCAACCTGCGCCCTGAAATAGAATCCGGGAAACTGAACATCCAGTCTTCCGACCTGAGTATCAAGATGGCACGTGCCGGATATATCCCGACACTGAGCCTCAGTGCCGGGATCGGAACGACCAATGCCAACGGCAACGATTTCAGCTTCAGCGAACAGGTCAAACAGAACTGGAACAACTCCCTGGGCCTGACCCTGAGTATCCCCATCTTCGACAAACGACAGGCAAAGACAGCTGTCAACAAAGCGAAGCTGCAAAAGCAAACCAGCGAGCTCGACCTGATGGACAACCAGAAGACACTCTACAAAACGATTGAAAGCCTCTGGCTGACAGCCAACAGCGCCCAACAGCAATATGTAGCCGCAGCACAGAAGCTGAAAAGCACAGAAGCCAGCTACGCCCTTGTCAGCGAACAGTTCAACGTCGGCATGAAAAATACGGTAGAACTGCTCACCGAGAAAAACAATCTCCTGAGTGCCCAGCAGGAAACGCTACAGGCCAAATATACGGCTATCCTCAACGCAGGTTTGCTGCGCTTCTACCAAGGTGAAGAAATCGTGATGTTCTAAGTAAAAAATAAAAACAGAAAAAGATATGAACAAGAAACTTATTATCGGTATAGCAGGCGTGCTGGTCGTAGCCGGAGGAATCTGGTTCTTTACAGGTAAATCGTCGAAAGGCGGCATCAGCCTCGAAACCGCCAAAGTGAACCGCAGCTCCATCTCAAACACAGTGACAGCTACCGGAACAGTAGAACCGGTGACGGAAGTGGAAGTCGGTACACAGGTATCCGGCATCATCGACAAATTGTACGCAGACTACAACGACGTAGTGAAAGCCGGACAATTGATCGCAGAAATGGATAAAGTAAACCTGAAGGCCGAACTGGCATCCGCCCAGGCCCAGCTGGCAAGCAGCAAGAGCGAATACGAATACCAGCAGAAGAATTACGCACGTAACAAGGTGCTTTACGAAAAGAAACTGATCAGCGACTCCGATTATGAGACAGCGACTTACAATTATGAAAAGTCGAAAGCCTCCTACGAACAGAATCAGGCAGCGATGGTCAAAGTGAACCGTAACCTCGAATACGCCACGATCACCAGCCCGATCGACGGTGTCGTTATCAACCGTGCCGTCGAAGAAGGGCAGACC
>OGZX01002233.1_pt1 | contig 16187 bp, 7 predicted proteins | sample 1576881 | NCBI WGS metagenome assembly OGZX01 (sample SAMEA3541542, study PRJEB24748) | human gut metagenome | biome: human gut; feature: human-associated habitat; material: faeces | place: China | collected 2012
TGATCGTGTTGCTGTGTATCTTCATCCTAGGTGGTGACTCTATCCGCAGCTTCGCATTCGCCATGATTCTGGGTGTTGTATTCGGTACATTGTCTTCTCTGTTCGTTGCATCTCCTATCGCTTACATGTTCATGAAGAACAAGAAGGATGTGGAACCTACTGCTGAAGTTGCTGCTAAATAAGACTCGTAAGAGAACATAAATAGAAAGAAGGTATGCCTGCGGGTGTACCTTCTTTTTTTATCTCCCTCATGCTACAACCGTGAAAGTTAGTTAAATATACGGATGCATTGGTTACATGATATCGGATATTCTTCGTTTATTTGCATTTGACTACTGTGTCAGACACAAAAGTTAGACTATATAAACTCTAAAGAATATGTTCAGAATAGGCCTTGACATTGGTTCTACCACCGCCAAGCTGGTTGCACTCGATGAATATGACAATATCGTATTCTCCAAATATGAAAGACATAGTGCAAAAGCGAAGGAAGCGATCATCTCCTTTTTAAAGGAGTTGCTGGTATTCATTGGAGATAAAGAGGTGGCTATCGGCATCACCGGTTCTATCGGAATGGGAATCTCAGAAAGATGTTCCCTGCTATTTGTGCAGGAAGTGGTGGCCGCAGCAAAAGCCATGCAGCAGAGCCATGCCACGGTAAATGCAATGATAGACATCGGCGGGGAAGATGCCAAAATAGTATTCTTCAAAAACGGAGAACCCACAGACTTACGGATGAACGGCAACTGCGCAGGCGGTACGGGGGCTTTTATCGACCAAATGGCAATTATCCTGGGAGTGGACATCGACCAGCTGAATGACCTTGCCATGCACGCAGACCAGATATACCCGATAGCTTCGCGTTGCGGTGTTTTCTGCAAGACGGATATCCAGAACCTGATAGCCAAGAATGTAAGCCGGGAGAATATTGCCGCTTCCATATTCCATGCCGTAGCAGTACAAACCACGGTTACGCTGGCGCATGGCTACGACATCAAAGGGCCTGTTCTGTTTTGCGGCGGTCCGCTGACTTTCATTCCCGCCTTGCGCAAGGCATTCTGCGACTACCTGTCCCTTGACGAAAAAGGAATTATATTACCGGATCACGGAACACTGCTGCCTGCTTTTGGCACTGCCCTGTCATGTACCGGAAATACCAATTGTTTCAGGCTATCTTCACTGATTGCCAGCATAGAAACCGGACTGAGCGCTGCTTCCAATGCATCGACCGGACTGAAAACCTTATTCGAAGATGAAACGGAATATGCGGCATGGCTGAAACAGATCTCGGGCAAGGAAATTGTGCAGGTCAAACTGAAACCCGGAGAGCAGGATGTATTCATGGGCATAGATTCCGGTTCCACTACTACCAAGATTGTGGTGACGGATGCAGAATCGAGGATTCTCTATTCTTATTATAATACCAACGGGGGCAATACCATAAAGACCGTAGAAGAAGGATTGCACAAATTGCAGGACGCATGTGCGGAATGCGGTGCAGTGCTCAATATCAAGGGAAGCTGCTCCACCGGTTATGGTGAGGATTTGATAAAGTGCGCTTACCAACTCCATTCGGGCATTATCGAAACGATAGCCCACTATATGGCTGCTCATTATCTGGACAAAGAGGTTTCTTTCATTCTCGACATCGGCGGGCAGGACATGAAGGCTATTTTCGTGAATAAAGGAATCATAGACCGGATCGAGATCAATGAAGCCTGCTCGTCAGGCTGTGGCTCGTTCATCGAAACATTTGCAAACTCTTTGGGGTACAGTGCCGAAGAATTCTCCTCAGCCGCCTGCCGCTCGGCAGCTCCGTGCAACCTGGGAACAAGGTGCACCGTATTCATGAATTCAAAAGTGAAGCAGGTATTGCGCGATGGGGCTACCGTCAACGACATTGCCGCCGGCCTGGCATATTCGGTTGTCAAGAACTGCCTCTATAAGGTGTTGAAGTTGAAAGACACGGCGGTCCTGGGCAAAAACATCGTGGTACAAGGCGGAGCCATGCGCAATGACGCTTTAGTCCGGGCTTTGGAAATACTGACCGACACCAAGGTATCCAGATGCAATGTACCGGAGTTAATGGGAGCATTTGGCTGCGCGCTGTATGCCATGAAGCATCAGGGAGCAGTAATCCGCCTGGACGAAATGATAAATAAGGCGGAATATACATCCCGCTTCCTTCGTTGCAAAGGATGCGACAACCAGTGTCTCGTGACATGCTATAAATTCGGCAACGGGAAGAAATACTATTCGGGGAACAGATGCGAAAAGGTATTTACGAACGGAGAAGGCAGCACCCATAAAGGCCGGAACATCTATGACCATAAGAACAAACTCCTCTTCGACCGGCACACCGATATCGACTCTCCCCGGATGACGGTCGGGATACCCAGATGCCTGAATATGTACGAAGAATATCCTTTCTGGCACACGCTTTTCACCTCTTGCGGCATACAAGTCTGCCTGTCCGACGTATCCAACTTCCTGAGTTACGAGCGCAATGCACGCATGGTAATGTCCGACAATATCTGCTTTCCTGCCAAACTGGTACATAGCCACATCAGCAATCTGATAGAAAAGAAAGTTGACCGGATTTTCATGCCTTTCGTTGTGTTCGAGAAGAAAGAGAAAGAGGAGAACAGTTACAACTGCCCCATCGTTTCGGGCTATTCGGAAGTGATAAAAAGCGTAACTTCCTGCAATGTCCCTATCGATTCCCCCGCCATCACCTTCAAAGACCGCAAGTTGCTGTTCAAACAGTGCAAAGAGTTGCTCGGCAGCCTGGGTGTTGACGAAGGTACAATCCGTACCGCCTTCGACGAAGCCGGAAAAGAGCAGGCAGCTTTCGAACAGGAAATGATTTCGTGTAATGAGAAAGTATTATCGGAAACGGACGGCAGCAGGACATTAACCATCATGCTCGCCGGGCGGCCTTATCATAGTGACCCGCTGATACAGCACAAGATATCGGACATGATTGCCGATATGGGAGCGAATGTTATTACCGACGACCTGGTCAGAGATAAGGAAATAGATGTCACCGACAGCCATTTTGTAACACAATGGGCTTATGCAAACCGCATTCTGAAAGCAGCTAAATGGTGTGCTACCCAAAGTCAGGACATACAGTTTGTGGAAATGACTTCTTTCGGTTGCGGCCCGGATGCCTTCCTGGCAGACGAGGTGCGTGACTTGCTGATGCGCTATAACAAACCGCTCACATTATTGAAACTGGACGATATCAGCAATGTCGGTTCCATGAAACTGCGCGTAAGGTCTATGATCGAAAGTCTGAAACTGGCTGATACCGACCGGTCCGGCAATCAGGATTTCCGGGAGTTCACTACCGTCCCGGTATACGACAAGGCATACCGTAACCGCAAGATACTGGTACCTTTCTTTACGCCCTTCATATCACCGATAGCTCCTGCCATCTTCCAATTAGCCGGATACGATGTAGAAAGCCTTCCGATAAGCAACAACGAATCGTGCGAATGGGGACTGAAATACTCGAATAACGAAGTATGCTATCCTGCCACGCTGATTGTGGGCGACATCATAAAAGCATTTAAAAGCAAACAGTACAATCCGGCAGAAACAGCCGTTGCCATCACCCAGACCGGGGGACAATGCCGCGCCAGCAGCTACATCTCTTTAATAAAGAAGGCATTGGTAGATGCCGGATATACGGACGTACCGGTGATTTCCGTATCGCTGGGCAGCGGGATAGAGAACAACCAGCCTGCATTCAAAGTGAACTGGGCAAAGATTCTTATACCGACATTCTATTCGATATTATATAGTGACTGCATTGCCAAGTTCTACTATGCGTCGGTCGTCCGCGAGAAGGAAAACGGTGCTTCCGCCCGTTTGCGTGACAAATATTTGCAGCTCGCATCCGATGCCATCAAGCGAAAAGAGAGCAAACAGTTGGTTCCGTTACTGCGCTCGGCAACCGACGAATTCAACTCTATCTGCAAGGACCGGCACACTTCCAAAGTAGGAGTAGTAGGAGAGATCTTCTTGAAGTTCAATCCCTTTGCACAGAAGAACATTACAGACTGGCTTATAGAAAAAGGAATCGAGGTAGTTCCCCCCATCCTGACGGACTTCTTCATGCAGAGTTTTGTAAACCGTAAAGTAAATATTGAAGCACATCTTGAAAAGCGGCAGATCTCAGACCATGTCATGAATTGGTTTTATAAAATAGCCCAAAGGCAGATAGACAGGATAAACGCAGTAGCCGGACGGTTCCGCTATTTCGTTCCGTTCAATGATATATTCAGCGAAGCAAAGGAGAGCAGCAGCCTCATCACTCCCTATGCTCAATTCGGAGAAGGCTGGCTTCTTCCTGCCGAAGTGGCTTCCTTTGCACACCAAGGCGTAAACAATGTCGTCAGCCTGCAACCTTTTGGTTGTATTGCCAACCATATTGTTGCCAAAGGAATCGAAAAACGGATAAAAACTCTTTATCCTGATATTAATTTTCTATCTTTAGACTTTGATAGCGGAGTCAGTGATGTGAATATAACCAACCGTATGTTACTCTTCATTGAACACCTGAAAAAATAAAGACATGGCGACAAACGACAACAACCTGGAAATGAAAATCATTGAAACTGCACAGCAGTTGTTTATGAAGAACGGCTTTGCCGAAACCAATATGAGCGACATAGCGGCAGCGGTCGGCATCAACCGCCCCGCATTGCATTACTACTTCCGGACTAAGGACAAGATGTTCCAGGCCGTTTTCGGGAACATTATCCGTTCGCTGGCTCCCGAAATACAGGGCATTATGCTGCAGGACAAGCCCATCGCCGAACGGATAGGCCAGGTAATCGACGCTTATTTCAATACCTTTTCCCGCAATCCTTACCTGCCTATATTCATGGTTCGGGAGATAGAACGCGATATGTCACATCTGGCTGAGACTGCACGCGAACTGCAACTGGAGTGCTACTTCCAAAAAATAATCAACGGGCTGCAGAATGAAATGAATGCCGGGAAGCTGAAGCAAGTGCCCCTGCATTTTGTATTCCTTACCTTCTACGGGCTTTTGGTGTTTCCTTTTCTTACAAAGAAACTGAACTCTTCTATTTTCCTTGATAAGGACGAAGATTTCGATAAGATGCTTATAGGGTGGAAGGCGCAGATCATCGCGCAGATGGAACATCTGTTGTGCAACTAAAATAGTCAAAATCCACATAACCACCCGGTACTTCCGTGGCATAGTTGAACAAGGCAAAGCGGTAACCCATAAAGTGCGGCATAGTGTATACCATCTTCAGACGATTGCCAATTTGCTTCCAGTCCTTTCCATTCAGGCTGTAGTAGAAGTAACCGACATCTACCCGATTCCTGAAATCGCACTCTGCCTTTAAGAAAACCGTATTCTTGTCTTCTAATGGCACTTTCTCCACTTCCAGCGGCGCTTCCGATTCCCCGTTTACCATCACTATATACTTCCTGCCATCTATTATCTTCACGCCCACTTGTCCATACCTGCGCTGAAAAAGCGAAAGTCCGGCAAAATCACCTTCCTTCATTCCTGCAACATCCATGCAAACAGACCCTGCACAAACCGGGCCAATTGTCCGCTGTGTCAATGTATTCTTGGCTTGCATGAAGGAAGACTCTACACGTCCGGTAGTAAGGCGCAGATAACCCTTATGGGCAGAAACAGACCAAAGGGCGTTGTCCGGGTTGTGATTCCACTGCCACACAAGAGGCAAAGCGGCCTCACCATCCTTGCGTACAAAATCATCCGAATTGACAATACCCGGAACAAGCCCCTTGCTCGCCGGAAGATCCAGTTTATCAGGAGCTACACCGTTTTCGCCCAATACCGGCCAATTGTCTTTCCACTGCACGGGTACCAGATACGGGATGCGTCCTACGGAACCGCAATCCTGGAACAGATAGGCAAACCATTGCCCGTCGGATGTATCTATCAATCCGCCCTGCGCTATACCGCGATCCTGAAAGACAACCCTTCCTTCATAAGGTCCGGTAATCTTATCGGCGCGATGTACCAATACAGTACGCATACCATCCTGAGGCCAGGTGATATTGAACAGGTAATACTTCCCATTCACTTTGAACAGCTGTGATCCTTCGGCACCCAGCATAATCCGGTCACCTGCCGGTGCACTGGCATTTTCCAGCAATACGCGTTCGGTACCTTGCTTCACACCCGACAAATCATCCTTCAGTTCTGCTATGAACAGTTTCCCGTTGCCGTAAATCAGATAGATATGTCCATCTTCGTCAAAGAAGAAAGAATGGTCGTGATAGGCAGGCGAAAATTCGATACGCTTCCACGGCCCTCTTTCTATATCCTTGGTGACAAAGAAATATGTTTTATGGGTGGTCTGTGCAAAAGTAGATACATAGTACATATTATTATGATAACGGATGCAGCTGGCCCATGAGCCACGCCCGTAAGTGCTCTGTCCATCATCCAAATTCATGGATGGTGTATCATCGTCCAGTGTATCATAGGCATAGTTCACCAATTCCCAGTTCACAAGATCCTTCGATTTCATAATGGGTACTCCCAGCGCCATATGCATCGTCGTGCTGCTCATATAGTAGGTATCACCGACACGAACCATCGACATATCCGGCACATCGGCATAAATCACCGGGTTGGATGCTTTCCCGTCTGTCATCTGCCCCCATAGTGCACCCGGTAAAAGTAGCAGTATAACCGTTATTGATAAAAAGAAGTATTTCATTTTCCGATACTGCCTTTAAACAGATTTGGTATAAATTCATTCAAGCATCTACGCCAGGTAAGCCATTCATGTGCCGTTCCTTGCGATTCGTACGAAGCCACACGGATACCCATATCGCGAAGGCTTTTCACTAATTGCGCAGTCCCCATATTTTCTTCCGTACCACAGCCCAGGAAAAGGTAATGTACTTTTTTGTTGAAACTGTCTGCATCGGTAAATACGCCATTGAATGCATTCTTTAAATCCAGTCCGAAGATAGCCCCGCTGAAACCGCCGATATAGGAGAACTTATCCAAGTTAGTCAATGTAATGTCGAACGTTTGCTTACCACCCCATGACAATCCCGCCATGGCACGATGCTCCCGGTCGGTATATGTGCGGAATGTACTATCTATCATGGGAATAAGGTCGTTTATCATCAACACGGCAAAAGAAGAACCATACAAATCACGTTCCGCATTCACGTCCTTTCCGGGACGGGGACGGAAACCTACTTCCACGTCACCACTCTCCATGACCACAATCATTGGTACACACTTCCCTTCGACAATCTGATTGTCCAGGATATTATACATAAGGCCCTGCGTACTCCAGCCGGTCTCGTCTTCACCCATACCATGCTGCAGGTAGAGTACCGGATAGCGTTTCTCCGCATTCTTTTCATATTCAGCCGGTGTATAGACTACGCAGCGGCGAAAACGTTGCTGGCTTTCGGAGTAGTAAGTACAGGTACGCACCTGTCCGTGAGGAACGTTTTGGGGACGATAATAATCGCCTTCCTTGCCTTCGGGCACTTCAATGCCACTCGCCATACGACTGCATCCGAAGAAGGTACAACTCATCGGGTCGATGACCGAAAATCCGTCCACCAGTAAGAAATAGTAGTGGAATCCTACTACCAATGGGTCAGTCTTCACCATCCACCAACCATCTTCATCCTTAGTCATGTCATATTTCTTACCGCACACATCTACCTGAAGGCGCTTCACATCCGGTGAATAGATACGGAAATAAGCACAATTCTCCTTATCCAGGCGTGGAAAATCACAGCCATGCATATTGGAAGGAGCGGCAACCGTATTCTCTATTATCTGTGGCAAAGGAGTTGTGACCGGATCTATAATGGAATCTTGTGCAAAGGTCGTTGTACTCAACAATAATAGACTCGACAAGACGAACCCTAAAGAAAAGAACTTTTTCATAACTATTCAATTTATTGGTTATCAATTTACTTTTTAGTCTGCTCTACATACTGCATGGTTCCATCCTCATTGTAATGGAGTTCGTCCACACATACCGAGCGGCGCCCTATGGCACCCGGATGTCCATCCAGCGTAAGGGTTGCATTGTGATAGAAAAGATACCACTTCCCTTTAAATTCCACAATAGCCGGATGAATGGTAAAACTGTTTTCCGCCATTCCGGTCAGTTCTCCCTGGTATGCCCACGGTCCTTCCATGCTTGAAGCCGTAGCATAGGATATCGTTTCCCGTCCCTCGCCCATCGAAGCATAAGTCAGGTAGTAGATTCCGTTTCTGATATGTAACCAGGGACCTTCTACGTAGTTCGGCAAGTCCAGCACCTCAATCTCACCATCCAGTTCCGTCATATTCGGTTTCAACTTGACAAGAAAGCAGGTACCATTTCCCCAACAAAGCCATGCCTGCCCATTGTCTTCAATCAGCACGGTGGGATCTATATCATTCCACCAGCCGCGAGCACCGTTGGAAGTCATGTCATCCGTTACCAGCGGTTTGCCGATAGCATCAACGAACGGGCCGGTAGGACTGTCACTTACAGCCACTCCAATTGCCTTGCCTACATGGGGTTCCCCTGCCTGTACGGTGGTATAATAATAGAATTTCCCGTCTTTTTCTATTACCTGGGATGCCCAGGCTTCTCCCACCGCCCATTTAAAATCGGTAGGACGCAATACGGCACCGTGCTCTGTCCAGTTCTTCATATCGGTCGTAGAATAGCATAGCCATTCGGTAATATTGAACTCTTTGCCGCCCGATGCTGTATCTTGCCCGACATAATATTCATCATGTCCGGTATATAGATAAAGTCTGTCTCCGTGCACCAGCGTAGCCGGATCGGCAGTGAAGTTGTTTCTTATCAACGGATTTCCGTCATAAACAAATACTTTCTGAACTTCCTTCGAGGCACAAGCCGTCAGCAGGAAAAGAATACTGATTAATAATGTGTTTTTCATAACTTAATTATTGTAACATGAATACTTTTTTCAACCGATAAAATATCTGCGCTACAAATGTAATAAATACACTTCTGACAATCGGCATGATAATGTAACAGAGATTTTGGGCTATGTTACATATAACTGCACATTAGTGGGAATTTGTTCTTTTATTAGGTGATAGTTCGGGGACTATACCAGGAGAAGTTTTTTGAGGGGGATTGTACCTCGGAGGGGAATCGAACCCCTATTTAACGTTTAGGAAACGCTTGTTCTATCCGTTGAACTACCAAGGCATATTCTATTTATCCGTTGAACTACAAGACCCTCGCTGATAATCAGCGCAATTCTGTGGAATATTTGTAGAACTTCTACGCTATTTCTGTGCGATGCAATCGGATTGCGGGCACAAAGATAATGTATTCTGTTGATTTTCCGAAAAAAGTTTTGTTAATCCGATTAACTTTGCGAAATTTGTCGGCTAATGTAAAAACGCATTAATCCTGAAATTTAATCTATAGTAATTCGTAAGTTATGGCAAACGACATGATGGTCAAAGAACTGGAGCAGGTGGTAGTCCGCTTCTCCGGAGACTCCGGTGATGGTATGCAACTCGCCGGCAACATCTTTTCAACAGTTTCGGCTACGGTGGGCAATGACATCAGTACATTCCCCGACTATCCGGCAGATATCCGCGCCCCGCAAGGTTCACTTACCGGTGTTTCCGGTTTCCAGGTGCACATTGGTGCAGACAAAGTTTATACTCCCGGAGACAAATGCGACGTATTGGTAGCTATGAACGCTGCTGCTCTGAAAACTCAATACAAGTTTGCTAAATCCACTGCCTGCATCATCATCGATACGGACGCTTTCCAGAAATCAGACCTGGAGAAAGCAGCCTTCAAGACCGATGATCCTATCGAAGAAATGGGTATCAAGCAAGATGTTATTGCCGCCCCTATCTCCAAGATGGTAAAAGACTGCCTGGCTGATACGGGAATGGACAACAAATCCATGCTGAAATGCCGCAATATGTTTGCAGTAGGCTTGGTATGCTGGCTGTTCAACCGCGACCTGAAGATTGCCGAAGACTTTATCCGCGAGAAATTCGCCAGGAAGCCCGAGATTGCCGAAGCAAACATCAAGGTAATCCATGCAGGATACGACTACGGACACAACACACATGCTTCTGTAGCCCATACTTACAAGATTGAAAGCAAGACCACCGTTCCCGGCCGATACATGGACATCACGGGAAACAAGGCTACCGCTTACGGTTTCATCGCCGCCGCCGAAAAGGCAGGATTGAAGCTGTTCCTCGGTTCTTACCCCATCACTCCGGCAACGGACGTATTGCACGAACTTTCCAAACATAAATCACTGGGCGTAATGACCGTACAGTGCGAAGACGAGATTTCCGGCTGTGCCACTTCCATCGGCGCTGCATTTGCAGGCGCACTGGCCGTGACTTCCACTTCCGGTCCCGGCGTCTGCCTGAAATCAGAAGCCATGAACCTGGCTGTGATTACCGAACTTCCGCTCGTTGTCCTCAACGTACAGCGCGGCGGCCCTTCTACCGGTCTGCCCACGAAGTCGGAGCAAACGGACTTGCTGCAAGCCCTCTTCGGACGCAACGGCGAAAGCCCGATGCCCGTCATTGCAGCCTCATCGCCCACCAACTGTTTCGACATGGCTTTCATGGCAAGTAAGATTGCCCTGGAGCACATGACTCCGGTGGTACTGCTGACCGACGGTTTCGTAGCCAACGGCTCCGGTGCATGGATGTTGCCGAAGCTGGCAGATTATCCCGCCATCAAGCCGCCCTACGTTACTCCCGAAATGAAAGATAACTATACGCCGTACAAGCGTAATGCAGAAACCGGTGTACGCTACTGGGCCATCCCGGGACAAGAAGGTTATATGCACATCCTCGGCGGTCTGGAGAAAGACAGCAATACCGGCGCCATCTCCACCGAACCGGAAAACCACAACCTGATGTGCCATCTGCGTGCCGAGAAGGTTGCCAAGATTCCCGTACCCGATGTAGAAGTACAAGGCTGCGTGGACGATGCCGACTTGCTGATTGTAGGTTTCGGCGGTACTTACGGCCACTTGTATTCGGCTATGGACGAGATGATAAAGGCAGGCAAGAAGGTTGCCCTGGCGCACTTCACTTACCTCAATCCGCTGCCCAAGAACACGGAAGCCGTATTGAAGAAATACAAGAAGGTAGTGGTTGCCGAGCAGAACCTCGGACAATTCGCAGGCTATCTGCGCATGAAGATAGATAACTTCACGCCGTATCAATTCAATGAAGTCAAGGGACAGCCGTTCCTCGTTGCCGAACTGGTAGCTGCCTTCACTGAGATTTTAAACAAGTAATAACCCCGTAAAGAACGAAACATCATGTGCGAATATACAGCAAAAGATTTCAAAAAAGGACAACCTCGTTGGTGTCCGGGTTGCGGTGACCACTTCTTCCTGGCTTCACTGCACAAAGCAATGGCAGAAATTGGCATAGCTCCTTGGGAAACAGCCGTTATCTCCGGTATCGGTTGCTCCAGCCGCTTGCCCTACTACATGAATACGTATGCGATGCAGACCGTCCACGGACGTGCCGCCGCTATCTCTACGGGTGCCAAGGTCGCCAATCCCAACCTGAAAGTATGGCAGATTTCGGGTGACGGCGATGGCCTGGCCATCGGTGGTAACCACTTTATCCACGCCGTACGTCGTAATATCGACCTGAATATGATTCTGCTGAACAACCGCATCTACGGTCTGACGAAGGGACAATACTCCCCCACGTCTCCACGCGGATTCGTCAGCAAGTCATCTCCTTACGGTACGGTAGAAGACCCGTTCCATCCGGCAGAACTCTGCTTCGGTGCCCGCGGCCGCTTCTTTGCACGTGCGGTGGCAACCGATGCTCCCGGAACGGTGGAAGTGCTGAAGGCAGCTTACAACCATAAGGGTGCCAGCGTTTGCGAGATTCTGCAAAACTGCGTCATCTTCAATAACGGTACGCACGACTCGGTAGCGAAGAAAGAAGACCGCGCTAAGAACGCCATCTACCTGGAACACGGCAAGCCGATGATTTTCGGCGAGAACAACGAATACGGACTGATGCAGGAAGGCTTCGGGCTGAAAGTTGTGAAGCTGGGCGAAAACGGCATTACGGAAAAGGACATCCTCGTTCACGACGCTCACTGCATGGACAACACTCTGCAACTGAAGCTTGCCTTGATGGAAGGTCCCGACTTCCCGATTGCACTCGGCGTAATCCGCGATGTAGAAGCGCCGACTTACAACGACGCCGTTCACGAACAGATTGAAGAAGTAGCCGCCAAGAAGAAGTACCATAACTTCGAAGAACTGCTGATGACAAATGATACGTGGGAAGTGAAATAACCCGCAAGTCATAACAAATAATCTTTAAGCCTCTTCACTCCGCCGATATATCCGGCAAGAGTGAAGGGGCTTTCTTGTTTTCAGAAAAACACTCCCGTAAGTCATTGACTGAATGAATGTTCAGTGTCCCACAACTTTTCTTTATGGTGGGAATTATATTCCCAGGTATATTCTATCATAGTGGGACTGTAGTTCAGTCGTATAGGGAGTGTAGTTCAGTCGTAATGGGAAGGCAGTTCAGTCGTATAGGGAAAGTCGTTCCCTCATAGTGGGAATATGCCCCAACCGTAATCCGGCAGCGGCTCATGCAGAAACACAACAGGTGAGCAAAACTCATTCTTCGGATGAAATCGAAAATAAATAGAGTCTTTCTCTTTGATAATAAAAGGATTATCGTATATTTGCAACAGACAGTTCACCTTTTTATTATTGATGCTATGGGCCAAGAACATCCTTTTGACCGGTTTTCGCAGCAAGCTCTCCAAGCCTTGCACCGGTATCGTGCCGTCATGTTCAGCCCCCCTACCATCTCGTTCCCCTAAAGGGGAAGGAGAATACTCCGTACTATAAATGTAATTTCATTATTAAAAACGATTCTCTGCCCCCTTAGGGGGACGGGGTGAAACATAGCAACAATATGGACAACAGACCAACCATCGCCGAAGTACACGAATGGGTACTGAAGCTGCACAACACGTGCGAACAAACCATCACGAACGAAGAACGTAAAGAACAACATAAGTACGCCGTCATGGTGCAACGCCCCCAGGACAAACGCTTCCTGGTGAAGATGCTCGACGAATCATCGCAGATACGCGACCGCCGGAAACTCGCCGCCCGCATCAAAACCCTGATAGACCGCTACGGCGTGCCCGAGTTCCTGAACAAGCGCGACGCCTTCCTCTTCAAGATGTACCAGGCATTCGGACATCACTTCGACTTCATCGCCATACCTATTATAAAGAAGCGGCTCCGCATGGACACCTCTAAAGTCATCCTGGACGAAGCGCGCCCGCAACTGACGAAGCACCTCTCGGAGCGCTTCAAACAGAAGATAGGGCAGAACGTGAACCTGCTGGGCGAAGTCGTGCTGGGCAACGGCGAGGCGGACCACCGCTACCAACACTACCTGGAAGCGCTGGAAGCCCCGGACATCAACTATATCTCCGTCAAAATCTCCGGCATCTACGCCCAGACGCATGCACTGAACTACGAAGAGAGCTTCCCCGAACTGGTACGCCGCATGTCCGCCCTCTACCAGCGGGCGATAGACTTCCCTTACGTGGACGAGAACGGCGTGAAGCGCGCCAAGTTCGTCAACCTCGATATGGAAGAGTACAAAGACGCGCACTTCACCCTGCGCCTCTTCAAGACCGTACTCAGCCAGCCCGAGTTCAAGAATTATGAAGCGGGCATCGTGGTACAAGCCTACCTGCCGGACGCTTACGACTTCCAAACCGAACTGCTGGAGTATGCCAAAGCACGCGTAGCCGACGGCGGCGCTCCGCTGAAGATGCGCCTCGTGAAGGGTTGCAACCTCGAAATGGAAACCGTCATCTCCTCTCTGCGCGGCTGGCCCAACCCGATACGCACTTCCAAGACGGAAGTAGATGCCAACTACCTGCACATCCTGGAACGCGCCCTGCTGCCCGAGAATGCCAAAGCGCTGCACATCGGCGTGGCCTCGCACAACCTGTTCACCATCGCCTACGCCTATCTGCTGAGTCAGAAGTACGGTTCGTCGGAATACATGACCTTTGAAATGCTGGAAGGCATGGCAGACCACGTATGGCGGGCACAATCCATCCTCGGTAACCACGTCATCCTCTACGCCCCCGTGGTGAAGGACGAACACTTCCTGAACGCCGTGTCCTACCTGGTACGCCGCATGGACGAGAACACCGCGCCCGACAACTTCCTGACGCACTCCTTCAATCTGAAACCCAATACGGAAACCTGGGACTTCCTCGAAAAGCAGTTCGAAGATGCCTATCGCATGAAAGATACCATCACCCACTTCCCTACGCGCACTCAGAACCGACTGGAACCCTATACCCCCGTCCCCGCCACCACACCGATGCAGAACGAACCGGATACGGACTTCGACCTGCCTCAGAATCAGGAGTGGGTACGGAACATCTTTGCCCGGTGGAAGAAGTCTCCGGGCGATACTCCCGAGATTATCCCTTTGCAGATAGGCACCGAAACGGTGGTATGCGAGCAGCGCCACAAGTATATGGACCGCTGCCAGGACGACGAAGTATGCATCTGCGAAATGTCTCAGGCGGACAGCGAACAGGTGCGGCAGATTATAGACATTGCCGAAAAAGACCCGGCAGGCTGGCGCAACACCACCCTCGAGGAGCGGCATAAGATAATGTACGAAGCTGCCAACCGGCTGGGCGAACTGCGCGGCGACCTGATAGGCTGTATGTGTGCCGTCACCGGCAAGACCGTGGTCGAAGGCGATGTGGAAGTGTCCGAAGGCATCGACTACGCCCGCTTCTACACCAACTCCATGAAAACCTTCGCCGACCTGACGGACGTGGACATCGCCCCCAAAGGCACCATTCTCGTCATCTCTCCCTGGAACTTCCCGTGCGCCATTCCTATCGGCGGCATCGTGGCAGGACTGGCAGGCGGCAACACCGTGATACTGAAACCTGCCACCGTAGCTGCTCCCGTCGCCTGGATGTTTGCCCGGGCATTCTGGGATGCAGGCGTGCCGAAGGAAGCCTTGCAGGTCATCATCACCGACCGCGAAGCCCTGAAAGTGCTCACTACCGCCCCCGCCATCAAGCACATCATCCTGACCGGCGGCACCGATACGGCACAGAACATAGCCCGCAGCAACCCATCCACACCCCTTTCTGCCGAAACCGGCGGAAAGAATGCCATCATCCTCACCGCCTCGGGCGACCGCGACCATGCCATCATGAACATCGTCACTTCCGCCTTCGGCAATGCCGGACAGAAGTGTTCCGCCTGCTCGTTGTTGCTGGTAGAGCGTTCGGTGTACGAGGACAAGAACTTCCAGGACAAGCTGAAAGATGCCGCCACCAGTATGAAGGTGGGCAGTGTGTGGAATGCAGGGAATGTAGTAGGCCCGATGATAACCAACAAGAACGAGAAACTGATCCGGGCGCTGACGCTGGAACCGGGAGAGTCGTGGCTCGTGCCGCCCCGCTTCCTCGACAAGAAAGAGTATATCCTCGCCCCCACCGTGAAGTGGGGAGTGAAGCCCGGCAGTTATTCCTTCCGCACCGAGCTGTTCGGCCCCATGCTGAGCGTAGTCTGCATCGAGAACCTGCAACAGGGCATCGAACTGGTGAACAGCCTGGACTACGGTTTGACTTCCGGTCTGCAAAGCCTGGACGAAAGCGAGCAGAAGCTATGGAAAAACTCCATTCAGGCAGGCAATCTGTACATCAACCGCGGCATTACGGGCGCCATCGTCAACCGTCAGCCCTTCGGCGGCATGAAGGCTTCCGCCTTTGGCGGCGGCGTTAAGGCAGGCGGCCCCAACTACTGCGCCTGCTTCGTGAAGATAACCGACAAACCCGACAGCGACACCAACTATCAGAAGAGTTATGCCGAAGCCTATGAGAAAGAGTTTGCCCATGCCCGCGACGTCAACAACCTCTACGGCGAGCAAAACGCTTTCCGCTATCTCCCGCTGAAGAACATGGTGCTCCGCCTCTTCCCCGGCGACAGCAACGAGGATGCCAAGATGATTATCTTAGCCGCCCAAACCTGTCACACTCCGCTTACAGTGAGCTTCGACACCGACGACCGTGCGGCTACCCTCGCCTCGACCGGCTGCCGGCTGAAGAAGG
>OGZX01002235.1_pt1 | contig 16168 bp, 13 predicted proteins | sample 1576881 | NCBI WGS metagenome assembly OGZX01 (sample SAMEA3541542, study PRJEB24748) | human gut metagenome | biome: human gut; feature: human-associated habitat; material: faeces | place: China | collected 2012
AAGTTGATGCGTACACCCGGTACGTTTACGCTTTTGCGACTACCCAATACGGCATCGTTTTCTACTTCACAGACCAGGTAGTCTTCATGTTTCTCGATCACTTTTAATTCCAGGTCGCCATCGTCGATCAGAACATCACTTCCAACTTCCAGGTCTCCGACAAAATTCTTGTATGATACATAGATGCAATCACGTGAGGTTTCACCGTTCGGGTCGCCTACGATCTTTACATGGTCGCCGGTTGTGAAAGATATTGGCTCCTGTGAGATAGTAGTGCGTACCTCAGGGCCTTTCGTATCCATCAGGATCCCGATGCGGTCGGATACGGAACGGACATTTGTAACAACACGGTTCAAACCTTCTTCCATCATGTGGGCCGTATTCAGGCGCACAACATTCATTCCTGCATTGTACAGTGAGCGGATAAATTCCACATCACAACGCTGATCAGAAATCGTAGCAACAATCTTAGTATGCTTTAACATATAACCTTATAAATATTATAACCTATTATTTCTTTAAGAGTTGACAGTTGGCAAGTGGCAGTCGATTGTTAAAAACTATCTGAACTGCTTCTCGTCGGGCGTCAGGCTCTAATAACCTTTTCTTTGTGTTTCGTCTTAGTTCTCCGTTAACTGTCAACTGTTACATGTCAACTGTCAACTGAATAAGTGCTTCAAGTGCCAGCCGATATGAATCCAAGCCGAATCCAAGGATCACTCCTTTGCAGGCCGCAGAGATCATCGAAACATGGCGGAACGATTCGCGTGCATGTACGTTTGAAATGTGTACTTCTACTACCGGAGTATTTACTGCTTTTATGGCGTCATGCAATGCGATGGATGTATGTGTATATGCTCCCGCATTCATTATAATACCATCGTATTCGAAACCCACTTCGTGGATTTTGTTTATCATTTCGCCTTCCACATTACTTTGATAGTAGGCTATTTCACATTGAGGATATCGGGCGCGTAGTTCGTCCAGGTAACTCTCGAAGGAAGCACTACCATACACTGTCGGCTCTCGTTTGCCCAACAGGTTAAGATTAGGACCGTTAATAATCTGAATCTTCTTCATTTTGCTGTAACTTTATTACCTTTGTACCACCTTGTACGGGCTGAAAATATCCGGCAAAGGTAGTGATTTTATTTGACACATACATAATTACCTGTCTACAATGCAGCAAGGAAAAGATATAATCAGCAAATATAAGACCTGGCTCCGGTTGGAGAAGTCATTATCTGCCAATTCGATAGAGGCTTACCTGACCGACCTTGATAAACTTACCCGCTTCATCGAATCGGAAGGAAAAGGGTATACCGACATTACCTATCAGGATTTACAGCAGTTTGTTGCCCAGTTACGTGATATTGGAATTCATCCCCGTTCGCAGGCTCGTATCATTTCGGGTATTAAATCGTTCTACCGCTTCATGTTACTGGACGAGTATATAACAGTTGATCCGACTGAATTGTTGGAGTCTCCCAAGATCGGATTAAAATTGCCGGAAGTTCTGACCGTCAATGAGATAAATGATATACTCGATTCTATCGACCTTTCTTTGCCGGAAGGCCAGCGTAACCGGGCTATGCTGGAGGTGTTGTATAGTTGCGGGCTACGTGTTTCCGAGCTTACTTCCCTGCGTTATTCGGATGTGTATTTTGATGAAGGCTTTATTAAAGTGGAAGGGAAGGGAAGCAAGCAGCGCCTCGTTCCGATTTCGGATACGGCTATTCGTGAAATAAAGAATTATTTATTGGATCGTAATCTAGTTGCTGTTAAAAAGGGATATGAGGACATTTTGTTCCTGAGCCGTCGTGGAACGGGACTTTCACGTATCATGGTGTTCCATGTGATCAAACAGCAGGCGGAGATGGCAGGTATACAAAAAAATGTGAGTCCTCATACTTTCCGCCATTCTTTTGCGACTCATTTATTGGAAGGAGGAGCCAATCTTCGTGCTATACAGGATATGCTGGGACATGAAAATATCACAACGACGGAGATATATACACATATCGACCGGGAATTCCTGCGTAAAGAAATATTGGAGCATCATCCCCGGAGTCGTCACCGGGAATAATGCTGTCCAGTGTTATTTTTCAAAATCTGCGATACGGTTTATTCTACCGATCAGTTCATCGCCCAATGCCCGTTTCGTGCTGATGTGTTCTTTGACTGCTGTAACGAATGGATTCTGTTCGAATGCGCCGCGTACGATTTCGAAGTCTTCTTCTTTCTCTTTCCGGGTGCCGTCTACGCCGAAACCGGTCATCGAGGTGAGGGAGAATTCTTTTTGTGCATCTTTATATAATAACTCGTCCAAGCTGATTACGGATGATTTCCACAACTCCACCAACCGGATGATTTCAGCAGCGGTGATCGTTTTTAGGTCGATGTTGTAATACGCTTCAATTTTCTTGTAAGCCCACGTCCATTCCATATCGTAATAATGACTGTGCATCGAATGGAAAAAAGCTTCTATCGTGGATAATGAATGAGTCTGCCCCGTTTCAATCTCGCCGATCAGGTTATCCAGTTCCTCTTTGGGAAGGATTAGTCCTGACAAGTCGATCCATTCACCAGCACCTTTCTCCGATGTCGGTTGTAACTGCCGGCGCACCTCTTCGATAGAACGGAATTGTGTGCCCTCCAGTTTTTTAATCAAGGAGTTGCCCAGGAACTTGTTGATTGCCATTCCATATAAATTCAGGGCATTTCGTAGAGACGAACCTTTAATGCGGGTATTTTGGAAATAATATATTTCGGATGTTTCACCCACCAGTTGCTGCAGGTTTTTCAGGATACCGACCGCTTTTATCATTTTATGGATCGTGTAAGGACTCAACAAGTTGTAGTTGATCATATCCAGGCGTTCCGGATCAGTTCGTTTATCGCGCTTCGGCCATTTCTGGGCGTCGCGGATTGTACCTACGCTTCTTAGGTTGACACCCGGAACGAAATAAGTCTCATCATCTTTCTCTATCAGGTAAGAAAAAGGCATATCCGATGTGTCGCTGTGATGGTGATGGCGGCCCATGACCAGGGAGAATGCACCGATACGTGCCGGCCAAAGGATGTATGAGTCGCTGGTCGTCTTTGATCCCCTTTCCACGATCCCTTGATGGATAGGTCCCAATTTGTACATATGATTGCTCTGGTTTGAACCGCTTCCGGCATTCAGGAATGAATACATCCCTGCTATCAATAGGCTACTTTTGTGCATAGAGACGGTGAACGGGCCGGCAAAGATGGCGCAAGCTTCCCCATTCTCGAAAGCACAGTTACTGAATAATAAAGAGTCGTGAGCCGAGAAGTTGTGAGTCACATGGCAGGCCTGCCCGATAAAGCAGCGGATGATCTTGGCTGCGTCGGCAATTACTGCTCCCGACGAGAGGATGAAATCCTGGGCGATCACGCTGTCGCCGATATATACCGGGGCTTGTTTGTTACTGTTGATCGAACCGTTTTCCAGGCGGGTACAGTTTTCAATCGTCGTATGATCTCCGATCCGTACATTGCGGATGGTTCCCGTATTGATAATCCTGACTTGTTTGCCGATCGTGCCATAATCGGATGTAATGCTTTCGGCATAATCGGCTATCAGCTCCTGTAAGTGTCGGATCAGTTCCGGTCGATGGCGGTAGAGAGCGATAACATAAGCCATTGAAGCGGAAAGGTCGTCGTAGATCGGGACTTCCCGACCTCCGGTTTCGTTCAGAACCGATACGGCAACATTGTTACCAAAAGAAGTTGCTCCGTCTACGACCATTACATTTACGTTCTCGATAAAGCAATCGTCGTTGATACGGTAGTTGGCAATATAATTATGTATATTTTCGATCAGGATATTGTCGCCTAAAAAGCAGTTATGCAAACTTGCATTCCTAATCCCACTATGCTTCCTGACTCCACCGGGCAATATAAATTCCTTTTCGAAGAGGCCCAATATAACACTTCCCGAAAAGCGTACGTTGGAAAGGTATTTCGTATCAAAAGTGGGCGGGACAAACACCTGATCCCAGCTTTCTGCATGGCAATTCTGAGATTGCAGGATCGCAATCTCTTCCGGCCGCAGGTTTCTTATTTTATCCATTGGTCAACTGGTTTGTGATTCTATTCGTTTTATGCCTTTACTCTTCTTCGTCGTATTGCTGGAAGAGGAAGTCGTTGTAAGGAAAACGGGTGATATGTATTTGTTTAACCCGTTCGTATAACAATGCTTTTAAAGCATCTATATTGGTGCGTTCCTTTGCGGAGATAAAGATACAGTTGTCCTGTAGCTTGTTCATCCAGGTACGTTTCAACTCGTCCAGGTCGATGTTTTCACGTGTCCGAGGGGTGAGGTCGTCTTCATCTTTCGGTACAAAAGTGAAAGCGTCTACTTTGTTGAATACCATGATCATCGGCTTCTCCGTCTTGTCGATTTCGGCCAGGGTCTTGTTTACCACTTCGATCTGTTCTTCGAAAGTCGGATGGGAGATATCTACTACATGTATGAGCAAGTCGGCCTCACGCACTTCGTCGAGGGTCGATTTGAATGACTCGACTAGTTCGGTTGGTAGTTTACGGATGAATCCGACCGTGTCTGACAACAGAAACGGAAGGTTTTCTACAATCACCTTTCTGACGGTTGTATCGAGTGTTGCGAACAATTTGTTCTCAGCAAATACATCGCTCTTACTCAGTTGATTCATCAATGTAGATTTGCCTACGTTGGTATATCCGACCAATGCTACACGAACCATTTTTCCACGGTTTTTCCGTTGAACGCTTTTTTGTTTATCGATTTCTACCAGGTCACGTTTCAGCTTGGCTATTTTGTCCAGGATGATACGTTTGTCGGTTTCGAGCTGGGTTTCACCCGGTCCACGCATACCGACACCGCCGCGTTGACGTTCGAGGTGAGTCCACAAACGTGTCAGACGGGGTAGCATGTATTTGTACTGAGCCAGTTCCACCTGTGTTTTAGCATTGGCTGTCTGTGCGCGATGGGCAAATATATCGAGGATCAGGCTGGTACGGTCGAGTATTTTTACCTGAAGTTCCTTTTCTATGTTACGAAGCTGTTTGGGAGACAGTTCGTCGTCGAAAATAACCAATCCGATTTCATTTTCGATGACGTATTCTTTTATTTCCTGAAGTTTTCCGGTTCCGACAAAGGTAACGGGGTTCGGATAGTCCAGTTTCTGATAAAACTGTTTAACGGCTTCGGCTCCGGCCGTATCGGCAAGAAATGCCAATTCGTCCAGATATTCTTTTACTTTCTGTTCGTTTTGCTCGGGGGTAATCAAACCAACGAGCACTGCTTTTTCTGTCAGCGCTTCTGATATAATAAATTCTTTCATGCGACAAAGATAATCATTTCAATTATTTCTTTATATTTGCGAACAGAATAACGATCAAAATAGTTTAGCTATGAAAGAGAAACATTTACGTATGTTTCGGCGCATCTTTGCCGGAACTGCAATTCTTGCAATTTTAGTGCCTGTCCGGGCACAAGTGTCTAATCCGTCTACATGGTCCGATTTTGTGAAAGGAAGCGGGAATACGCTGGTTTTGGATACGTTTCGTATGCAAACGTTTTCGGAATCGGATATCGATAACTGGAATTATACGGTTGGTAGTGGAACCGCTGTGGTAAATAATAAGTTAAAGATCCCCTTGAAAGGAAGTGTCTCTTTTGAGCCTTATTCATTAGAAAGCTTCCAGAGAGTATCTGCTTTTATTACGTTTACTGTTAAGGATATTGTTTCCGGTGAAAAACTATTAGTGGAACTTGACAATAAAAATGGGAAAAGGGAAGGGACTGTATATCCTAATGGAGAAACACCGGCATTGTCCGTTCGATTTGGGAGTAATCCTTATCGTCTGGATTTCTCTGCATCTGCACCTGCTGTTAAAACTAAGAATGGCTATTTCCTTATTGACAGTATTTTTGCTAGGGATACGATTCCCCAATATTCTTATTTCTCCGGTCAAGGAGACTGGAATGACAAAACTTGTTGGTCGCATCTTCCGCCTTTACGCCATCGGAGTGCATTGATTTCCGGGATGACAACAATTAACTCTGCTGTAAAATGCCAAACAGCATCCCTAGGTGATGGTGGTAGTCTAAGGATTACAAAAAACGGCCATTTCATTGTAGATACTCTCTTCTTGCATAGCGCAGGTGATCGACAGACAGCTACTGATATTCCACTTACAGCCTCTGACTTTTCACTGGCAGTACAAGGCGAACTATCCGTGAAAGAGAATATAACCCTTCAGTATACGTTCCCTGAAAAAGGGAAATGGTATTTCCTCTCTTTTCCCTTTGATATTTACCAGAAAGATATTGATAACCGTTTTCAATTAAAGGATGAGCATTTTGTCGGTAGTGGCAACTATTTATATGTACAAACTTATAATGGCGACAAACGAGCCTCCACTCAAAAGCCAACCGGAAATTGGGAAGTCTTCTCTCTTTCTGCTTCTTCGGGTAATCCTCTTATTTTTGAAAAAGGGAAAGGCTATCTGGTCGCATTGGATGTAACTGCCTCTAATAACGCATTGACTTTTTCTATCGAGGCTAAAAAACTTCCTGTCGATTTCGGGAAGATTGCTTCTATTCCTATTAATATAGTCTCATCCGCAGATGTAAACAACGATAATAGCGGTTGGTATCTTTGCGGCAATCCGCTACTTACTCCATTGAAACTCTCTCTGCTAGAATTCAACTCTTCTCTCGATGGAAACATTTATGTATATGATGGAAAGAATTATGAACCTTATGCAATAGGGAGTGATTATGCACTTCCTCCTCTTGCGGCTTTCTTCGTTAAAGCGACCTCCGCTACAGAACTGATTATTGCGGGTGAATCGTCTGCGACAAATGCGATATTACTGAAATCCGGTTTTCCTTTATATTCCGAATTATTGGAGCCGATAGATGTTAAAACTCAGCTGGCTCAGGTAAATAAGAAGACCGGAGGGAGTGTTTTGAAGGGTAATACGCTTCATTTGAACGATCTGCCATCTGCGGGAAAGCTGGAGGTGATCGATGTTGCCGGACGTCTCGTTTATTCTTGCCCGGTGCCGTATGGTTCCTCTATTCAATCATTACCTTTACGGCCCGGCTTATATATCCTGCTTATTGATGCGGGTGGTTATCGCGCCCAACACAAGTGTGTTCTGACCCAATGAAAGCAAAAACTATCTTGTATCTTTGCCTGTTGAAAATAATAAAAAAGAAATATCCTTATGAAGAAGATTAATATTACAACCGGCGTCTTGCTGGTCTACCTGATTGTGATGAGTGTATGGGGTTGGCCCGGAAAGCAGCCTGATCCAGATTGGGTACAGTATTTCTCTGTGATGGGAGTATCTGTATTCGTTATCCTCCTGTTGCGTTTTCTGCAGATCAAGCGGATGAAGATGCGTGAGAAATGGCGGGAAGAGAATGAGAAAAAGTAATTTCAAATTCTTCCGAATGTAATTTGGATTTCTTCCGAGAGAAATTATTTTTTCTCCCGGAAGGAACATTTGTCCATAAAAATAGTTTATCGAAATTTAATAGGTATTCCCGTTGTTAAACAGAGTCTGTTTAAAGGACGAGATGGAAGTGAAGGTTGAAATATAGAATACATAAGGCGCATGTAAATAGTTTGACTTTTCAACAAAGTTATCAACAGGTTAATTTGCTGGTACTATATATATTAGCAATTTTGTGGGTGGAATATGAACAGGTGGATATAACTTGTGGTGAATAACTTTTGTAACTTATAAAAAGAAAAACAGCCTCAGAATAAATCTGAAGCTGTTTTTGGGGTGATCCGCCTGGTTCATGAACCTTGCGGTATATTCTCCTATAAATCAATATCTTTGGAGTTATAAGCCTTGTACCTGTCACGTTTTAGTCCTAAAAAGCTGTCCACTTCTGTCTAGTGCCTGTCTGCTTATATCTTGGGTTCAAAAGTATACATTCTTTTTAAACTACACAAGTCTTTGATTATTAATATTTCAACTTAGGTGCAAGGTGCAAGCTATATATACATATATATGCTTGCACCTTGCACCTAAAACTCACTTGTCCTAAGAAATCTGTATCTGTCAATATTGCATAATTTGTATCTGTTTTCATTTGTCTTTTATGCTTTACTTTGCAATATTTTAGTTCTCAAATACATTTAATGATTATGAAGTTGAAATTTGCAAATAGAATGTCTTATATAAAGGCTTCGGAAATACGAGAAATACTCAAAGTGACAGAGCAAGAAGATGTTATTTCATTTGCTGGTGGACTACCTGCCCCTGAATTATTTCCAATAGATGAAATTAATCAAATGACTCAAATAGTATTGAAGGAAGCAGGAACAAAAGCTCTTCAATATACTACTACTGAGGGGTACTCACCTTTACGTGACTGGATTGCCAAACGAATGAATGAACGTTTAGGAACATCGTTTGATAAAGATAATATTCTTATCACACATGGATCACAGCAAGGATTGGATTTGTCAGGTAAAGTTTTCTTGGATGATGGTGACATTGTATTATGTGAAAGTCCTACTTATTTAGCTGCAATTAGCGCATTTAAGTCATACGGATGTAACTTTGTGGAGATACCTACGGATGAAGAGGGCATGAATATGACTGTATTGGAAGATGTACTGAATAATACCCCAAAAGTGAAATTAATATATGTAATACCCACTTTCCAGAACCCCACCGGAAAAACATGGAGTTTAGAAAGACGCAAAAAACTTGTGGAACTATCTGCCCGATATGATATTCCTGTTATTGAAGATAATCCCTACGGAGAATTAAGGTTTGAGGGAGAATCTTTGCCCTCTATAAAATCATTTGATAAGGTTGGTAATATCTTGTGTGCTGGTAGTTTTTCTAAGATATTCTGTCCCGGCTTCCGGATTGGTTGGATTACTGGCGATAAAGATATTATCCGCAAGTATGTTCTAGTTAAACAGGGTACGGATTTACAGTGTAACACGATAGCTCAAATGACTATTGCCGAATATCTGAAACGATATGATATTGATAAACATATTGGCAAAATCGTAGAAGTTTACAGAAAACGTAGAGATATAGCTATGGAGTGTATAGAACGCTATTTTCCTGACAACATCAGATATACCTATCCACAAGGCGGATTATTCACTTGGATTGAATTACCCGAAGAAATTTCAGCACGTGAGATTCTGAAAAAGTGTATAGAACGAAAAATAGCTTTTGTTCCTGGTGGCTCATTCTATCCTGTCGAACACAAAGAAAATACACTTAGACTGAATTACTCCAATATGCCGGAAGAACGAATAATAAAGGGGCTTCAAATCATAGGAGAAGTTCTACAGGCACACATCAGCCCATCAGAGTGACTCTTTGATTATATCGCCTAATCGTTTTAAACGTTCTTCAAGGAGTGGAGTCCATCGTTGCCCATAACTTAAGCGCATACAGTTCGTGTATTGTTCTTGTAAGGTAAACATACGTCCGGGGGCTATGCTTATTTTCCGCTGCATAGCCCTGTAATAAAGCTCTGTTGTATCAATTCGCTTGTCTAACTCCACCCAAAGCATAAATCCCCCCTGTGGAGTTACAATCTTTGTGTTTTCTGGGAAATGATCCATAATAGAATGAGCAAAATGAATACTATTTGCACAAAGCTCTTGACGAAGTTTACGCAAATGATTTTCGTATCTGTCATTCTCCATAAAGTTAGCGACGGCTTCCTGATTAAGAGTAGGTGTAGAGATTAGATGTATATTTTTCCGACGAATAATAGCCTCTTTAAATCTTCCGGGAGCAATCCAACCTACTCGATACCCTGGTGCTAACGTTTTAGATACAGCCCCACACCACAATACATTTCCTTCTTTATCAAATGCTTTACAAGGTTTAGGTCTTGAATTTCCAAAGAATATGTCGCCATACAAATCATCTTCTATTAATGGTATATTATGCTCAGCCAACATATTGACAACCTCTTTTTTGTGTTCATCAGGCATACAACTTCCTAATGGATTATTGAAATTACTTATAAGCAGACAAGCATTAATTTGTGGCAAAACTTTTTTTAGAGCATCAGGATCAATGCCTGTTTCGGGATTTGTTGGTAGTTCTAAAACACGTAATCCCAAACTATTGGCAAGCTGTAACATTCCAAAATAAACTGGACTTTCGACGGCAATCGTATCTCCTGCCTTGGCAATTACAGATAAAGCTAAAGCAACAGCATTAGTGACTCCTGCTGTAGTTACTATATCTTCTTCTGTCAAATTCCCATTCCAGCTATAAGTGAAGCGAGCTACAGTCTTACGCAAGTGGATGTTTCCCTGTGTTTCATCATACCGAATACCATTGCCCGGAAGTGTTTGCATTGCTCTTATTAGTTCCTTATTGAGTTTTGCTATTGGTAATAAAACATCTTCGGGCATCCCTAAAGAGAATCGGGTAATAGACTTATCTCCAATTTCTAATGAACGATATACTTCAGCAATTAATTCCACGACTTCTTTACTTTCATTTTTCACAGATGGTTGTGTGGTGGCTGGAGCAGATAAGCGTATTGGCTTATAATTGACAATATATCCCGATTTAGGGCGTGATATTATGTAGCCGTCTTTTTCCAATTCATAGTATGCTTGAATTGCCGTATTTAAACTTACCCCATTTTCATTACTTATAGTGCGTAAAGAGGGCAGCTTTTCACCAACTTTCCATACACCCTTTTTTATCTGCCAAGCAATATTTCTTGCTATTTCTTGATATAAGACTTCCTTTTTCATAATTCACCTAATCTGTACCCTGCAAATATACAAAAACTATATCTGTATCTGCTTTTGATTTAGAGTTACTTTTGCAAACTGATTTTAATACTCTTCTTTGTATTCTAAATAAAAGGAAATAGAGTATTGTATTTAGCCGTATAATATAAACCTATATAATAGATAAAATGACAGCAAAACAGGTTTCCAATGAACTGATATTGAAAATCAATGCAGAGATAGAAATATCTTGTATAGATAGTGATATATCTTCAAGTAAGGCTCTGTATATGATTGATTTCATCAGACCATTGTTTGAAGAACTAAGAGAGTATATACACAAATATAACTTTCGGGATAACGAGGAAGAGATAGACTTCTTTAAAAATAGCAAACCGTTAATTCTAAGCAAACTAATATACTACAATGATATTTATACGCTTGAATTAAGAAAGCCAAATGGCAATAAAGAGGTAGTTAAGGAGCATTACAAGAAAAAGCAATCGGCAATCGTAGACTTCTGTAATAATAATCTTGACTTCTATCAATATTATCGTTCCAAAGCAATACATTTGGATAAATATTACTTTCTCAGAGGGCATGAGAACTACAAGTTATGCCATAATTGTGGCTTATTGGATAGAGATCCTTTGTTCTCGACCTGTTGTGATCATAGGGTAGCCAAGATGTTGGCTTATGATATGTTGGAAATCTATTTGCATCAGAGATTACAAGATGTAGAGAGAACAGAAGTGATAGAAACCAGCCGAGCTTCTTTGCCTGATAATCCATTTCGATGGACAGGAACTAAAGTTGCTGCTATTGAATTGGGATATGCTATATATGCTGCCGGAGTTCTAAACAATGGAAATGCTGATATAAAGGAAATAATGACCTATATAGAGGCATCATTCAAAGTAGACTTAGGTGATTACTATCGTACTTATCTTACAATCAGGGAGCGTAAAAGAGATAGGACAGCCTTTCTTAATAGTCTCATCGAAAAACTCCTTCGGAAAATGGACGAAAACGACAATTAACTTGCCTATAAGGTTTTACTAAATTATTTTCTCTTTTCGCAAGTCCCTCATAAACTATATGGACTTTTGAAAAGAGAAAGTATTTTTTATCTGTATGCAAAAGATATAATGCAGTCTGCCAATCCAGCTATTTTGCAATAGTGCTTTCATGTTATCTTGTAATCTTGAAATCAAGGAAACAAGAAAACCTGTTATCAAGAAATCAAGCTATCAATATTTCAAGAAAACAATATTGCAATACTTCACTTCAAAACTCATCGGTCGGGGAACGCCTAGCGGCAAGGGGCGGGACCACCCGTCCCGACGAGCGAAAAATGATTTAATTGAGTAACTTTTCTTTCGTTGGGAACACGACTTCGGAGTGATTTTCCTAAAAGGTTCAGAGCTGCGGAGATAATTCTCAGCAGCTTTGAACACACCTTGCCGTTATCTGACGATAACCAATTTCAATGATTATGTTTGATTTGAGGTTGAGAGTGGGTATTTCATTAAATCACATCATATCATAGCTTTTACAAGATAACAATAATGAGATTCAATAAAATGTAGTATCTTTGAATAAGTTTTCAAATGAGAAATTAAAAACAATATATGGTACGGACAAAAAATGGGCCAAGAAGCTTATATCGAGTTAATACAACAGAAGATGCAAAAAAAATTGGTATGAGCTTTCTAAAAGAGATAGAATTAGATAAAGTCATTAATTTTGGTTTGCCAGAAATTGATGATCGGTTTGATATTTGGAGAATTCCATTAAAGTCTGGAAATGATGATAGAATTGGAGAAATAGTTATAGATGCGATTACGACTTTTGTTGATCGTACTAAAACTACAGATAAAGAATTACTGGAAAATCGTCTTTTAGGAAGAAATGATAAGAAGAAAGCAAAAGTGAGTGATAAAAATATTCCTAAAATTTCAATGCTTAGAAATACTATAGGCATGGGTGATTCAGAGGAGCTGCTAAGAGAGTTGCCGAAAGAGTGTGTCGATTTAGTATTCACTTCTCCTCCTTACTACAATGCTAAACCTGAATATGCAGAATATCTTTCATATGAGGATTATTTGCTTAAAATGCAAAAAATAATTCATGAATGTGCACGTGTCTTGAACGAAGGACGCTTTTTTGTATTGAATGTTTCTCCAGTTTTACTTAGGCGAGCAAGTCGAAGTGAAGCTTCAAAAAGAATAGCAGTTCCGTTTGATTTTCATCGACTCTTTATTGAAGAAGGATTTGAGTTTGTTGATGATATTATTTGGGTCAAACCAGAAGGTGCTGGTTGGGCAACAGGCCGTGGACGAAGATTTGCAGCAGATCGCAACCCTCTACAATATAAACCTGTTCCTGTTACAGAATATGTTTTAGTCTACAGAAAAAAAACTGATAAATTGATAGATTGGCTTATTCGAAAACATCCGGATCAAACAGCTGTCCGGAACTCAAAAATTGAAGATGGATATGAAACAACAAATATTTGGAAAATTCATCCTGCTCACTGTAAGGAACATCCGGCAATATTTCCCATTGAATTAGCAGAGAAAGTAATAAAATATTACTCTTTTGAGCATGACGTAATCTTGGATCCTTTTGGTGGAATTGGAACAACAGGTAAAGCTGCTAAAAAAATGGGGCGAAGATTTGTGCTTTTTGAAAAGGAATCTCAATATATACAAAGAATCAAAAAAGATGTGAGAGATTGGTTCATCGGTGATGATTTTGATATAAATTGGATAAATGTGGATGTGAATAAAAATGAATTTAATAATATATTTAGCAGACTATAGTATATGACCAATGTTCGGAATTTGATACCCAAAGAAGGTATTCAGCTTGCAAATTATTCTGGCAAGGATTTAATTAATCGGCTAGGAGAAGAAATTATTGAAAATGTTGTTCTTTCCATATTGAATGGAAGTAATATTAGAGATCTGACGGAAGGTTTAACCCAACGACGTATACTGTTAATGAATGCATCGTTAGTTGTTACGTTCTTAAAGTCATTAGCCTCATTTGAAAATTTTGCAGGTAATTTGACATCAATAGTTGCTGGAGAGCTCAAAACGAAAGGGCTAAAGGCTAATGAAAAAAGATACTTATATTGGTTCTTAGGATTAACAGGAAAGAGTATTCAGAATGTAGTGCGTGATAATGAAGGATTTGCTACTTATTTATCTGCATTAGACCATAATTTAGCCGAAATTTCTCGCGATGTAGAGGAACGCTATGGCAAATTAAATATCGCAATAAAAGATGAAAGTGCGACTTACTTAATGAATTGGCCCTCCCTTTTAAGATGTTTATTAGCAATTGGAGCCCAAACATTAACAATTAGAGGGTCCGAGAAATCAATGTATGGAAAATTGTTTGAGAAGTTTACATTAGGTGCAGTGCTTTCTATCTTAGGATTTGAGTATATTAATCAGGGTAACTCCCAAAAAGATAGAATGGTTTTCTGGTTATCAGAACGTAAAGACAAAAGAGAAAGTGATGCTACTGTAATATTGAGGCCAGGAGCTGGTGTTCGTTTTGATATTGGATTTATTGGTGTTGGAAATACAGAGATCAGTTTGGATAAAGTTTCTCGTTTCGAGAGGGTTATGGAAAGAGGAGATCAAACTTATTTCACTACTACAATTATTTTAGTAGATAAAATAGGTGGTGGAAGTAGGATTGAGGCAATGGCTCAAAATATAGGTGGACATATCATTCAAATGAGTGGTACCTATTGGGTGTATGAATTAGCACATTTGTTAAAAGAAAAATTTCCTTTTTATAGAAGTCCAATTTTGTCAAAAACAAAAGAAGGATCTTTAGAATATATGAAGAAGAACATTCATGGAATAGACCTATCCTCATTTGTTGGCTCAATGGATATTGATGAATGATAATAAAGCCATCATTAAACTTTTCTCAGGTTTAATGATGGCTTCTGTATGTATGCTATTTGTTTATTTTATCAAGCTTCTGCACTAACATTTCCATATCATTGCTAACCTTTACATCGGTAATCCTCGCATATATTTGAGTGGTTCTGATATTGGTATGACCTAAGATTTTGGAAACAGTTTCGATAGGTACACCATTGCTTATCAGCACCGAAGTCGCACAAGAATGACGTGCGACATGAAAGGTCAGGTTCTTATTTATACCGCAAATGGAAGCAATTTCTTTCAAATAATCGTTTACTTTTTGATTGCTTATAATCGGTAAAATCATCCCGTTTGGCAACTTGTCTTTGTACTTTTCAAGGATAGCTTTCGGAATTTCGAGTAACCGGACATTGGAAGTTACATTCGTTTTGTGTCGTTTGGTCATTATCCACAAATTGCCATCGAATGAGATACGAATATTATCTTTGGTAAGCTCACATACATCAATGTATGAAAGTGCTGTGTAGCAACTGAAAATAAATAGATCCCGTACCTGTTCCAGCCTTTTAGAAGCAAACTTCTTATTATAAATGGTGGTTATCTCTTCCATTGTAAGATAATCCCTGTCTGTCTGCTCAAACCTTACCTTATAATTCCCGAAAGGATCAGCAGTAACCAACCCAGTGTTCTTTGCGAAGTTCACAACGGTTCTAAAGCGTTGTACAAACTTCATCGCTGTGTTGTGGGTACATTCGTGATGGTTCTTAATATACAGCAGGAAGTTATCAATGAACACCACGTTTATTTCTTTGATAAGCATATCCGAAACTGAATACTTGAACTTCATAAACTCGATAAGACGTTTCTTTGTCAGTTCGTAACGGGAATAAGTTTTATCTGCCGTATTCATCTTTACCTTCTGCAAGTATTGTTCATTGTGCATTTCAAAGAACTCTATTAAGGTTTTACCCCGTTCAATCTTACCTAAAAAGGCGTTTTTTACCCGTTCAGAGGTCACATAACCGTCTTGTTCCAACAAAGCATGATAATGTTGGTGTACGGTGCTGCGGATGCTATCTAACATGGTGTTGATACTTATTGCTTCGGCGCTTCTCCCTGCTGCCTTTCCTGCGCTGACGCTCCAATTAGCGGGATTTATCTCCATTTGAGTGTTGAACTGCGACACAATTTGGTCGATGGTTATGCGTGCGATGATTGGTGCATTGCCGTTCTTCTTTGCTGCGTTTCGTTTTACGAAAAATAATAGTTTGAAAGTTGTTCTCATGATCTCATTTTTTGAATTGCAAAATTACTTTTATTGATTGAAAATGAGATATTTGCAGCCTAGACAAATATGGACAGAGGTTAGCCAATTTTGGACATTCCGTGACCTGCTTTTCTGAAATTTGGATTGGTCACGAATTGGTCATAGAAGTGTGTCTTTTCGTGACCTTTTCGTGTCTTTGGTCACGGACATTATACAAAGAAAAA
>OGZX01002251.1_pt1 | contig 16091 bp, 8 predicted proteins | sample 1576881 | NCBI WGS metagenome assembly OGZX01 (sample SAMEA3541542, study PRJEB24748) | human gut metagenome | biome: human gut; feature: human-associated habitat; material: faeces | place: China | collected 2012
GAGAACCCCACCCCGGTTGATGATTGGGATAATTGGGAAAAGGTTGATGCAAAGCAACAGATAATACTCTCTCTCCATATTTAGAATACAACAGATTCCCCAAGAATCTCTCTTCATAGCGTACAAAACCAGGAGACGTATAGTCATATAGAGGGAAATGATAGAAAGTGAAAGCGTGAGGAGTTCCCGTTAAAACAAGTATCTTTTGATTGAATGCCAAAACTTCCCGTTCTAATAATGAGCATCTGAAATCCTCTGTATTCCCTAAAGGAAATACTTTTTTCATATTTTCCGGTGTTCTCGCACCTTCAAATTCGCTCCAGTTATAGCAATAGCTGATATTTAGAACTCGAAATTTCTTTGCTCCTTCCGGTAATGAACGATTCCACTCCCATGCAGCCTTATAAATAGACATATACTCAACAATAGCCCAGCGTGTATTATAATTAAACATCAACTCGCGAGCCAATTGTTCATCGTATTCCGGCGCATTTATTAAAGAATCTAATTGCTCTTGATCCTCGTATGCCCCAAACTCCATACCTAACAGATAAATGCCTTTCTGATATAGCTTGGGAATCAAATTCCGGACAAAGTCCAGATTCTCCTTTACACCATGATCCTCACCCAACAATATGATGTCCGCATCATTGAACTTAGAAATCAGATAATCATCAGGCGCCATACCTTCATTAGACAGGCAGGCCGCCAATACATCAAGTTCCTTTTCTTGAGCTTCCACACTCAGAGAAAGTAATAACAAACAGAAAAGTATATATATCTTCTTCATAACCCAGATATTAATATTATAATTCGAGCACCAGTACTTCCTTAGGCTGTAAATGCAGTGTTTTCCCTAATTGCAGGTTACTGTTTGTCAGTACATTTCTCGAATTACTGTTGTCTCCTATCACTTCCTTATAATGAATCAGGTCTAAATCAACTTCCTTGTTTACTCCATTCATCACTACGAGTATACTCTTTCCATTGTACGAACGCTCATACACATATACATTGTTGCGAGGCATGAAGTGCTTCATTTTGCCTTTCGAGATAACCTCATTCCCCTTACGCCATTGCAGCAGGTTTTTCATAAAGTTGAAAGCTTCTTGCTGCATAGCTGTTCTTCCACCCGCTTCAAACAAACTGGATGTATCCTCTTTCCAACCTCCTGTCATATCAGGACGTATATATCCAAAATCAATCTTAGTATTTCCGATCATCAGTAATTCCTGTCCATAATACAGTTGTGGAATGCCGGGAATAGTCAGTAGCAAAGTAACTGCTTGTTTATAAGCATTGAGATTCTCCGGTGCTTCCAACAAGAAACGATCCGTATCATGGTTCTCCAGCAAGCGCATCACATTATTAATATCGGGATAACAGAAATCATAGGCCATATGCTCAAATATAAGTTGCAAACCTGTATTCCAGGAAGTTTCTTCATGAAATGCTTTGCTCGCTATCGATTGTAAATGGAAATCCATTACAGATTTTAATCTTGTATCTGCCTGCTTATTAAAAGCACTTTTCTGCTGCCAATACGCCGTACCGGTAGGGTTAGTTATCATTACTTCGCCCACAATATTCAAATTGGGATATTCTTCAAGAACTTCTTTACACCAACGCGCCATCATCTCCCCATCCGGATAAGGATAAGTATCCTGACGTATACCATCCAAATTAGCATATTCAATCCACCAAATAGAGTTTTGAATCAGATAATCCGCTACATACCGGTTTCTTTGGTTCAAGTCGGGCATGGTAGGAACAAACCAGCCATCAGTCATTTCCAGCTTATCTGCGTCGGAAGCATAAGGATCAAAAAAGACTGTTTTATTATGATTTGTCTGCACATACTTATATGGATTATTAAACCAATTACGCATTGGAAGGTCAAGCAACCAGGGATGATTACTTCCACAATGATTAAAGACCATGTCCATAATCAATTTCATACCACGCTGATGCATCGCTTCCGCCAAATGGGCATACTCCTCATTGGTCCCTAAGCGTGGATCTATCTTATAATAATCTGTTGCAGCATATCCGTGATAAGAGCCTTCTCCCATATCATTTTCCAATACAGGAGTCGTCCAAACGGTAGTAATGCCCAAACTATCCAAATAATCAAGATGCTGTACGATACCTGCCAAATCACCGCCGTGCCGGGCATTTACATCCTTACGGTTCACTGTATAAGGATACTTCATCTGTATCCGGTCATTACTTTCGTCACCATTGGCAAAACGGTCCGGCATCAATAAGTAGACGACATCAGAAGAATTAAAGCCAATCTTATCTTCCCCTTTTCCTTGACGCTCCTTCAGTTCATAGACATACTTCAGCTTATTTTTCCCCTTCACAAAATCAATAGAGAATTTACCGGGCTGCGCATCTTTAAGGTCTAAGTATAAAATCAAATAGTTCGGACTTTCCATTGGATGAACACTCTTCAGCACTACTCCCGGATGATTAATAACAGGGTTATATGTAGCTATATTATTGCCATAAACCATCAGTTGTAGTTGGGTATTCTTCATGCCACACCACCAGAAAGCAGGGTCTACCTTTTCCACTTTCTCCATTCTTTCATTTCCTAAAAGGAATTGAAGCGGATTGTCCAGACGCTTCATCCAATCCCCTTCAATATGTCCGGCTCCTGGAAAAACTTTCGATAACCACATCGGCTCATCCCATCCTTTCTTCTTCATCAACTTATCCAATTCATCCTGATAAATAGGATAATAGGCATCTAATGTCGCATCTCCCCTATCCATATAGATCATACGGCTGTTTGCTTTTGGAAGATTTTCTTCAAGATAACCTCTAAAAGCTGTTGCCCATTGATTTACCTGCTCTTCTGAAGCTCCATCACCACTCGCTATCATAACAACATGGGTTGATAAACAAGCTGCCCCGCCAAATATTCCAGGATACTCACAAATAGCATACAGTGAAATCAAGCCACCCATACTTGAGCCCATAACAAAAGTATGTTCAACGCCTTTATTCGTGGAATATTCTTTATCAATAAAGGGCTTTACTTCTTCGACTAAAAATCGAAGATAATTATCCGCATTAAAACGAATATTTTGAGGCAGACTCCCATCAGGCAAATACTTCAATGCCTTTTGAGGGAAATAATCTTCATATCTTGTTTCCGGAATATTAGCAATACCTACGACAATGCATGGCTTTATTTTCTTTTCATCCAGAAGTTTTCCAACAACCTCATCCACTCCCCATTCCTCTTTATTCCATGTAGTAGTTGCATCAAAGAGCATTTGCCCGTCATGCATATAAACAACATCGTATTTCTTCTTTGCAGAATAGTCCGAAGGCAACCAAACAAAAACATCACGTGGAGTAATAATAGAAGATTTAAACTTGGGATATTCTATAAGTTTGCCCGATGATACGGTTTGTTGCGCAACTACCCATTGGCAAAACAACAAATTTAGTAATATAAAAAGGGTTCTAACTTTCATAGTATGTAAAATAAAAAGGGTACTATCTCCCCATAAGAAATAGTACCCTTCATTATAATCAAATCTTATTTACCGAAATCTTTCTCGCTTAACTCATAAGTCATACTACCGGCATTGTTCATATTAACATAAACACGGTATTTGCCTGCCGAGACTTTGATATTATCACCGCCATCAAGCATACCTGCTGTCACAGAGCCCCAACTTGCCGTCCAATCATGGTCAGCACGGAACTTGATTTCTCCGGCAGCGAATTCAACATCTGCCCAGAAGCGTTGCTTAGCAGCATCAAATTCCAAATCGACTTCAGAACCACCCCAACCGGATACTTGAGAACCGGCATCACCAACAATACTTAATGCATCAAAAGAAATACCCTTAGTCAGCATCAAAGTAGTCTTATCAAAGCTCAAATGATAGAAGCGGTGAGAGTAACAACTTATATTGCCGGAACCACCGGAGCTAATTAACTGGACAGAGCCAGCCTCTGCCCCAGGTGCAGCTGCATCACCATCAGTACCCCAGTTGCAACTATCATCCCAACCGGCAATGCCTGTTATTTTGAAACCGTCTGCCGCCTTTGCACCAAAGTCAACCATACCCTGATACTTCACATCATCTTCTTCAAAACAGAATAAGAATTGAGAATTATCATGGCTCCAACCACAATAATCACCGATAACCCAAACTTTCGGATATTCTTTTTCGCCGTCATAAGCAGAGATCGTAGAAGTTATCGTGTTAGAGTAAACCAGCATAGCTGTCGGTTTAGAAGATAAATCCTGTACAAATGCCTTCACACGGAAATAAACAACAGTCGGAGTTTCTGCCTCAACATCCCAACCCAATAACATTGAGTTCATCTTTTCTGCAGTCACTTCCAATCCTTTTGTAGCATCAGCAGCCGAAGCCAATTCTTTTGAATTTTTAAAATCCGGAGATAAAGATGCTTCCAAAGAATACAGACAAGAAACATTCAATCCAAAATCTGCTGCCGAATAATTGAATGTAGCAAAGTCTGAAGTTGCCGCATCCAAAACATAAGTCTCGTTAATAGCAGTCAAATTGCTTGCCACAGCATCCGCATCATTATAAACCGGATCTTTGTCTTCACTACAAGAGAATGTAATAAAGCCGAGCAAGAACATTAAAAGTGCTGAATATATTTTTTTCATAACTAATACGATTTATTATTTATAACCTTCGTTTTGTACCAAGTTGGAGTTGCTATTCAAATCCTTATCAGGTATAGGGAAAAGATTAAAATGAGAGTCTACGCCTCTACCATCTTTTATGCCACCTTTCCAAGACCACAAATAAGAATCAGTAGTAAATTTGCCAAAACGGATCAAGTCAGAACGGCGCCATCCTTCCATATACAACTCACAACCACGCTCTCTCAAAACATCATCCAATGTATAGTTGGTTACAGGAGACAGCCCTGCTCTTTGGCGAACCAAAGACAAAGCGGCAGCACCTTCGGTAGCTGTTACTTCTGTTGCACCTCTTTTTGCACATTCGGCCAACATCAGCAGAGCATCAGCATAACGGAATACTCCGAAATCCGTATCAACGAAACCAGGATTAGAACCTGGAGTACCATCACTTCTCATATTGGTAAACTTCATGAAAGCATAGCCATGCTGGAAGTTTGCAATATCATCAATTTCTTTCTGCTGTTCAGTAGTAAAGAACATGGAACGGTTATCACCTGTAGCAAACGAATCATAAAACTCGGGAGTTGTACGAATACCACCCCAACCGGAAGAAATGCCCATAGAAGCAGGGTCCATCTTTCCACCGCAAGAAGCAAATACCAAGAAGTTGGTTACACCGAAACTTTGTGTATAATTACCATCTTGCTCTATAGCAAACATGATTTCATCAGTACACTTATTGTTATCGGCCATAAACAATTCTGCATACTTAGGATGCAAAGAATAACCATCTCTCTGAATTTCCTTACATACCTGTGCACACTCGTTATATTTAGCTGTACCAGTGTAAACTTCAGCATTCAGATACAATTTAGCCAGAATCATACGTGTAGCTCCTTTGTCAATTCTGCCATATTCATTCTGACGGGCTGCTTTCAATGCACTACCATCGCTAACCAGATCTTTCAGCTCTGCCTCAAGCCAGTTAAACAAATCGCTGCGTGTAATACGTTGAGGGTTAGTAGAACCTACTGAAGATGTTTCATCTGCAAAAGGAACATTACCGAACATATCAATAGCATGATAATAAGACAATGCTCTCAAAGCACGGGCTTCTGCTATATAAGTAGCTTTCTCGGCAAAATCAATAGAAGAAGCATTTGCCTGGCGGATAAATTCGTTACACATTGCTACCTGATAGAAAATACGATAATAAAGAGCAGCAACAAAAGTATCGGAAGAAGTCCATGCCAATCCATGCAAATCTTGAATAGTCTGGTCATTCCAGCCTACTACACATTCGTCTGTCGTATATTCGTTCAAATGGAAAAGGCCACGAAAATATTGGCTCTGTCCACCATCCAAACCGGAAATATTTGAATCTCCATTAGGACCATAAGAACCACTGGTTGCAAAACCCGTATAGCATTGTGCCAGAAAAGCTTCAAAATCAGCCTGGCTTGTCAAAGCCTTATCCACTGTATTCAGGTTAGGATCAATAGGCGTAACATCCAAATCGCCTACGCAAGATGTTGTCACAAGACCAGAGGACAACAAAAGCATGAATATAAATTTCTTATATAGTTTCATATTAGATCATTCTTTAAATTGTTATTAGAAATTAAATTTAGCACCTAATATAAAGGTTCTGGGACGCGGATACAGATTGTTATCTATTCCGTTGAAGATTTCAGGATCCAAGCCTTTATACTTAGAGATCGTACATACATTCTGTACTGTGAAATACAGATTCAGGTTCATGGTACGATCTTTTGCTTTAACCATATCCTTAAATGTATAGCCTAAAGTCACATTATCCAACTTAAAGAAAGAAGCATTGTGCAGATAGTAGTCAGACAGGTATTGAGCTTGTTCAAAATTAGTATGAACAGCACTATTCATTCTGTTTGATACAAAGTTATTTGTCCACAAATCCGCCCACATCTCATTATTGGATGAAACGTTATCATAAACCCAGTTGCCGATATTGGCATGTGCCGAAGCTGCCAAAGTCCAATTCTTATAGCTCAATGTAGTATTGAAACCCATAGTTACATCGGGAGCCGGCTTATGAGCAAAATATTTATCATCAGAGTTAATCTTACCGTCTTTGTTACGGTCTACATAAGCTCCTTCAATAGGTTTACCGTTTTTGTCATAAACTTGTTCATAAACATAGAATGAAGAAGTAGGATAACCAACCTGGTGCATCTGAATATTGTTACCAACACCACCACTGATACCTCCGGTTTCAACACCGGACTTATCGCTTTCAACTGCTGTCAGTTTTGTAATCTTATTCTTATTCCATGCAACATTAGCTCCGATTCTCCAGTTCCAGTCTTTTGTTTCAACGGGGATTGCATTAATTTCGAATTCCACACCTGTGTTCTCTAAGTTACCGATATTGGAAGTCAAATAGTTCTTCAGGTTAGACAGAGCCGACACCGGAATATAGTTGATCAAATCTTCTGTTTTACGATAGTAGAAGTCAATACCACCACTGATTCTCCCATTCAGGAAACCATAATCCAAACCGGCATTCCAAGTAGTTGTAGTTTCCCATTTCAGATCGGCATTGTATCCCAATGCAGTGATAGGCGTAATCAATTTGTCACCGAAATAGTACTGACTTCCCAGCAAGTTTGTATAATAAGTAGCCAAAGTCGGGTAATTACCGGCATTCAGATCTTGCTGACCGGTCTGTCCCCAGCTTAAACGCAATTTCAAGTTGGAAAGAACTTCATTATCTTTCAAGAAGCTTTCGTTAGCGATATTCCAACCCAAAGCAACAGATGGGAACAAACCCCATTTATTGTTTTGGAAACGTGATGTACCATCACGACGCAATGTGAAGGTGAACATATACTTATCAGAATATGTATAGTTGGCACGTCCGAAGAAAGAAACTAGATAATATTCAGTTCTTGATATTGATTCAGAAAGTTTCTGTGTTCTATCATTCTGCTTAACAGCCAAAGAGTTAGAAGCTGTATAGAAGTGCTGCCAGGAATAACCGGCCATAGCATCTACATGATGATCGCCAAAGGCATGGTTATAATTGAAGTAGCTTTCTAATGTCTGGTCACGTCTCATATAGTCATAATCGCTGTGATAGCCCGAGCCAGACTCCAATGTAGAGTGTAAAGACTGTTCTGAACCTTCAGGAGTATCAACATGCCCATTACTCTTCGAGAAGTCCAAACCTACATTCAAGTTGAAACGCAAATCTTCAAAACCATGGAACTTATAGTCCAATTGCGCATTACCGATGAAGCGTTTAGCAGTGGCATTGTCATCTTTTTCATTAAGAAGTGCAACCGGATTCATTGTTGCCATTGTATTACAGTTGCCGTTCAAGTCGCGCCACATATAGTAACCATGATTTCCCGTAGAAGAGTTGTCATAAACAGGCTGAGTGGGATCCATATGAATAGCTGCTCCAATAGCATCCTGATTAGCAAAAGTATTATCTGTATAAACACCTTTTGCATTCATATTAATAGTTAAATGCTTATCCAGGAACTGAGGTGCCAAATTCAGAGATACAGTACCGCGGTTCATTTTAGAACGCTCCAAGATACCTTCCTGGCTCAAGAAGCCACCGGATACACGATAAGGAAGAGTTCCGACTTCACCTAATCCAACCTGACCGTTCAAGCTCATATTAGCCTCATAAGTTTGAGCCAATCGATAAATTTCCTTCTGCCAATCCGTATTTTCATTACCCAATGCTGCATAGGCTTCAGAATCTTTACCTGAGTGTGCTGCCACAGACAAACGCAGAAGATCTGCATCCATTACATCGACATACTGAGGTACCTGGCTCAATGATGCAGAAAAGTCCAAATCTATTTTTGGCAGTGCGCTACCACCTTTTGCACCTTTCTTGGTAGTAATAACAATAACACCATTAGATGCACGAGAACCGTAAATAGCAGTTGCAGAAGCATCTTTCAGTACAGTAAAGCTCTCAATATCATTCGGATTGATACTTGACAAGGGATCGCCCATACCGCTAATGCTTTCATTGCTTACCGGAAGACCGTCTACAACAATCAACGGATCATTTGTAGCTGACAAAGAGGAACCACCACGAATACGGATAGTAGAAGCAGAACCCGGTTGTCCACTACCAGACGTAATGACAACACCCGCAGACTTTCCTCTCAACAAATCAGCCGGAGAAGTTACCACGCCTTTGTTTATCTGGTCAGCTTTCACGGTAGAGACAGAACCAGTCAAGTCGTTCTTCTTTACCGTACCATAACCAATTACGACCACTGCATCCAATAATTGTGAATCGTCTTGCAATGTAACATCCATCAATGGAGTGGCCTTCATTTCTTGTGTAGTGTATCCAATAAAAGAAATGGAGATTTTAGCGCCTTCAGGCACATTCAATGTAAAATTACCATCAAGATCGGTAATTGTACCATTAGAAGTATTTGCTACTTCTACTACATTTGCGCCGATTACAGGCTCACCCGTAGCATCTTTTACATGCCCTTTCACGGTGATGTTCTGTGCATAAGCGCCAACAGACAAGAATAACCCTAAGATTAGGGTAAGAATCGTTTGATAGATTCTAAGATTAACTTGCTTCATGCATTTAAAAATTAAAGTTAACAATATTAATTACCTATATATATTCGAAATATCTCTCGATACTTATTGTTTCTTTTAAGGTATTCATAACATAGCGCAACAAAAATATGGTTTATAAAAATATTAAAATAGAAGAAGGGGTAGAAATATGCAAATACAACAGTGCAAACGATTGCACCAAATTGCACAGAATTGCACGACTGCGCGAAGAACAAAACAACAGTATAAATAAAGGTATATATCCTACTAATACGCAGTTATGCCCAAAGGAACAGTGAGTTATATACATCTTAAAGAAAGCAAAAGCGCAGAATATACGCTCATAACGATAGTATATACACACTTATCGTAACACGCTTTAATTTACAGATTCGCCTTCCAGCATATTATATGAATAAAGAGAGAATAAGAATGCGTTATTTCCGCATATTATTACACATTTACATGCCATATATGCAGAAATAACGCATTACTTAAGGGTAAAAGACCCGGTTCTTACAGGCAAAAGACCTATTATTTACAGGTAAAAGACTTATTACTTACAAGCAAAAGACTTATTACTTTCAGATAAAAGAGTATTTGATGCAAGAGATTCCATATATTAAGGTGGATTTCATCCTACAAGGAATGTAAGCATTTCGATATCACACTAACAATCTGACAATTATCCATTTTCGTTCGTTTATTTCCGTTTACACTGATATACAGCTGGAAACAGCGCATTCTCAGCCGAGTAAAAATACAAAATGACAAAAGGATAGCTACTCCTAAATTATTTGCTTTCCGAAGTGTCCAACACCAGCTTCCCGGCTTTCACCCCTTTCGCTTTCGCTTCAAATACAATCTCGCCTGCCGTTTCACCGGCTTGTACAATTGCTGTGAGTTGTCCGCTGAAAGCGGGCATCTGGGGCAGGTGGAACAAGTCGAGGCTGGTGGCATCGCCATTGGCGGCAGCACGATAACGGCCGGCTCCTTTTACGGAGAAGGTGACCATACGGTGGTCTGCCGGACAGAGGTTGCCGTCTTTGTCGACTACGCGGACAGTGATATATGCCAAGTCACGACCATCAGCGGAGAGGCGGGGGCGATCGGCAATGACTTCCAGATGATGGGGCTTGCCGGCGGGGCGGGTTACTTTTTCTTCGGCAGGCGCACCGGAAGCGTCATAGGCTACAACTTTCAGTTCGCCCGGCTCGTACGGAACATCCATCCACATCAAGCGGTAACGGCGTTGCAGGGCAAGGGAGTCTTTTCCTTGCAGGGCAAGGCTTTCTTCGGCAGTCAGTTTGCGTTGCTTACCATAACTTTTGCCGTTGACAAACAGTTCGGCACTGGGGTAGCTGGTATAAACAAAGACGGGGGTATTCTCCCCTTCCCTGCCGGGCCATGTCCAATGCGGCAGGACGTGCAGGGGATTCGCCTGCTTGTTCCAGATGCTGCGATACAGGTAGTAGCGGTCTTTGGGCAAACTTGCCAGGTCAATGATGCCGAATACGGAACTGTGGCTGGGCCAGGCATCCGTATCGTACGGAGACGGTTCGCCCAAATAATCGAAACCTGTCCAAACGAACTGGCCGATTGTCCAATCGTAGTCATCTGCCAAAGCAAAGTCCATATCGGGAATATTTGACCAGGAGCAGCACTCCACATCGTAGCCCGAGGACTGATGGTCGTCATACTTCGCGTCGGCACGCTTCACAACCGGGAATTTATAGACGCCGCGCGAACTGACGGTAGAAGCCGTTTCCGAACCAAGTACAATGTTCTGAGGCAGATTCTCGTATGACTCCACATAGCGATGGGCGCGGTAGTTAAGTCCCGGCACATCTATCATGGCAGCAAAGCCGTTGGCAAGTACGCAGGAAACCTGGTCCATGCCGCAGGTGACAGGACGCGTAGGGTCTTCGCGATGGCAGATGTCCTGCAGGAAAGAGGCGACTTTATAGCCTTCGGGACTGCATTGCGTAGGTACTTCATTGCCAATACTCCACATCACTACGCTGGGATGGTTGCGATAATGACGCAGCATATTCACCATATCCTTTTCTGCCCATTCGTTAAAGTAGCGGTGATAGCCGTTCTCGCACTTGGCGATGTCCCATTCGTCGAAAGGTTCGAGCATCATCATGAATCCCATTTCGTCACAAAGTTCCACTAATTCGGGTGCGGGCATATTGTGGGAAGTGCGTATGGCGTCGCATCCCATATCTTTCAGCAGAGTAAGCTGACGGCGAAGAGCGGCCACGTTGACGGCAGCGCCCAACGGCCCCAGGTCATGATGATTGCACACCCCCTGGAATTTGCGGTGCTTGCCATTCAGGAAGAAACCCTTATCCGCCACTATCTCGATGCTGCGGATACCGAAACGGGTAGTATATTCATCTGTTTGCCTGCCATCGACATAGACTTTGGAGACTGCCTTATATAAATAAGGTGTCTCGGGCGACCACAACGCAGGAGCATTCACCAAGAAGTTCTGCTCAAAGGGTTGTCCGTGGTTAATCTTACGGGTGTTGTCCTTGCCGGCTACCACCCTGCCGTCCGGCGCAAGGATTTCGGTGGAGATGCGTATATCTTTGTCTCCGGCATTCAGGATGGTAGTGCGCAGGCATACCGAAGCATATTCCTGAGAGACGTGCGGCGTGGTGAGTTGCGTTCCCCAAACCGGAACGTGGATGCGGTCGGTCGTTACCAGATGAACATTGCGGTACAGACCTGCCCCCGGATACCAACGGGAAGACTGGGGTTTGTTCTCCAAACGCACGGCAAGCACATTGCCTTTGCCATCCGGGTTCAGCAGACCGGTGACATCACAATGAAAAGAATTATAGCCGAAAGGCCAGAAACAAGCCTCTCGCCCGTTGACGTAGACGCGCGCCTCGCTCATGGCTCCGTCAAAGACCAGTGTAGCCTGCTTGCCAACAGGAGCATCAAAAGTAGTGCGATACCAGCCGATGCCCACGTAAGGCAGTCCGCCGGTACGTCCGGTCTTGACGGAAGCCTCTTTCTCAAAGTTCTGCGTCACCGCCACTTCTTGTAAGTCGTTGCTCCGGTCGAAGGGGCCGAAGATGGCCCAGTCGTGGGGGATAGTTACGGTTTCCCACTTGCGGTCATCGTAGTTTGTTTGTGCGGCTTCGGCGATATCTCCTTTGGTGAACTTCCAATTCTTTTCGAGCAGCAACTCGCTGCGTTGTGCCATTGCCATCAGCGAAAAGAGGGCACAGCAGGAAAAAATCAATGCGGTCTTTTTCATGGTCTTTCGATGTTTCTGTCAGTAAAGGTATTATTTGAATGCATCCATTATGATCGTAGGATAGCCGTCTTCGGTAAATGCGCCCAGCCGGTACTGGCTTGGTTTGCACTCGGGTTCCCAATAGAATACGCCTTTGCAACGTCCGTTGGTATTATCACGGCATTCTTTCAGGATGCGGCTCAGTTGCGCTTTCCCTTCTGCCAGGACGGCGGCGCTGGCCAGTTTGCCATTATCGTCGGCGCACTCCATGCCGGTTTCTACAATCATCACATCGCAGTCGTACTTCTCGCTTACTTTCTTGATGTTGGCTATGCAGTCGGTAATGGTTTTTCCGGCAGAGGGTTCTTTGCCGCTATCCATTGCCCAGTACGGATAGAGTGACATACCTATCATATCCCATTTGGCTCCATTGTTCTTCAGAATATCCAGGTTCCAGTTATAGAGGTCGTTGTCGAAACCGTTGTCCAGGTGCACTATCACGATGGACTGCGGGAAAACTTTCTTCACGGCCTCGTAGCCGGCGGCAAAGAGTCCGGCATACTGCTTCGGGTTCCGGTCGGCCTGCCCCATCTCCCACAGAAAGCCGTTGCTGGTTTCGTTGCCTACTTGCACCCACTTCGGAGTGATCTGGTTATCTTTCAGCAGTTGCAATACTTCGATGGTATGGTCTGCCACATCGGTTTTCATCTGTTCGTACGAATGAGATTTCCATGCGGCGGGAATGTTCTGCTTGGCAGGGTCTGCCCACCAGTCACTGTAATGGAAATCCACCATCACGTCCATACCCAGGTTCTTGGCGCGCCGGGCTTTCACCAGCAGGTCTTCTTTGTCGCACCAGCCGCCGTGTTCTTCGGGATTTACCCACACACGCAGGCGGACGGCATCCAGGCCAAGGTCTTTCATCAGCCGGAAGCACTCCGTTTCCTGCCCGTCGGCATTATGGAATTTCATACCGTTATGCTCCATCTCGGTAACCCAACTGATATCCGCACCTTTGGCAAAATCAATTGTAGTGGGATTCTCGTCATCGGGAAGTCCGCCCGTATTGGGATCTGTCTCGCTGTGGCTGCTGCATGCCAGTATAGCAAAAGCGATGCAGAAAGTGAAAGTAAAGAACTTAATGTGTTTCATTGTAACGATTTTAGTGTTTCGCAAATATAAAGAATTAGAAGATATAGACCTAACTACATCTGATTTTGTCACAAAGCAATGCTATGCAATCGTTTGCACAAACTTATAATCCGATAATCCTCAATAGATAAGAGGTATTTGCCGCATTCCGCTATTTTTGCAGTTAAATCAGTAAGCATATTTGTACTGCATCTGGTTTTGTATTACCTTTGGCTGAAACTTAATATACCATGAATAAACCTCAGATAACCATCAAGGATATTGCCCGGGCGTTGAATGTCTCCCCTTCCACAGTGTCAAGGGCACTGAAAGACAATCCGGACATCAGCCAGGAGACCCGTGACGCAATCCATGCCTACGCGCGTGAACATAATTATAAGCCCAACACACTCGCCGTAAATCTACGTGCCAGCCGCAGCAACACCATCGGGGTGATTATCCCGCAGTTGGTGCACCACTTCTTTTCGTGCGTACTGAGCGGCATTGAGAAAGCAGCGGCAGAAGCCGGCTACAACATCATAGTGGCGCAGAGCAACGAATCGTATGAGCAAGAGGTAAAAATCGTGCATTCCTTCCTCGCCGCCCGCGTCTGCGGAGTGATTGCGTCCCTTGCCAAAGACACCGCCCGATACGACCATTACCAGGAATTGCTGGACAATGATATTCCCATCGTCTTTTACGACCGCATCTGCACGGGACTGAAAACCGAACGCGTGGTAGTGGACGACTATGCCGGTTCGTTTGCCGCCGTGGAGTATATGATACAGACGGGATGCAAACGCATCTTCTTCTACGGTGCAGCGCCTCATCTGGAAATCACCAAGAACCGCCGTAACGGCTATCTGGATGCCATGAAGAAGTATAAAATTCCAGTAGATGACAGCATGATACTGCTGTGCGACACCCGCGAACGCGCCATCGCCATCACTCCCGACCTGCTGGAAAGCGACCACCGCCCCGACGGCTTCTTCGCCATCAACGACGAAACGGCATCGGGCATCCTCTATGCCTGCAAGCTGGTGGGTGTGAAGGTGCCCGACGAAGTGTCCATCTGCGGATTCACCGACGGTGCCATCGCACAAAGCACCGACCCGAAGCTGACCACCGTGGAGCAACATGGCGAGGAAGTGGGGAAAAGTGCTTTCAGCATTCTGACAGGCAAACTGGAAGGTGAGGAAAAGAGTTCTAACATGATTGTCAGAACCAACCTCGTAGTGAGAGGAACAACGAAATAATGAACAAAAATAAATACCATGAAAGTAAAACCCGATTTAAGTTTCTGGAAGCTGTGGAACATCAGCTTCGGTTTCTTCGGCGTACAGATTGCGTACGCCCTGCAAAGTGCAAACATCAGCCGCATCTTTTCCACACTGGGTGCAGACCCGCATAACCTGAGTTATTTCTGGATATTGCCGCCGCTGGCGGGCATCATTGTCCAGCCCATCGTGGGTGCTGCCAGTGACAAAACGTGGACGCGCTTCGGACGCCGCATTCCCTACCTGTTTATCGGTTCGCTGGTGGCGGTGCTCGTCATGTGCCTGCTTCCCAATGCCGGCAGCCTGGGGATGGCAGTGAGCACAGCCATGATTTTCGGACTGGTATCGTTAATGTTCCTCGATACTTCCATCAATATGGCGATGCAGCCTTTCAAGATGATGGTGGGCGATATGGTGAACGAAAAACAAAAAGGACTCGCCTACTCTATCCAGAGTTTCCTCTGCAATGCCGGTAGCCTGGTGGGTTACCTCTTCCCGTTCATCTTTGCATGGGTGGGCATCAGCAATACGGCTCCCCAGGGGGTGGTTCCCGACTCGGTGATCTATTCCTTCTATATAGGGGCAGCCATTCTGATTCTCTGCGTCATCTATACCACCGTGAAGGTGAAGGAGATGCCGCCTGCCGAATATGCCGAATACCACGGTATCACCGAAGAAGAAGAGCACGAGAAGATTAATATGCTGAAACTGCTTGTCAAAGCGCCGAAGGCATTCTGGACAGTAGGTTTGGTCCAGTTCTTCTGCTGGTTCGCCTTTATGTTTATGTGGACGTACACCAACGGCAGTATCGCAGCCAATGTATTCGACGCACCTACCGTGGAACATCTGGTGAACGGGGTGAGCCGGGTAGTGCTCGACACCAAGAGCCTGCAATATCAGGAAGCAGCCAACTGGGTGGGCGTGCTCTTTGCCGTACAGGCCATCGGTTCTGTGCTTTGGGCTATCTGCATACCGATGTTCAAAGACCGCCGCTTCGTCTACTCCCTCAGTCTGGTGCTGGGTGGCATCGGTTTTATTTCCACTTACTTCGTACACAACCAGTACATGCTGTTTGTCTCCTTCATTCTTATCGGTTGCGCATGGGCGGCGATGCTGGCATTGCCTTTCACCATCCTGACGAATGCACTGAGCGGCGGGCACATGGGTACCTACCTGGGACTGTTCAACGGTACCA
>OGZX01002254.1_pt1 | contig 16066 bp, 9 predicted proteins | sample 1576881 | NCBI WGS metagenome assembly OGZX01 (sample SAMEA3541542, study PRJEB24748) | human gut metagenome | biome: human gut; feature: human-associated habitat; material: faeces | place: China | collected 2012
GAGCTTCACAGCAGCGGGACTGTCCGGGATTTACACCCGATTCCCTTTTAATCCGCATTCCCGAATGGGGTACGGAACCAATTCGGGCGCGAAGGTACTGATTTTTTTTATATCTTCACCCTGAGTTTTGTCTCATTCTGTGTGATAGTTTTCGGTTGAGGGAGGCAAAGCGTATATGCTGCGTAATCGGTGTATCCTGAACCGTAATGAAATAAAGAATAAAAAATAAATGTAATTTGTTGTAATTTCGTATTTTTGAGTGATTTAGGATTATAAATAGGATAGGATCACCCATCAAATCAACCTGAAAAACAATGAATTATATTGAAAAACAAATGATCGATGGTTTGAGAAATGGCTCAGTTGATGACTTTAATTCTTTGTATTCAATCTATGCCGACTCTCTTTACTCATTTTCATTTAAAATGCTAAAGTCAAAAAGTGAAGCGCAGGATATCGTGCAAGATACCTTTTTGAAGATTTGGATAAAACGGGAACAGTTGTCTTCCGAGTTATCTTTTAAAGCCTATCTGTATACCATCGCCAAGAATAAGATTTTGACGATATTCCAACAGAGGATCAAAGAAATATTACTGGAAGATTTACAAATTCCGATAGATGAAGATCAGGCCGATGGTACCGATATCGAACAACACATGATTTGCCAGGATATCAAATATAGAATTTACAGTTCTATGTCCAGGCTTCCGGCCTTACAGGCAAAGATATTAATTATGAGAACAGAAGAGGATCTGTCCACACAAGAAATATCCTCCCGCCTTGATATCCCCCATCAAACAGTTAAGAACAACCTGACAAAAGCAATGAAAAGTGTTCGTGAAGAACTGAAACGGTTGAGAAGTATCCTGGTTATTTTTCATTTTTAATCGGAATATGTTTTGCAACATTGTTTTTTTGCGGTACAAAATTCCCTTTCCAAGATATATACTATATAAAACGATAATATGAAAGATCATAAAGACAACATAACGAATGACATCAGAGATTGGATGAATAATGATGTAGATGCAAAAAAGTTGGATCGCTTAAAATCGCAACTAGGTACAGCCTCTACTGAATCGTTGGATGAAATATTATCTCCGATCTGGGATTCGTATGATAATGACTCGATCAATGAACGGAGATATCATGTGCAGCAGGAATCCCGTCAGAAAGAGAAGGTCAGAAGACTCAATTATAAATATCGGCGTTTACAAATAGCGGCTATACTGATACCGGTTATCATGGTAATGGGTTTTGCAGCACTTTATTGGGGAATGGAAAAACAATCAAATTATTTTGAACTCCAGGCCCTGAAAGGAGAAAAGTCATTCCTTAACCTGCCTGACCGGAGTAAGGTGTGGATCAACAGCGAATCCAGTTTACGGTATGCATCTGATTTTAATATGGAGGAGCGGCATTTGTATCTGAAGGGAGAAGGATTCTTTGATGTGGCCCATCAGGCAGGATTACCTTTTACGGTATCTGTCGGTAGCATCAATATTGTAGTTAAAGGAACAAAATTTAATGTGAAAAGCGATCCGGGAGAGGTCGAAATCGCTTTACTGGAGGGAAAAGTGGATGTATTCCATGACAAGACCCAGCTTATCGCTTCTCTGCTGCCCAATCAGATTATCAATATAGACACAAACGATCCGCGAAAGTTTACCATACGAAATGAGCGTGGGGAAGATTATGGTATATGGACTCAGAATATACTGGTTATCCAGAATGAGAATTTATCTGATATATCGAGAAAGATAGGAAAATGGTATGGCGTGAACATTCGGTTGTTTAATGTAGACCTGGATCAGAAATATACATTTACAATTAAGACTGAATCTTTGAATGAGACATTGGGCTTGATGAACCAATTAATGTCAATCGATTATTCGGTAAACGGAGAGGAGGTGGTTATCAGGCAAGACACGAAATAATATAAAAAAGTATGGAGAACCGGCATTCCCCATACTATTGATTGTCATAAGATTGTGCATTTGTCATCTAGCTATTTTTAGTTAGATAAAAGACCCTTATGTATATCTAAAGGCAAAGGTAGTGAAAAATAATTTGTGAACTTATAAATATTAAACTATGTTTAGAAAATGCCTATTATTTGTCTTTTTATTATTCTCAGCAGCTATGCTTTCTCATGCTCAACAGGAAAATATCAGCATAGATAAATCGAATGTAACTGTAAAAGTATTGCTGACAGAAATAGGAAAGGCAACCGATTATTCGTTTATGTATAATAATGCAGACGTAAACGAAAATCAAAAGATCAGTTTTAAAGTAGAAAGCCAACCTGTCGATGAAGTACTGGAAATGTTGGCTAAACAATTAAGTGTTACCTATCAGATAAACGGGAGACAGGTTATCCTTAAAAAATCAGAGTCTAATACCTTGATAACCGTTACTGGAAAAATTGTTGATGTCGTTAATAACGAACCGATTATCGGAGCGACCGTACAGCAAACCAACAGTATGACCAATGGGACAGTGAGCGATATAGATGGAAACTTTTCATTAAAACTTCCTTCCAACGGCTCTTTTACCGTCTCCTATATGGGATACCTGACCAAGACGATCCAGGTAAAAGGCAAGGCCCGGTTTATGGTATATCTGGAAGAAAATTCCGAGTTGCTGGATGAGGTAGTAGTTGTGGGGTACGGTACTCAGAAGAAGGTGAATCTGACCGGTGCCGTAGAAAGTCTTGATCTGGCGAAAGCCAAAGGACGTGCTTATACCAATGCCAGTGCCATGTTGCAAGGGAATATAACCGGTGCTTTTATCAGCCAGATTTCCGGTCAGCCGGGAAATGATAATGCCAAGATACAGATCCGTGGTATAGGTACATTCAACAATACAGACCCTTTGATCATTATTGATGGTATGGAGGGTAGTCTCGATGCGGTCAACCCTAAAGATATTGAATCGGTTTCTGTTTTGAAAGATGCAGCATCCAGTGCGATTTACGGTAACCGTGCGGCGAATGGGGTAGTCCTTATCACCACCAAAACCGGTGAACTGGATAAAATGAATATCGAATACAATGGATTGTATGGCCTGCAAAAGGCTACTTCTTTGCCGAATGTCCTTAAAGGCATCGATTATCTGGAACTGAAGGCTGAAGCTTATCGTAATACCAATAACGCATGGCCGACCTGGTATACCGACGAGTATATGGATAATTATCGTAACCATGTGGACGAATATATGTATCCGACAAATTACAGTTGGCTGGACGATACCTATCGCACGGCCCAGATGACGGACCATTATATTGCGATATCCGGAGGTAGTAAGAATCTGAAATACTCGACATCGGCCGGCTATCTGTATCAGGATGGCATTGTAAAAGGCAATAGTTCGAATAAGTTTACATTCAGAGGGAATGTGACGGCTTTCTTTTTTGACCAGAAACTGCAGGTAAATGCAACCATCGCTACCCAGAATAAGAAGATTGAAGACTTGGTAGACGGAACATCCAGCGCAATCTATGGCTCCTATGTAGCACCTCCGACTATTCGTATGACGGTTCCGGGAATCGGTTATAACAATGCCGGATATAGTTTCGGGGCCAGGGATGCCGGAGGTTTTAACCGGACGCGTGAAACTCCTTTGACCATCAATGCCTCGATCAGTGCGGATCTTTTAAAAGGATTGAATGTTACTGTATATGGGGGTATGGACCGGACTTTCTGGGAAAACAAGAACTTTAAGCCGACTGTACAGCTGTTCGGTTTGAATGATAACGGAAGCGTGAGTACTCCGCAGCCCCGTAATTCCGAATTATCGCTGAATTCGTCAGAGTCACAGACGTATGTATTGAACGGCCGTATTAATTATAATTTGACATTGGCCGAAAAACATGCTTTTGCCATTATGGGTGGTTACGAGATGCGGGAATATACTTATCATTCCCATTGGATGTCTCGTAAAAAGTTGACGGTCAATATCCCTGAATTCGGGGTGGGTGATCCTGATACACAAGAAAATGGTAGTAGTGCCAACGATCTGGCGTGGATGTCGTATTTCGGACGTTTGAACTATACTTTTAACGAACGATATATGCTCGAATTCAATCTGCGTTACGACGGCTCTTCCCGTTTCATTGATAAATGGGGGCTTTTCCCTTCTGCTTCTGCTGCGTGGCGTATCACGGAAGAACGTTTTATGAAACAGTTCGATTGGCTGAATAATCTGAAGCTTCGCCTCTCCTGGGGAAGACTGGGAAATGAAAGTATCGGGCAATCCTATGCAGCATCCGATGAACTTAGTTTGAATGGGTTAATGAATTTCAACAATACACTGGTGGGTATTGCCGCAGTGACTAAACTGGCCAATAAGAAAACATCATGGGAAACAACCGAACAATATAATATCGGGCTGGATGTAGATGTTTTCAACAAGATATCGACTAGTCTCGATTATTACATCAAGAATACAAGCGATATTTTGATGCAGGTTCCTGTTTCAAGTACATTGGGGATGACAACGGTACCTTATCAGAATGCTGGTAAGATGCGTAACCGTGGACTTGAGATGACTTTGCGCTATAATGACCGCTTCGGAGATGTAGGAACCCAGTTCAGTGTGTCGGCTACCCGTATAAAGAATGAAGTAAGAGACTTGGCAGGTAAAGATGAACTTATTATGGGAAACACGATCTGGCGTGTGGGTGAATCTTTCAACTCTTTTTACGGATTGCAGACAGAAGGAATCTATCAAAGTCAGGAAGAGATAAATAACCATTTGATCTTCAATGATAGAGGAACGGCCGTCAATCCTTACATGGGGATGACTCCGATGCCCGGCGATATCCGTTTTAAAGACCAAATCAACGTGGATACCGACGGTGACGGAATACCTGACTCCCGGAATGGGATTATCAATGCAGACGACAAGGTTATACTGGGGCCCTCTTTTCCGAAATGGACGTTCTCCGCGACACTGGGGCTCGATTGGAAAGGATTCGACTTGTCGATCTTCCTGCAAGGTGTTTCGGGAATCAAAACGTTGAACCAGGGGATCATTACCGTTCCGTTCCATTCCGGGGATGCCAATGTCGGCGACTGGTATATGGACAGATGGACGCCTGAAAATCCGAGCCAGACCATACAGCGGCTTTATTCCGATCCTAACCGTTCGGAGATCATATCGGAATATTACTTGGAAAATGCTTCTTATATAAGATGTAAGAGTCTGGATATCGGCTATACATTGCCGCGTCATCTATTCAGGAATGTTTTCAGTTCAAATAGTTCGGTGCGTTTCTATGTGTCTATGCAGAACCTGTTCACTATCACCAGTATGCGATATGGTTTCGATCCGGAAAAACCGACCAGTACAACGAATACGTTACAGTACCCCCAGTCGAGAATTTATTCATTAGGAGTTAATCTTAAATTTTAGGAGTCGTATGAAAAAGATTAAGAATGTATTATATTGTGTTTTATTCCTTTCGGTATTCAGTTCCTGCAGTGATTTCCTGGACAGGACCCCACTCGATTTCATATCGCCGGATAATTATCTGACGAATGAGAACCAGGCGGAGAAATTACTGAACGGAGTGTATCAGTGCCTGATGGCCAGTGGCGAAGGTAACGACCGTTTGTTCCCGATCCATCTGGCTACGCTCACCGACGACGCATTCGATTCTCAACCCTGGCATTCAACCACCGAATGGCCGCGTGGACAAGGGAATGCCCAGAGCGGATGGCCACAGTGGAAATGGTCGCAGGATTATCGGGGTATCTCCCGGGCGAACGTGTTTTTGAATAGTATAGACAATGCCTCTTTCTCTTCCAGTCTTATCCCGAGATACATAGGGGAAGCCAAATTTCTGAGGGCTTGGTATTATCTGGATCTCGTAACGTTTTATGGGGATGTACCTTTGGTGCTCGAACCCGGCGACCTGAGTAACAGTATGCCTAGCCGTACTCCCAAACAGGAGGTAATAGGACAGATCCTACTCGATTTGGAGGATGCGATCAAGACATTACCACTGGCATACGAAGAAAAAGAGTCGGGGCGCATTACGAAAGGAGCGGCTATGGGATTAAAATCGAGGGTCCTGCTATATGAAAGTCGCTGGGCGGAAGCAGCCGAGGCGGCACAGGCCGGAATAGACCTGAATGTGTATTCTCTTTTCCCCGATTATCAGGGGCTGTTCCTGGAAAGGAATGAGGGAGCAGCTACTTGCGAGGTTATGTTCCAGCGTTATTATTCACCACAGGTAGATCCATCTTACTTGTATTACCCGATTGGTGAATGGCCTGCTTTTTCACCCACGAAACAGCTTATCGATTGCTATTATATGAATGACGGTTTGCCTATCGGTAAATCTTCAAAGTATGACAGGGCTAACCCGCATATGAACCGTGATCCCCGTTTTTATGCTTCGATCTTCTATCCGGGCTGCAAGTATTTGAACTTTATGCTGAAAGCTCCCGATCCGGCTCTTTCTACCGATTCCATCACGATTTATCAGTGGCTGTTGAATGTCAGCGGATACCGTTCGAAGAAACACCTGGACGGGTATCTGACGGATAGCAAAGCAGAAGGACGTAATACCTATTTCATGCGGTATGCGGAGATCTTGCTGAACTTTGCCGAAGCAAAGAATGAAACGGAAGGTCCGGTGAAAGCCGTCTATGATGCGATCGATATGCTACGCGACCGGGCCAATATGGTTCGACTGTCTACGGTCATGCCCGGTATGTCTAAGGAGCAGATGCGGGAAGAGATCAGAAATGAACGCCGTATCGAATTGGCATTTGAAGGAATGAGATGGGCGGATATAAGGCGTTGGAGAATAGGCGAAAAAGTTATGGTGGATGCTTGGGGACTGGATAATTCCTTATTGAAGGAGGGTATGTATCCGGGAGACGGCAAAGGAGAAAGCGAAAACTGGAAATACGAGTATATTGTAATCGACCAGCGTCAGTTCAATCCGCAGAGAGATTATCTGTGGCCTATCCCGCAGAACGAAATGGATGCGAATGAAAATATGGTTCAGAATCCCGGTTATTAATTAAAGAATGAAGAACAATGAAAAATATATATTTCTTATTGGTTTTATTGCTTACAGTGGCAATTTTTGCCGGATGTGATAAGGATGATGAGGTTCCGGCAATGTCGCGTACAACGGTGATTGCCTACGGACCTGACTTTGCAGACATCCAGGGACGGATTTATCTGACAGGCGGTTCTCCTATTGAACGGAGCGGTGCTTGCTGGGTACTGAAATCGACGGTTCCAGACGATGAAAAAGCCCTGGAATTTGCAACTCTCGACAATACGGTACAGGAGAGCGAAGTGGAAAACCCCGAACCTGGAATCTTCCAGATGAGGGTGATCGGGTTGCAACCTGATACGGTCTATTATGTACGTTTTTTTGCCACTAATAAGCAAGGTACTTTTTATAGTTATCCGGCTAGGGTAAAGACCGGCAAGATATACGATGATTTTTGTTTTGTGGAGTCCGGCATCTATTCGATGGGAAATGCCGGGGGGGCTGTTGATGAAATGCCGGTTCACCAGGTCGAGTTAAGTCATAATTTTTATATATCCACAAAGGAAATTACAAATACAGAGTTCTGCGAGTTCCTGAACAAGCAGGATGTCGGTACAAACGGGGCGAAGAACGGTGAAAAGTGGATAGATATGGGTTCTCCGGACGTCCTTATTACTCTCGACGGAGGTTTGTTCGTACCTAAAGCCGGTGCAGGTGATAAACCGGCAATCTGTGTGACCTGGTACGGGGCAGAAGCCTATTGTAAATCGCGTGGCGGATATCTCCCTACGGAAGCCGAATGGGAGTTTGCAGCAAAAGGTGGCTTGTCGTTTGCCAATTTCAAATATTCCGGTAGCGACCGTGCCGATGAAGTCGGATGGTTCGATATAACGGAATTGCAGGTGGGAGGAGCTAAAAAGAGTAATGGACTGGGTGTATACGATATGTCGGGTAATGTTGCCGAATGGTGTAACGACTGGTATTCGGATAAAGCGTATGAAAATTCAGTTCAGAAAGATCCCGAAGGTCCTAAGTCAGGTGATGCCAAGGTGATACGTGGCGGCAGTTACAACCAGTCTCCTTCCACGGTTACGGCAAGAGGTTCCATGAAGCCGGGAACTGCCTCTCCTTATGTCGGTTTCAGAGTGGTCATTAAATTATAGAGATACGATGAGAAATATATTATTATGCATAGCAGCCGTTTGTTTACTTGTAACCTGTAAACGAGACGAAGATTGTAATCCGGCCGTACAACCTATTGCCCAGACCACTTCGCCAAAAGGTGTCACTTGCGAAAAAGCTATTCTTACCGGAAAGGGACTGAACGGTGGTAGCAATGTTCTGGAACGGGGATTTATCTATATGGAGAATTCAACCGGACAGATCACGGAGAGTACAACGGATATCGAGGCGAACGAGATCCTGGCCGGCCAGGGTACTAAGGTGAGTATCCCGCTCGACGGTGAATTCGAATATACACTTACCGGACTAAAAAAGGAGACAGCCTATTGTGCACAGGCGTATGTGATTACGGATGCCGGACGATCGGTCGGTTATCCGGTTCTGTTCGTGACTTCACAGGAAGTACCTCCCACCATATCTATCGAAATGGAATATGAGAAAGAGGAAGGTTCGACCAATGTTACAATAACGGCCAGCCTGGATGCGCCGGGTGGAGATGATATTTCCTCAAAAGGACTTGTATGGAGCAATACGAATGCAAGTCCGACACTGGAAGACGGCGAGACAATACCATCCGACCTGGGTATAGGTACATTCACCACAAAAATGAATGACCTGCAATGGTTCAGGAAATATTATGTGCGTGCGTATGCTCAGAATAAATATGGAATATCTTATAGTTCTACGCTGCTGGTTTTGTTTATGGATGATAAATTCATCGATCCGCGCGATAATGAGTCGTATACAGTTAGACAGTATGGAAATTCCGTATGGCTTACACAGAACTTCCGTCATATCCCGGCGAATGGTATAAATAATGAAGTCTGGGTACAGCAATATAGCGGTAATAGCGTGGAAGAAGCGAAAGCGAGCGATTATTACCGGGCATACGGTTGCTTATATTCTTTCGGTATGGCCCAACAAGTGGCTCCGGAAGGATGGCATCTGCCGTCGGATGCCGAATGGCAGGAGTTGGAGCTATTGACTGGAATGACTCCGGAGGATGTGGCCCGGGACGACGATTGGCGCGGCAGTACGAACGACAGGCTGAAGGCAGATACCTGGGAAGGGCTTGGCGCATGGAGTAATACGTTGGAATTCAATGTTCACCCTGCAGGGAAGCAGTGGTGTGGCGGCGCTTTCCAGAACTGTGACGAATTAGGCTTTTTCTGGACATCGACCATCAATGACCATCGTTCCGACGGTCAGTTGAACCCTTATTACCGATTCTTCTCCAGTGGGGTGGCAACAGGCCGGTTTAGCGACTTCCCATCTTGTGTGGGTATGTCTGTAAGATACGTAATGGATTAATTTATAAATAACTGACAAGATGAAGAAAAGAGATCATTCTATCAATTATATAATATGTGTATTATTAGCATTCTGTACGGTTCCTCTTTCATGTGCACAGAATACTGAAACGGATATTCTACAATCTACTTATATTTCCCGGCCATCTTTATGGCTGGGGCCTACACTCTGGGAGTCGGGGTTTGCTGTAGAAGTGGAAGTCAGTTCGTTGGGTGCTTATCGCGATCATGGAACGACAATTAAGTCTATCGAAAAACATCAGGTAGGCGAACCTTCATCCAAACTGCCTGATATTAAAGTTGCCGAGTGGGGATATACGGTCCTGAATTTGGCTACGGGGCAGTATGATGGCGCCGGAAGGATGATTAATAATATCTATCTGGATAACTTGGCGGCCATAACGAGCAGGGAACAGGCATTGGGGAAAATTATGGAGTTCGTTAAGTCCCAATATGGATACCGGGTGGATGAGAATACCTGGCATACCATTGATCAGGGGTATCCCTGGTATTCTATGAACGGGCACCACTGCTGGCATCATTATGCCGGTGCTGAAGGGGCGGATGTGTTAGGCAGTGAGATTGGCGAGAATATTCACGGTTACCAACTTCATATCGCAATGAACCGGGGAGCCGCCAAGCAATATAACCGTCCGTGGACGATCGATTTTTCAGCCTGGCATGGTGCAAGTATCCTCGATTATTCCACACATGGGATTTGGGAAGGTTACAGTGGAGCAAGTCACGGGCATTCAATCAGCTTGTTGGAACGTTCCATGCTGATGAGTTATATGGCAGGTGCCGATGCTGTGATAGCTGAAGCCGGTGGAGCGATCTCTTTTTATGAAGAAAAAACATCCGACGGAACTTATGACCTGACTCCTTACGGGGAAGTGTTCCAACGGCTGACCGCTTTTTCCAAAGAGCATCAGGTGGGTATCACTTATACTCCGGTTGCTATTTTACTCGACCGCTATCATGGTATGGACCGTCAGCCGTCAGGTCAGAAAGCCTTTGGGAAATTTGATTATGAAGAAGCTGATATGCGGACATTCACATTAATAGAGAAACTGTGGCCTGAAACATTTTCCGTGGAACGGAATGGTAATGAGAGAGGGACAATGGTAAATGGGCCGTTCGCCGACCAGTTTGATTTCTTGTTACAGGACGCGCCGCTCGATTTGCTTAATACTTATAAAGTCGTGATGCTTAGCGGGGATGTGAAACTGTCGGATGGGGAACTTGCTAATTTGAAGTCGTATGCTGAAAATGGAGGTGTGGTTCTTGCTGATGCTTATAATTTCCCCCAGTTCGGTTTTGGTACAGTAGGTATCGGGCAAGTGAAGAAGGAGGAATTGGGTAGAGGTTTGATCGTCGGATATAAAGTATCTGCTTTGGATGAGGTTATGGCTGAGTATTTTAAATATGACGTCCCTTTTACTTTTTCCGAAACGGTAGAACATCTCGTCAATGTGAAGGACGGAGCATTCTATGTAACGCTTATCAACAACGATGGCCTGACCAAGACTTCTCATGCCGATCCTGTTACGGATAATTCCAAAGCGAAAACTATCACCGTGACTTATACCGGCAAAGCCTCTTTGGGTAAAATAGAAGAGATATGGAGGGGTAAACCAGTCAGTGTCAACGGTAATTCTGCGACGATAATCCTGCAACCCGGTGAAGCGGCAGTTCTCGAGTTTCCTCAGGGAGAATCGGTTAGTAATAAGACAATCGCCGAACAACAGCGGTTCACAGTGTCGGCTAAAAATAGACGGATGCTGGTTGAGGGGTGCGAAGGTCATCCTCTTTTGGTGTCGGATCTGGGTGGACAATTATGCTACCAGACCCAAAAAGCATCGGAGAATATGGAGATACGGCTACCTTCTTCCGGTATCTATATCGTGAAATGTGGCGATAAAGCTCAGAAAATATGTGTTTACTAAATAGGTTTACTGTCAGGTAAATATCCTTTCGGATCTATGATGTCTTGTGATTCCGGGATAAGAGAAGGCTTTGTCCCGGAATCATAAAATGTAGAAAATACTACGCTCATTAGATATAAATCCGTATTTTTGTCATCGAATTGTGGTGTAGCGGTTTAGCTGTCGCTAATCGTTAGTAAAAGGGAATCCGGTGTAAATCCGGAACTGTACCCGTAGCTGTAAGTTCTATAACCCCGGCAAATCTTGTTGCCACTGACTGCAAAGTTGGGAAGGCGGCCGGTCATGGGAGAACGAGTCAGAAAACCTGCCATCATTCGATATGCAATGCCTCGGGTAAGGTATTGATAGACCTAAGATATATGCGGAATTTATACATAATAAGAATTCTATGCCTGTTTGGCGCATGGCTGTATGCGGCTGTGTCGGTCAATGCACAACAGATAGATACTACGACTTATCATCAGCTGAAAGGGGTGGAAGTGGTGGAGAAGGCGCGTCCGTCCACTACCCGCGAAGCGACTCCTTTGCAGGTGATGGATCGTGCCGGCATCGAACGGTTGGGTATACAGGACCTGTCGGAAGCGGTAAAACGTTTCTCCGGTGCTACCGTAAAGGATTATGGTGGGATAGGGGGATTGAAGACGGTTTCGGTGCGCAGCCTGGGTGCACAACATACAGCCGTCAGCTATGATGGCGTGACGATAACGGATGCTCAGAGCGGACAGGTCGATATCAGCCGCTTCTCACTGGATAATGTAGAAATGGTTTCACTTTCGATCGGACAGACCGACGATATTTTCCAGACGGCCCGGATGTATGCATCGGCGGGGGCGTTGAGTGTGAAGACAGAAACGCCGTCTTTTAAAGAGAAGGACTTTAACTTAAGAGGTTTGGTTAAGGCCGGCTCATTTGGAATGTTCAATTCTTCCCTTCGCTATGAGCAAAAGCTTTCCGGGAAATATGTACTTTCTGCGTTTGCCGATTGGCAGCGTGCCGACGGGCAATATCCTTATACTTTTACGAACGGGAATATTGTGACGGAGGAGAAAAGAAAGAATAGCGATATTTCAGCTTGGCATGGCGAACTGAATTTATTTGCCGACTGGAACAAGGCAGGTGCCTTGCAACTGAAAGGATACTGGTTTGACTCCGACCGCGGATTGCCCGGATCGGTTATCCTCTATAACGATTATCATAAGGAACGGTTGAAGAACCGGAATGGTTTCTTGCAGGCAGGCTACGATAAGAAGTTCGGCGACCTGTTCTCTTTCAAAGCAAAAGGTAAATTCGATTATGCCTGGAACCGTTATCAGGACTTCCACAGTCGCCATCCCAACGGTGTACAGACAGATGTGTATACCCAACGGGAGTATTATGGTTCTGCCGCTTTGTTATATCAACCACTGCCAGTCCTTTCTTTTTCGCTGGCGGAAGACTTCTTTGTCAATACGTTGGACGCAACAATTCCTAAATGTCCGTTTCCTACGCGCTATACCTCTTTATCGGCTTTGGCTGCACAATATAAAGATACCCGGCTGACGGCAACCGCTAGTCTATTAGGTACGTTTGCCACGGAAGAGCTGGAAATAGGAGAACCTGCAGCCGACCGAAAACGGTTGTCGCCGGCAGTAAGCGTTTCTTACCGTCTGTTGAGAAATCAGAATTTACGTGTCCGGGCTTCTTATAAAGATATTTTCCGTATGCCTACTTTTAATGATCTTTATTATGACCGTTTTGGCAATAAGGACTTGAAACCCGAGAAAGCAACCCAATATAATGTAGGACTTACGTGGAGCGGCAGTTGTCCTGTCATTGGTACGGACTATCTGAGTTTTACGGTGGATGGCTATTATAACCGGGTAAAAGATAAGATCGTTGCTATCCCGACCATGTTTATCTGGAAGATGATGAATATGGGAGTCGTAGAGATTAAAGGAATAGATGCGAACTTGTCGGCACATGTTCTTTTGCCGTTCAGGATGGCGTTGCAGATGGATGCTTCCTATACCTGGCAACATGCCGTTGATAAAACGGAAGAAGGTTCAAAGATTTATGATAATCAGATCCCTTATACTCCCGAGCATACGGGGGTGACTTCCGTAACCCTCGAAAATCCATGGGTGAATGTCGGTTGGATGCTTACAGCTGTGGGTGACCGTTATTCGCTTCCTCAAAATATCGAAACAAACCTGATAGATGGATATGTGGAACAGCAAATAACTGTGAACCGTTCTTTTACATTGGGAAAATGCCAGTTGCGCCTGCAGGCGGAAGTGGTTAACCTGGGGAATGTAACCTACGATGTGATACGTTATTACCCGATGCCGGGACGTTCTTTCAGAGCAAGCATAAAAATTACATATTAATAACTTTAAAACAGAACAAATGAAAGTCAGAAATTTATTATTCCTGTTCACTTTGTGTACATTGTTTACCATCTCCTTTTCATCCTGTAGTGATGACGATGAGGATGAACTAAGTGTGCCTTCGGCCGTAGTTACCAATCTCTCTTTTTTAGATACGGATGAAGAAGTACTGAAAATCGGAGGAACGCTTTCTTGGACTCTTCCTGCTTCCGAAGCCGATATCACAGGTTATGTAGTTTATCTGGGTAGTAGCGCAACTGATAGGACTACAAGATTAGGTGAGGTTGCAACCGGAAAGACCTCCTTTGAGGTGCCGGCAGGTACAACCTATAATACAACTTTATTGGTTGTTGCAAAGAATGTTGTAGGAGAATCAGGAAATGCAGCAAGTATTGCTGTACAAGATATCAATGTCGATGTTCCCGAACCTCAGCCGCAGACAGTAGGTTATTATATACTGAATCGTGGAAATTTCAATGCCAACAATGCAACTATCAGTTATTATGATCTGGCTGCAGGTAAGCTAACTTCAAATTATTATCAGTCTGTTAATGGTAAGGGATTGGGTTCTGATGCCGAACAGATGTTTATGTATGGTTCTAAGATCTATGTATCTGTTACTTCTTCTAACCGGTTGGTCGTTCTTGACAGACAGGGGAAAGAAATAAAAGAATTCACGCCTAAGAACAGTGCTGGCGAAACAATGAATCCACGTTGCTTCACTGCACTGGATGGAAAAGTATATGTTTCCTATTATTATGGCAGTTCAGTAGCTGTACTCGATACAACTTCACTGGAACTGGAAAAGGAAATATCCCTGGGAATGGCAACTACTACCGATAAAGATGGAAACGAAGTGAAATCCAGCCGTTATCCGGAGCAGTTGGCTGCTGCTAACGGTAAGATCTATGTAGCTTTGTCTGAATATGGAAAGGGTAAGACAGTAGGTGTGATCGATCCTGTCGCTGCTAAACTGGAGAAAGAAATAGAAGTAATTATCAATCCTTGTAACCTGTCGGCTAATAGCAAAGGGGACGTGTATGTCGTTTCTATGGGTGATTATGGTGATATTAAAAACACGGTACAACGTATCGATGCTTCAGACAACGTAACGGTTATCGGTAATGGTTCGAAAATGTCGTTGGTCAACGATAAATTGTATGTGATGTACGCACAATGGGGTGCACCGGCTCCTTCTTTCATGAAGTATGATGCATTGACCGGTGCTGTTGAATCCCAGAACCTGATAACTGACGGTACGACATTGGCGAATCCGAATTCAATCGACGTAGATCCTCTTACAGGTAAGATCTATATCAGTAATGCTGCTTATGGCGAAACCGGTACTATGTATGTCTTTACTCCCGAAGGAAAGAAGGATGGCGAACCATTCGATACCGGCGGTTATGATACTCAAAAGGTTTGTTTTATAACACAGTAAAATGAAACAAATACTTTTATTCTGGATTGCCTGTTTGGTTGTGTCTTGTGCACAACCAAACAGGCAATCTGTTTCCAAACAATCCCTTTCTTCCGACACTATCCGTTACGCCCAAGGATTTACGATCCAATATTTCGATGACTACACTTCCGTCGAAGTCCGTGACCCCTGGGACAGTACCCGTATCCTGCAACGGTATCTTTTGGTAGACCGTGAGCAGTCGGTACCGGGTAATCTGCCGAAAGGAACAGTGGTGCGGACTCCTATTCACAATATAGTCGTTTATACTTCTGTTCATGCCGCCATTCTTGATCAGCTGGGAGAGGTGGATAAGGTGATCGGTGTATGCGAACCCCGGTATATGGATACTCCTTCCATCCAGGAAGGTCTGCGTGCCGGACGGATTGCCGACCTGGGAGAAGCTACCTCTCCGAATATAGAAAAGATAATCGATATAGGGGCGGAGATCATTATCGCTTCCCCCTTTCAGAATGCAGGCTACGGCCCGGCTGAGAAACTGGGTATCCCCATTATCGAGGCAGCCGACTATATGGAGTCGTTACCTCTGGGACGGACCGAATGGATACGTTTCTATGGCTTGTTGTTTGGAAAGAGTGCGATGGCCGACTCTATCTTCCGCGAAACGGAACAAAGCTACCTGGAACTGAAAGAGCTGGCAAAGACCGTGACCAACCGTCCGACCGTCATCTCCGAAAAGAAATTCGGCTCTTCCTGGTATATGCCGGCCGGCGATAGCTACATCGCCCATCTGTATACCGATGCCGGTGCCGATTATATCTTTA
>OGZX01002255.1_pt1 | contig 16055 bp, 11 predicted proteins | sample 1576881 | NCBI WGS metagenome assembly OGZX01 (sample SAMEA3541542, study PRJEB24748) | human gut metagenome | biome: human gut; feature: human-associated habitat; material: faeces | place: China | collected 2012
TCGAGTTGAACATGCAGGATAAGACCGGTGGTGACCTGAACCACTTCTTCGACGTGGTAAACAGCTATACCGCCGCCCTGGAAGCACGTCCCGAGATCAACTCTGCCAAGACCAGCTTTAACCCGAACTTCCCGCAGTATATGCTGGACATCGACGCGGCCGCTTGTAAGAAAGCAGGCATCAGCCCGAGCGACATCCTCAGCACCATGCAAGGGTACTTCGGCGGTCTGTATGCTTCCAACTTCAACAGTTACGGTAAGATGTACCGCGTAATGATACAAGCCGAACCCGAGGCAACGAAGAACCTCGAATCCCTGTCGAGCATCAAGGTGCGCAACGGCAATGAGATGGCTCCCATCACCCAGTTCGTTTCCATCAAGAAGGTGTACGGACCGGACATCATCAGCCGTTTCAACCTCTATACCTCTATGAAGGTGATGGTTGCCCCTGCCACCGGTTATACTTCCGGTCAGGCACTGGCTGCTATCTCCGAGGTTGCCCAGGAGAGTCTGCCCACCGGTTTCGCTTACGAACTTGGCGGTATGGCGCGTGAAGAGTCCGAAACCAGTGGCAGCACTACCGGTTTGATCTTCGTGCTCTGCTTCGTGTTCGTTTACCTGTTGCTGAGTGCACAGTACGAAAGCTACATCCTGCCGCTTTCCGTATTGCTGTCCATTCCGTTCGGTTTGCTGGGTAGCTTCCTGTTCGTCAACGGTATGAGCGCCATTGGTAACATCTCCTTTATGAAGATGATTATGGGCTCCATGTCCAACGACATCTACATGCAGATTGCATTGATCATGTTGATGGGTCTGTTGGCAAAGAACGCCATCCTGATTGTAGAGTTCGCCCTCGAACGCCGCCGAATGGGTATGAGCATCACATGGGCAGCCGTACTGGGTGCCGCCGCCCGTCTCCGTCCTATCCTGATGACGTCTTTGGCGATGATCGTAGGTTTGATTCCGTTGATGCTTGCCACCGGTGCAGGAGCCAATGGTAACCGTACACTGGGTACCTCGGCCATCGGCGGTATGTTAATCGGTATGATATTGCAGATATTCATAGTACCGGCGCTGTTCGTAGCCTTCCAGTACCTGCAAGAGAAATTCAAGCCGATGGAATGGGAAGACGTGGACAACTCCGACGCCGAACCGGAAATCGAACAATATACTAAGTAGATAGTAGTAAGTAGTTAGTAGATAGTAGAAGATACTTGAAAAGAATATGAAGAAACAAATTATAACTCTGATGTGTGCAACTGCTTTATTGAGCAGTTGCCACATCTACAAATCATACGACAGACCCGAAGACATCACCACTGCCGGGCTGTATCGTGACACGGCATCCGTAAACGATACACTTGTTGCAGGTACCGACAACTTCGGCAACCTGCCTTGGAAGGAAGTGTTCACAGACCCGCAACTGCAAGCACTTATCGAACAGGCGCTCGTCAGCAACGCCGACCTGCGCAGCGCAGCCCTGAACGTGAAAAAGGCAGAAGCCGCCCTTCTGTCCGCCCGATTGGCTTATGCTCCCATGCTGGCACTGTCTCCGCAAGGAACCGTCAGCAGCTGGGACAAAGGAAAAGCTACACAGACTTACTCACTGCCCGTTACGGCAAGTTGGCAAATCGACCTCTTCGGCCAGTTGCTGAACCCGAAACGCGGTGCACAAGTGTCGTTGAAGCAAACCCAGTTCTACGAACAAGCCGTGCAGACACAAGTCATCGCCAACGTAGCCAATATGTACTACACTTTGCTGATGCTCGACCGCCAGTTGCAAATCACCGAAGGTACTGCGGACATCCTGAAGAAGAACCTGGAAACCGTGCAAGCCATGAAGGATGCAGGTATCTACGGCACCACTTCCGCAGCCGTAGAGCAAAGCCGCACTGCCTATGCACAAGTCATGGCATCCCTGCCCGGCATACGCCAGAGCATCCGCGAAACAGAGAATGCACTATGCCTGATGCTGAACCAACCGGGACAACACATCGCCCGCAGCGTGCTTGAACAACAGCAACTGCCCACGGAGTTCTCTGCCGGTATTCCCTTGCAACTGCTGTCCAACCGCCCGGACGTGAAAGCCGCCGAAATGTCGCTGGCTGCAAGCTATTACAGCACCAACAGTGCGCGCGCCGCCTTCTATCCGCAGATTACACTGAACGGTTCGGCAGGCTGGACCAACAGTGCCGGTTCCGCCATCGTCAACCCCGGTAAGCTGCTGGCTTCCGCCATCGGTTCGCTGACTCAGCCTTTATTCTACCGCGGCACCAACATTGCCCGCCTGAAACAAGCCAAAGCGCAAGAAGAGCAGGCAAAGATTCAATTCCAGACCACACTGCTGAAAGCCGGAAACGAAGTAAGCAATGCCCTGTATCAGTACCAAATGGTAGCCGAAAAAGCCACTTCCCGCGAAATTCAAGTGAATTCTGCCCGCAAAGCTTCGGAAGATACAAAAGAATTGTTTAACTTAGGCACGTCTACCTACCTGGAAGTCCTGTCTTCCGAGCAATCTTATCTCAGTGCACAGCTTTCCAAGGTATCAGACACATTCGACTGCATGCAAGCCGTAGTAAGCTTGTATCAGGCGCTTGGTGGCGGAAGAGAATAACCTTAATACATAATTATTATGATTAGTCCATTAGCATCTGTAGATTCTACCGCAAAAATCGGTAAGAATGTTACCATCCAACCTTTCGTTTATATCGAAGGCGGTGTAGAAATCGGTGATGATTGCGTAATCATGTCCGGTGCAAAGATTCTCAAAGGTACCTGCTTGGGAAAAGCAAACAAAGTGCATCACGGCGCCGTATTGGGCACCGAGCCCCAGGACTTCCATTACGAGGGTGATGAGAGCCAGTTGGTTATCGGCGACAATAACGACATCCGCGAGAATGTAGTTATCAGTCGCGCCACGTATGCAGGCGGATGCACCCGCATCGGCAATGAAAACTACCTGATGGACGGTGTACACCTCTGCCACGACGTGCAGATAGGCAACCATTGCGTGTTGGGCATCAAGACCACCGTAGCCGGCGAATGCCAGATAGACGACTTCACCATCCTGAGCAGCAACGTCATCCTGCACCAGGCAAGCCACGTCGGAAGCTGGGTACTGATACAAAGCGGATGCCGCATCTCGAAGGATGTCCCGCCGTATGTCATCATGAACGGTAATCCGGCAGAGTATCACGGAATCAATGCCGCCGTGCTTCAGCATAAGCATGAAGTGAGCGAACGCGTATTGAGACATATCGTAAATGCCTACCGCCTGGTGTACCAGGGTAACTTCAGCATACACGACGCCTTGCAGAAGATTGAAGACCAGGTGCCGATGAGTGATGAGATACACAACATCATCAACTTCATCAGAGCATCCAAAGGCATTGTAAAATAAAGGTGGAAGCCTGATCCATACTAAGAGAAAGCCTCGTGAACGGTAGATTCGTCTATCATTCACGGGGCTTTCTCTTTTGTTTCCTTAGCGGGCACGTCCGTCACTACTTGGCGACACGCGTGTTTCCGCTTGGGGACACGCCCGTTCCCGCTTAAGGATACGCGCGTATCCCCTTTAGGAAACGGTCGTTTCTTCCTTAGGATACAGTCGTTCCCGCCTGCAGATACGCGCGTTCCCTACCCATAGGAAACTGCAAAGTAATGGTTATTAATAAATTAAAGGCTTATTTCATTCGTCTTTTTTACCTATTCTCTGCATACTGAACTCGCAGCCGCAATACTGTTGGTTGTAGAAGTCGTACTCTTTGAGAAGCTGGTTGCGGCGGTCTTGAAGCCCCCCTTTACGCCAGTTCTGCTCCCAAAATACAGTGCCGGGATAGAGTGCGGCGGCACGGCGTCCGGCCTCATTGATTTGCTCAAGGCTTTTCCAGCGCGAAGAGGCAAGTGTGGTGGTAAATACAGAGAAACCATGTTCGGATGCATAGCGGGCTGTCTCCGTAAGGCGCAGGGTGAAGCATTTCAGGCACCGCCCGCCCCGTTCCGGTTCATTCTCCAGTCCTTTCATAGTGTGCAACCAGTGTGCATAGTCATAATCCGCATCGATGAAATCGAGGTTTTTGGAAGTTACGAAGCGAACAGCCTCGTTCTTCCGTATCTCGTATTCCTCTTGCGGATAGATATTGGGATTGCAGTAAAAGATAGTGGGACGGATGCCGTTTGCCAGCATACATTCTATGATGGCAGAGGAACAAGGTGCGCAGCACGAATGCAGCAGCACCTTGTCGTCACCGTTAGGAGTTTGAACTTTCAACATTGTATTCAGCGATTATACTTTCAGTTTTATCTTTCCCTTCACCAGCAGCCCGGTCAGCCATACGATGATGAACGAGAAGATGAGGGATTTGAGTAAGCCGGGGGCACCGCTGCCCAGGGCTGCCGGATAATGCAGGTGCAGCAGTTGCTGGATGGGATACCACAGATATGGCAGCGTATAGCAGGTCAGCGTGGCGGTGCCGGCGGGCTTGATAATGTCGAACCAGTTGGTCTTGCCTTTCACGTCCGTCAGCCAATAGAAGCAACCGAACAGGGGGAAGAACATGGCAAGGCAATAGAACAGCCAGGTGGGAGTGGCCTGTATCTTGGAGATAATCCAGCAGGGATGCGAAACAAGGGCAAGGACAAGCATGCCTGCGCCGAGGGCAAAGAGCATTCCGATGAACCGCCCCGGCCGCTCACGGTCGGCATAGCGCTGCATCAGCAGGGAAGTCAGTACGCCGGACATACCGAAGGCGTGCAGCGTCCAGTCGCTCGGAATGAAAGGCAACAGGATAATCCGGGTGCCGTAATCTTCGGGTATCAGATTGGAATGGCTGACTACGGCAAGCAACACGACTACAAACCATGCAATGGCATTCTTGCGCAAGTTCTCGCGGGTAAACAGGTAGATGCCCGCGCACACGGCATACGTCCAGCCGATAAGTCCGAGGATGCCCCACCAACCGATGTGGAACGGCTTTCCGTTCATATCCTTATAGATGACAAGGGCGGCGAGCAGAAGTACGCCCACAACTTTCATCACGGTAAAAAGGGTCTTTTTCGTTCCTTCCGCCTTGGGATATACGCCCCAGGTAAGGAAGAAGCCTATTACCATCAGGATGGAGAACCATTGATGCGAAAGTCCGCCTTCGATGCCGCCGCTGTTGAGTGCAAACAGCCCCATAGCTATCAGGGCTACCGTACGCCAAAAGACGTGGGCAATGACTTGCAGGGTAGTATCGCCTTTCTTATACCGGTTTTGTATGGCAAAGGATACGGACATACCCATGCAGAAGAGGAAAGCAGGGAAAATGGTATCGGAAAAGCCCAGCATATCTTCGTTCGCCTCGGCGTGCATCAGCCAGTGCGGAACGTTTTTCAGTCCGGGAATGTCGTTGACAAAGAGCATGAGGAACATGGTAAGCGCGCGGAATACATCGACCGCGGCAACTCGCTGTGGTGCTAAGTTTTTCATAATAACTGAGTTGTTTGGGGGTTTATGATGCAAATATAGGAAACTATTTTTTGCGGGACTACAGCTTTGCGGGATTTCTTACTATATTTGTCGTCACGATGAAGAAACTACTATTCTTTTGCTTTCTCATTGCCGCTGTTGTGCAGGGCATCGCCGCTCCTGCCGGTATGCCGGGCATGGCTGCATTGACGGCTTCTTTGGACGAAGCCATCGGTGCACACGAACAGTCCGTTGCCCAACGCGAAGCACGCATCGCCCGGCTGAAGCAGCAGTTGGCAGAAACCGACACGGCAAACATCGATTTCTTTCGATGGAATGGGGAAATTTATAAGGAATACAAGGCTTACCTCTGCGACTCCGCCATCCATTACCTTCGCATCAACCTGGACTGGGCGGAGCGCCACTGCCAACCCGATGCCGCCCATGAAACGCGGTTGGAACTTGCCTACCTGATGGCTACCGCCGGAATGTACGAAGAAGCCACCGACCTGCTGCGACAGACGGACAAGAACTCATTGCCCGCCCGCCTGCTGCCCGATTATTACCATTGTTACCAGAAACTTTATGACGAACTCAGCCTTTATACGCTGGACGATGCCTTCAAGAAGCGCTACCAGGCATTGACCGCAGCCTACGATGACTCGTTGATGCAGATACTCCCCCCTACTTCCGCCCTGTATCTGGAACGGAAAGAGATGCGCGAGGCGGCAGCCGGCCATACGGAAAAGGCCCTGAGCATCAACGACGCGCGTTTGGCAAGCGCCGCACCCGATACGCCCGAATATGCCCTGGTCACCTACCACCGTTCCCTGCTTTACCATCGGATGGGGAACCGCGAAGAGGAGAAACGCTATCTGGCACTGTCGGCGCTCACCGATATACGCCTCAGCATCACAGACCATGCCTCGCTCTGGATGCTGGCGGAACTGCTCTACGAAGAAGGGGACATAGAGCGCGCCTACCGCTACATCCGTTTCTCCTGGAGCGAGACAAACCGCTACAATGCCCGCAGCCGCAGTCTCCAGACGGCAGGCATCCTCTCCCTGATAGACCTTACCTACCAGGCAATGCGCGAGCAACAGAACGACCGGCTCCGCCTGTATATCTGGCTTATCAGCGCCCTGACTTTGCTGCTGGTTGCCGCAGTCGCCTTTATCTACCGCCAGATGAAACGCCTCTCCATTGCCCGGAACCACCTGGAGCACGCCAACGAACAGTTGCAAATCTCGAACCACATCAAAGAAGAGTACGTGGGGCGGTTCATGAACCTATGCTCCATCTACATCAAGCGACTGGATACCTACCGCCGCATGGTCAACAAGAAGATAACCGCCGGACAGACGGAAGAGTTGCTGAAAATGGTACGTTCCAGCGAAGTGCTGGATACCGGCCTGAAAGAGCTGTACGAGAACTTCGATACCGCCTTCCTGCACCTCTTCCCCGATTTTGTGGACAAGTTCAATGACCTGCTGCAACCCGAAGAGCGCATTGTGCTCCGCAAGGGTGAACTGCTGAATACGGAACTCCGCATATTCGCCCTGATACGTCTCGGCATTGACGACAGTTCGCAGATTGCAGAATTTCTCCGTTATTCCGTAAATACCATCTATAATTACAGGGCGAAGGTGAAGAACAAGGCTCGCATCTCCCGCGAGGACTTTGAAACACAGCTGATGCTGATACGTTAACAATACGTCAAGCAGGTTCCTGCCGTCCACTTTTTGCTATTCCCAAAGCATACATATTGCATTGTTTACCAACGCATTAATTAGCAGAAACCTTCCATCTACTCCACCTATTTCCGATACACCGATACGGGGCATTGTTATCTTTCCTACCTTTGGGAAAGTTTAAGTAACCAATAAAGACAATGCTATGAAATTCAAACTCCTTCTTTTTGTAGGATGTTGCCTGTCCGCTACTGCAATTGCCTGTAGCAATAGTTCCACTCCGGCAATAGACACTCCGCCCGAATCGGACGCACCCAAAGGTGAAGCAACCGTGTACACTACTACCGCCGACCGCTCGCAAAGTTTTGCCGAAACAACTCTGAAGTTCTCCGACAAGCCTAAGTTTGCCCCTGTCATTACACTGAACCCCACAGTACGCTATCAGTCGATGGATGGTTTTGGCGCTGCCGTCACCGGTTCCACCTGCTACAATCTGATGAAGATGGCGCCTGCCGAACGCACGAAGTTCCTTACCCGTACCTTCTCTGATAAAGACGGGCTGGGTTTCAGCTATATCCGTATCTCTATCGGTTGCTCGGACTTCTCGCTGAGCGAATATACCTGCTGCGACAAACCGGGCATCGAGAACTTCGCCCTGCAAAGCGAAGAAACGGAATACGTGATACCTATCTTAAAAGAAATACTTGCCATCAACCCTACCATAAAGATACTGGGCTCCCCGTGGACTTGCCCCCGATGGATGAAGGTGGATAACCTGACGGACAAAAAGCCTTTCAACTCCTGGACAAGCGGACAACTGAATCCCGACTACTACCAGGACTACGCCACTTACTTCGTGAAGTGGGTGCAGGCTTTTGAGAAAGAAGGCATCGAAATCTACTCCATCACTCCCCAGAACGAACCGTTGAACCGCGGCAATTCGGCTTCCCTGTTCATGGGCTGGGAAGAAGAACTGGCATTTGTGAAGGACGCACTCGGCCCTGCCTTCAAAGCTGCCGGACTGCAGGGCACCAAGATTTATGCCTTCGACCATAACTACAATTACGATAACCTGCCGGATCAGCAGCAGTATCCCGTCAAAATGTATAATGACGAAGCAGCTGCCGCCTTCCTGACCGGTGCCGCCTACCACAACTACGGCGGTGACCGCAACGAACTGAACAACATCCAACGTCAACGCCCCGATAAGGAACTTATCTTTACCGAAACCTCTATCGGAATGTGGAACGACGGCCGCAACCTGCAAAGACGCCTGATGGAAGATATGCGCGAAGTAGCCCTGGGCACCGTGAACAACTGGTGCAAAGGCGTCATCGTATGGAACCTGATGCTCGACTCCGAACGAGGCCCCAACCGCGACGGCGGTTGCCAGACTTGCTACGGAGCAGTGGACATCAACCGTTCGGACTACAAAACCATCACTTACAATTCACATTATTACATCATCGGCCATCTGTCGTCGGTAGTGAAGCCGGGTGCTTTCCGCATCGGAAGTGATGGCAAAGCTGCGAACGGACTCATGTACTCCGCTTTCGAAAATCCCGATGGAACCGTGGCTTTTGTGCTGCTGAACGAGAATGAAACCACCGCCCGTATCAGTCTGACGGTAGATGGAAAGAACTATATAGACTGTACGATTCCCGGCAAAGCTGTTGCCTCCTATCGCTGGAAGAAATAACCACACTAACCCTAATTATCATGAAACATTTATTAGCATCAAGTATCTCTATCGTCCTGCTGGCACTAAGCATGACAGGATGCAGTGAGAAGCAAGCAGAAAAGCAAGTAGCTTCCGACAAGTTTGTAACCATTCAGGGGCAAGACCTGATAAAGCCCGACGGCACGAAACTCTTCATCATGGGTACCAACCTGGGCAACTGGCTGAACCCCGAAGGATATATGTTCCGGTTCAACAAGACCAACTCGGGACGCTTCATCAACGAAATGTTCTGCCAGCTGGTAGGCCCCGACTTCACCGCCGACTTCTGGAAAGCATTCAAGGACAACTACGTGACGCGTGAGGACATCCGCTTCATCAAGGATCAGGGAGCCAACACCATCCGCCTGCCCTTCCACTACAAGCTCTTCACCGACGAGGATTACATGGGGCTGACCGCCAATCAGGACGGCTTTGCCCGCGTGGACAGTCTGGTGAACTGGTGTCGCGAGGCCGACCTCTACCTCATCCTGGATATGCACGATGCTCCCGGCGGACAAACGGGCGATAACATCGACGACAGTTACGGCTACCCCTGGCTGTTCGACAGCGAAGCAAGCCAGCAACTCTACTGCGACATCTGGCGCCGCATAGCCGACCGTTACAAGAACGAACCGGTCATCCTGGGCTATGAACTGTTCAACGAACCCATCGCTCCTTACTTCGAGAACATGGAAGAACTGAACGACAAGCTGGAATATGTATATAAGAAAGGTGTAGCCGCCATCCGCGAAGTGGACAAGAACCACATCATCCTGTTGGGCGGCTCGCAATGGAACGGTAACTTCAAACCGTTCAAGGACTCCAAGTTCGATGACAAGATAATGTACACCTGCCACCGCTACGGGGGCGAGCCTACCCAGGCTGCCATCCAGAGCTTCATCAACTTCCGCGACAGCGTGAACCTGCCGATGTACATGGGCGAGATAGGCCATAATACGGACGAATGGCAAGCCGCTTTCTGCCAGACCATGCGCGAGAACAACATCGGTTACACTTTCTGGCCGTACAAGAAGATGGACGGCTCGTCCTTCGTGGGCATCACCCCGCCGGAGAACTGGGCAAACATCGTGTACTTCTCCGAAGCGCCGCGCAGCACGTATAAAGAGATTCGCGAAGCCCGTCCCGACCAGGCAATGGCACGCAAAGCGATGATGGACTTCATCGAAGCCGCCAAGTTGAAGAACTGCGTGGTACAGGAAGGATATATCCAGTCGCTGGGAATGAAGAAACAGTAAAACCAAAACAATATAGTATTAATAAAACCATGAAGAAAGTATTATTCGGTTTGGCACTTGCGGTTGTGTTGCCCCTCTCGGCACAACAGAAACCCGTCTACCTGGACGAGGCGCAGCCCATTGAGAAGAGAGTGGAAGATGCATTGAGCCGCCTCACTCTGAAAGAGAAAGTGGCAATGGTACACGCACAGTCCAAATTCAGCAGTCCGGGCGTACCCCGTCTGGGTATCCCCGAATTCTGGATGACCGACGGCCCGCACGGCATCCGCCCCGAAGTATTGTGGGACGAATGGGACCAGGCAGGCTGGACCAACGACTCTTGCGTGGCTTACCCGGCATTGACCTGTCTTGCCGCTACCTGGAATCCCGAAATGTCCATGCTCTACGGAAAGAGCATCGGCGAAGAAGCCCGCTATCGTAACAAAACCGTTCTCCTGGGCCCCGGCGTCAACATCTACCGCACCCCGCTGAACGGACGTAACTTCGAGTATATGGGCGAAGACCCCTATCTGTCCGCACAGATGGTAGTACCCTACGTACAAGGTGTGCAGCAGAACGGCGTAGCCGCTTGCGTGAAGCACTTCGCACTGAACAACCATGAGGTGAACCGCCACAATACCAATGTAATAGTAGACGACCGCGCCCTCTACGAAATCTATCTGCCCGCCTTTAAGGCTGCTGTGCAGCAGGGTAAGGCATGGGCGATTATGGGCGCTTACAACCTCTATAAAGGTCAGCACGCCTGCCACAACCAGTATCTGCTGAACGACATTCTGAAAGGCGAATGGGGCTTTGACGGCGTGGTAGTTTCCGACTGGGGCGGCGTACACGATACCGACCAGGCTATCACCAACGGAATGGACATGGAATTCGGTAGCTGGACCAACGGACTCTCTGCCGGCACCAGCAACGCATACGATAATTATTACCTCGCCCTGCCCTACCTGCAACGTATTCAGGAAGGCAAAGTAGGCACTAAGGAACTGGACGACAAGGTACGCCGCATCCTGCGCCTCGCCTTCCGCACAACGATGGACACGAAGCGTCCCTTCGGCACCCTGCTGTCCGAAGCACATTACGAGGCTGCCCGCCGCATCGGCGAAGAAGGCATCGTGTTGTTGCAGAACAAGAACAACGTGCTGCCAATAGACTTGAACAATACCAAGAAGATTGCCGTAGTAGGCGAAAACGCCATCAAGATGATGACCGTAGGCGGTGGCAGCTCTTCCCTGAAAGTGCAGCGCGAACTTTCTCCGCTGGACGGCATCAAGCAACGTGTAGCAGGCAAGGCTGAAGTAGTTTATGCCCGTGGCTACGTGGGTGACTCCACCGGCGAGTACAACGGCGTAGTGACCGGTCAGAACCTGAAAGACGACCGCAGCCCCCAAGAACTGATAGCCGAAGCCGTGAAAGTGGCTGCCGATGCCGACTACGTCATCTTCATCGGCGGCTTGAACAAGAGCGACGGACAGGACTGCGAGGATGCCGACCGCAAAGGCATCGAACTGTCTTACGGACAGGATGCCGTAATCTCGGCACTGGCTAAAGCAAACAAGAACCTGATTGTGGTCAATATCTCCGGCAATGCCATCGCCATGCCCTGGGTAAACGAAGTTCCCGCCATTGTGCAGGATTGGTACCTGGGTTCGGAAGCAGGCAGTGCCCTTGCCGCCATCCTGATGGGCGACGTTAACCCCAGCGGTAAGTTGCCGTTCACCTTCCCCGTGAAACTGGAAGATGTTCCGGCACACATCCTGGGCGAATATACCGGCGAAAGAAGCAGAGAGATTATAGACATCAAGTACAACGAAGGTATCTTCGTAGGCTACCGCTGGGCGGACAAGCAGAAGAAGGTGAAGCCGTTGTTCCCCTTCGGCCACGGACTGAGCTATACCACCTTTGAATACGGCAAACCGGTTGCCGACAGCAAGACCATGTCTGCCGACGGAACCCTGACCGTGAAAGTAAATGTGAAGAATACCGGTGCCCGCGAAGGCCAGGAAGTCGTTCAGTTGTATATCAGCGACAAGAAGTCTTCCCTGCCCCGTCCTATCAAGGAACTGAAAGGTTTCCAGAAGATAAAGCTCGCTCCGGGCGAAGCAAAGGAAGTAACCTTCACCATTGACAAAGAAGCCCTGAACTTCTTCGACGACGCCCAGCACGCATGGGTAGCCGAACCGGGCAAGTTCGAAGCCATCATTGCCGCTTCTTCTGCCGACATCAAGGGAATTGTTCCTTTTGAATTGAAATAAATATCGACGATAGGTTTTTTAGTTATTATCAAAGATTGTGTAAAAGAGAAGGGCGCGACCGTGAGGTTACGCCCTTCTTGCATCAGGTACTTGTACTTATAGTTTGTGCTGAATTATTCTATACTCCGCTGAATGCACTGAAACCGCCGTCAATGGGAAGCAATGCACCGGTTACGAAGCTGGCGGCATCACTGCACAGGAATTGTACGGCGCCGTTCAGTTCGTTGATGTCGCCGAAGCGTTTCATCGGAGTCTTGGCAAGCACTTTCTTGCTGCGGTCGGTCAGCGAGCCGTCGGGGTTGATAAGTATGGCACGGTTCTGGTCGCCGATGAAGAAGCCCGGGGCGATGGCGTTGACGCGGATGCCGTCGCCATACTTCAATGCCAGTTCGCTGGCAAGCCATTGGGTAAAGTTGGCTACCGCTGTCTTGGCTGCCGAGTAACCGGGTACGCGAGTGATGGCGCTGTAAGCCGCCATAGAAGATACATTGACGATGCAGCCTTTCCCCTGACGTGCCATGACTTTGCTGAATACCAATGAGGGGTAGACGGTTCCGTTCATGTTCAGGTTGGTTACCTTCTCCCAGCAGGAGATGTCCATGTCGTAGAAGTGCTGGTCGGGAGCCAGCGTGGCGCCGGGCATATTGCCGCCGGCAATGTTGAGCAGGATGTCGATACGTCCCCAGCGGGCAACGATGTCTTCTGCCAACTTCTCAAGGCTGGCAATGTCCAGCACGTTGCCCACAATGCCGATAACATCTTCACCGTAGGCTTTCAGTTCTTCCACACGTGCGTCCAGTTGCTCCTTGCGGATGTCTACTGCCACTACGCGGGCACCTTGTTGCATGAAACTCTTGGCGATGCTGCCGCCTAATACGCCACCGGCACCTGTGATAACAGCCACTTTGCCGGCAATACTGAATTGTTCGTTCATAATGTCTTATATTGAGATTAATATATTCTTGAGGAGTTAAGGTGTTAAGAAGTTAAGCCAATACTCTTTTTATGATTTCCGCAATCTATTATAGGAAGCTATCGGCTTAACTTCTTAACTCCTTAACTTCTATAATTCCTTCAACTCCTCTTTCACTACCGCCATCATGCCGTCTACCTGTGCCAGTGCCAGCATACGGCCGTGGAAGGAGTAGCCGGGATTGTAGCCCTTGTCTTCATCGCCCAGCATCATACGGCCGTGATCTACACGCATGGGCAGTCCCGGGTTTTCTTTCTCGAAGATGCGTATCAGGTCGATGAGGTGTCCGCGTCCTTGCAGATGGGAGCTTTCTATGAAGTTGCCGCCGGGCATGGCTGCTGTGCTGCGCAGGTGCACGAAATGGGTGCGACGGGCAAACTTCTTTGCCAACTCGCGGGTATCGTTATGCTCGCCGGCACTGAGGGAACCGGCACAGAAGGTCAGTCCGTTGTGCGGATTGTCCACTGCATTCAGGAACCAGGCGATATCCGCCTCATCGGTCACAATGCGGGGCAGGCCCAACACCTGGAAGGGGGGGTCGTCGGGATGCACGCACATATTCACGCCGTATTCCTCGCATACGGGCATGATGGCGGCAAGGAAGTAGCGCATATTCTCGCGCAGGGCATCGCGGTCGATGTCTTTATACAGTGCCAGCAGGCTCTTGAACTTGTTTACCGGTTCTTTGTCTCCTTCCGTGATGTTACCGTTGACAAAACCCTGTGTCTTTACGATGATGGCATCTACAAGGTCGTGCTTCTCGGCTTCGGTAATCGTCTTGTCCAGTTCGGCTACCTTTGCCAGTTCTTCGGGGGAGTAGTCTTTCTCGGCTCCCTCGCGTTGCAGAATGCGAAGGTCGAAGTAAGCAAAGCGGATACGGTCGAAGTAGAGCGAGGAAGTGCCGTCCGCCCAGGGGTGCTGCAAGTCGGTACGTATCCAGTCGATGACCGGCATGAAGTTGTAGCAGATGGTACGTACACCGCACTTGCCCAGGTTGGCAAGGCTTTGTTTGTAGTTCTCTATCAACTGGTCGCGCTCCGGCCCGGCATATTTAATCGCCTCGCACACGGGCAGGCTCTCTACTACCGACCAGCGCAGACCATACGATTCAATGTACTGCTTCAGGTCATTGATGGCCTCTACCGTCCACACTTCGCCATTGGGCACGTCGTGCAGGGCAGTGACGATGCCTTCGACTCCTATCTGCCGGAGCATATCCAGCGTTATTTTATCCTTCTTACCGAACCAACGCCAAGTCTTTTCCATACTATTCTGATATTTTGTTTGTTATTTATTGAGTTGCGGATACAAAGTTACGCATTAGAATCATTGCCGTATATGTGTATTTTTGCAAAAGATATGCGGATTCTTGCGTATAATCGTACGTTTTACGTTCTCTTTGGCTACATTTGCATTACGAACTGAATATTAGGAACCTATGCGGCAAATCATAAACGAGAAGTTACCGATATCGGAAGCCAATCCGATCAAGGCACGCCATTACGACTATGAATGCTTCACCTATCCGTGGCACTTTCATAGCCAGTACGAGATTATCTATATGAAGGAAGGTTTCGGACGTTGCTTTGTAGGCGATTGCATCGAAGAATTCCATGCGGGCGACTTGATTCTGTTCGGAACAAACCTGCCCCATTATATGCGGAGCGACGACGTGTTTTGCAACGGGCAGCCCGAACTGCGCACGCGGGGCACCATCATCCAGTTCGAACAGAACTTTATGGAATACTCCATCGAACATTACCCGCAGTTCCACCAGATAAGAACCTTGCTGGAAGAGGCGGAACGGGGTATCCGCTTCCCCAGGCAGGACGATGCCAAACTGGCTGAAGCTGCATACGGTTTTCCGGCACTGAAGGGTTTCAACCAGATTGCCCAACTGCTGGATTTATTGCAGGAAATGGCGAATACACCTTCAAGAAAGGTATTGGCAAGCCCGCATTATAGCGAGAAGTTCCCCGCTATGGGAGACAAGAGGATTGATAAAATCATCTCCTTTATCAATAGCAACTATACCCGTAAAATCCGGTTGGACGAGATTGCAGAAAAGGCAAACATGAATTCCACCGCCTTCTGCCGCTACTTTAAGGAGAACACCGGGAAAACGCTGCTGCAATATGTGATGGATATGCGCGTGGGATATGCCTGCAAGTTGTTGGCGGTGGGGAATATGGATATCTCGCAGATTGCCCTGGAATGCGGTTTCGACTCCATTACCCACTTCAACCGCACCTTCAAGCAATGGACGCAACTTACCCCTACCCAGTACCGGAACAATGTCCTGAAGTGGCTCTAAGTCCGGCTAATGCTTCGCTGCAATACCAGCAGGCTCTCCGGCCCCATATTGAACAGCAAGTCTATGATACTGAGATTGGGCAGAAAGCCAAGCCTTTCCTGGAAAACCTGGTAGTAGGGTTGCGGCACGAACTCCGTATCTTCTTGGCGGAAGTCCTTCTTGGGATGGATACGTTCGCGGAAGTCCGCCTCATCCGCAGTGAACTCCGTACGATACCCGGCAGTACACTCCATATCGGGCTGAATATCTATCAGAGAACAGACGAGACGGCACAATTCTTCGTTGAAATCGACTAAAAACTCATACTTCTGCTCGTAGAAGGGGCGGAAGTCGTCCTTGTAGTATTCAAAGAAAGGGGTATGGTTATAGGCGGTTTCGATGGCATTCCAATGCAGATGCCG
>OGZX01002263.1_pt1 | contig 16011 bp, 14 predicted proteins | sample 1576881 | NCBI WGS metagenome assembly OGZX01 (sample SAMEA3541542, study PRJEB24748) | human gut metagenome | biome: human gut; feature: human-associated habitat; material: faeces | place: China | collected 2012
GATATGAGCACACTCATAAATCATCATTTATTGATTCAAAACTGCAAAATAATGAGCTATCGGCAAGTTATATCTCCGCTAATTTGTGCAGGACCTCCGTTTTGCCGAACAGGATCAGCAGATCGCCGTCTTCTATCGTCAGGTCGTCGGTGATCTTGTTGATTACGGAATATTGGATTTGTTTCAGGCCGATCAGGTTGCGTTCCTCTTTGGGACGTTCGATGCCGACAAGGCGCACGCCGAAGTTCTCTTCCAGGTCGATCGTCTGTAAAGTCTGTCCGACGAAAGTGGAGGGTGCTTTTATTTTGTACAGATGATAGGTGTCCGTTACCCTATACCACTGTTTGAACCGCTCTCCAAACAAAGACTGGGAGGCGTACATGCCCGCAAAATCATCTTCCGGCGTGATAATCTCCGCTACGCCGATCGAGCGGATCACAGCTTCATGGATGGGGGAAATTCCGCGTACGACCAGCTTGTTTACATCCAGGTTTTTAAGCATGGCCACCGTTTGGATGGAGGTTCCGAAGTCTTTGCCGAAGGTGACGAAGATGGCGTCCATTTCATTCAGTGGCAGGGTATTCAGTGCATCTTTATCAGTCGTGTCGAGGCTGATTGCCCCCGATATGGTATGCTTAACTGCTTCAATCTTGTGTGGGTTTACATCTACGCCGATCACCTCATTGCCGATGCGTGTCAGGCTTTCGGCAATGGCGCGTCCCAGGTTTCCTAATCCGATTACTAAATATTTCATATTGTATAGCTTATGTTACATTAATATATTCTCTTTCGGGTACGTATAATTCTTCTTTTTATACTCTTTGCAGAAGCTGATGAAGAAAGTCAGTATGCCGATACGTCCGACCAGCATGGTGAAGATGATGATCAGTTTTCCCGACAGGCTAAGCATCGGGCTGAAATTCAGGCTTAGCCCGACCGTGCTTAGCGCGGATACCGCCTCGAATGTCAGCGTAAATACCGATGCTCCTTTTTCAGTGACGGACAGGAGCCAGACAGCCAGCCCCAACCAGCAGAAATAGAACACAATCGTTGCGAAGGCCCTGCGTATGGTTTCCTGGGAGATTTCACGCCTGCGGATTTCCACATTCTCTTTTCCGCGGGCTGCATTATGGGCTGTCAGCAGAGCGACGCATACGGTTGTCACTTTCAGACCGCCGCCGGTCGACATGGGGGCGGCCCCTATTACCATAAGGATCAGCGTTAGCATCAATGTCCCTGAGGCCAACGAACCCATATCTGCCACGCAGAAACCGGCCGTACGGGGCGTAACGGCTCCTAAGAATGCATTGGCCACTTGTCCCCTGAATGGCAGTCCGGCCAGCGTATTGTTCATTTCCAGCAGATAATAGAAAAACGTTCCGCCGGCAAGCAGAATCAAAGTACTGTATACCACGATATAGGTGTTGATATTGATGATACGTGGCGTATGGATATAATGTTTCTGCTGCCCGGTGATGATCTTGAAGGTGTTGACGAGCAAGTGCCGCAACAGTTTCAGATAATTGAAAACGATCGGGAATCCCAATCCCCCGAATACGATCAGCAAGGCAATCCAGACGTGCAGGTTGTAATTATGGACAACCAGCGGGTCGTACATATTTCCGCTCAACGTCGATATTCCCGCATTACAGAATGCCGAAACGGCGTGAAACACGGCATAGAAAAGCTCTTCCTGCGTTCCTCCCGGCAAAGAACCTTTTACATCCATATAAATCAGGTAAGCGCCGACCCCCTCAATGAAAAGGGTCACGAACAGGATGTTGAGGATCACCCGGAAAAGCCCGTTTACCCGGTCTTCGTTCAGCATATCTTTCAGGACGAGCTTGCTGTTGAAAGAGGAATGTCCCATAAAAGACAAAGCGAAAAAGCTGGTAAAGGTCATGACGCCGATCCCGCCAATCTGGATCAGGAACATAATGATGATGTGCCCCGTATGCGTGAATGTCGTAGCCACATCTACCGTTGTCAGCCCCGTTACGCAAACGGAAGTCGTCGATATGAACAGGGCGTCGACGAAGTGGATGCCGTGGACCGTTGCATTGGGCAGCATCAGCAGTCCGGAACCGACCAGGATGACAAACACAAAACTCAGCAGGAACAGGAGCGACGGTTTTATATGACTTTGCAGCAATGTAAAAGCCTGTCGTGACAAGTGGATGATGCTCAACAACAGCAGCAGGAAATAAACAAACAGCGGTTCTGTCAGGAAGCTCAGGTATGGTAGCGATTGATGGATCGCCTCTTTGAAGAAAACTTTTCCCGACAGTACGGCAAACAGGAAAAAGTAGATCCCGATATCCAGATACAGCATCTTCTCTTGTATGATATCTTTGAATTTCAGGAGATACCGGAGCGAGATCCCCGTAAAGAATGCCAGCAACACATAGACCCGGCTTGCGTCCAGCATGTGGGTGACATGAGCCGAATATTTGAATCCGAACTGGTAGACCAGCATAAAGAGGGTGGCGATCGAGGCGATAAGTATAATTCCTTCTGCAACCATATTCAGCAAACCTTTCATGTTCGCCCAATACATGCGGAATGAGAACTGTAGATGCTTGAAATCCATATCTTGTCTTTTTAGAATAACAAATGTATTAAATAAATGTTAGAAGCATGGCCTCTTTTTTTTAGCACATGGTAATGTATGTTAAATATCCGGATTGGGGTCGCATCCGGGACATATTGTTATAAATACATTATGTGTGGTATCGTTTTTAAGTTTATATTTGCGAGAAATCTTTATTACGATATTATGGAAACACAGAGAAATAAGAATGAAATGTTTTACCCGCACGTTTCGGTAGATTGTGTACTGCTCGGGACGAATGAAGATAAATTATGCGTGTTGCTCGTCGAAAGGCAGGTGGCCGGCAGCGATAAAAAACATTATAAATTGCCGGGAAGCCTGATTTATGAAAGTGAAGACCTGGATACGGCAGCCTATCGTGTGCTGAACGAAGCGACGGGCTTGAAACGTGTCGCCCTGAAACAGTTCCGGAGCTTCGGCTCTCCTGCTCGGACAAAAAATAAAGAAGATGTGCAATGGTTGGAGAATGCCTCCAAGATGAAGATCTCAAGGATCGTAACAGTCGCTTACCTGGCCTTGTGCAAAATCGGGCGCAAGACAACGATGGACGATAAGTCCGATTTCCTGATCTGGGCTCCCGTTAACGAACTGCCTCATTTGCCTTTCGATCATAAAGAGATTATAGAGGCTGCCAGGCAGGAGATACGAGGGTGGGTGGACAGCGAGCCGCGTATCGTTTTCGATTACCTTCCTCCGAAGTTTACTGCTTATCAGTTACGGCGTATTTTCGAAATTGTTTATGATAAGGAGATAGACGTCCGTAACTTCCATAAGAAAATGGCTGCAATGGAGTATGTCGTGCAGACGGATGAGACGGAAAAGGGCGTCAACCATCGGGCTGCCCGCTATTACCGGTTCGACAAGGTGAAGTACAATAAGTTACATTCGAAGTTTAACAAGATATAAATAATAATATGTGTTTATTAGGTTGTGATATCGGAAGCTCTTCAGTGAAGGCTTCAATTGTCGATAAGGATACGGGGCTGACGATTGCCTCCGATTTTTATCCAAAAGAAGAGGCGGCTATCAATGCCGTGCGTCCCGGATGGGCGGAGCAGAATCCGGATGACTGGTGGAGCTTTCTGAAAGAGGCGATAAAAGGGGCGATCTCGAAAGCCGGGATCAAGGGAACCGAGATCGAGGCGATCGGCATCTCGTACCAGATGCACGGGCTTGTGCTGGTGGATAAGAAGATGCAGGTCTTGCGTCCGTCCATTATCTGGTGTGACAGCCGTGCCGTGTCATACGGCGAACGCGCTTTCAAGTCGATCGGCGAGAAACAGTGCCTGACACATCTGCTGAATTCTCCCGGAAACTTCACCGCCTCCAAACTGGCGTGGGTCAAGGAGTTTGAACCGCAGATATTCGAGCAGGTACATAAATTCATGCTGCCCGGCGATTTTATAGCCATGCGTATGACGGGCGACATCGTGACGACTGTATCCGGCCTGTCGGAAGGAATCTTCTGGGATTTCCGGAATAACGGGGTGTCGGAAGAGTTGATGAACTATTTCGGATTCAGTGAAGATTTGATTCCGGATATCCGTCCGACCTTTGGCCTGCAGGGCGAACTGCTTGGCTCCGTTGCTTCGGAACTGGGGCTGAAGAAAGGGACACCGGTTACTTATCGTGCCGGCGACCAGCCGAATAATGCCTTGTCACTGAATGTACTCAATCCGGGCGAGATTGCTGCGACAGGCGGAACGTCAGGTGTCGTATACGGCGTGAACGGCAAGGTGAATTATGATACTTTGTCACGTGTGAATACGTTTGCCCATGTGAACCATTCGGCGGAACAGATCCGTCTGGGCGTCTTGTTGTGTATTAACGGAACGGGAATCCTGAACTCGTGGATCAAAAGGAATGTGGCGCCTGAAGGGATCAACTATCCGGAACTGAATGAGCTGGCGGCAACCGTGCCGATCGGTTCGGAAGGCCTGTCGATCCTGCCTTTCGGAAACGGCGTGGAACGTATGTTGCAGAACAAGCCGGTGGATTGCTCTATGTACGGACTGAATTTCAATATCCATAATAAAGCCCATATCGCCCGTGCCGCCCAGGAGGGCATCGTTTTCTCCTTTAAATACGGTATGGACATCATGAATGAAATGGGAATCGATATCGGGGTGATCCGCGCCGGTAACGCAAACCTGTTCCTGAGCCCGATATTCCGGGATGCACTGGCGGGTGTGACCGGGACGGTGATCGAACTCTACGACACGAACGGAGCTGCCGGGGCTGCCAAAGGAGCCGGTATCGGTGCCGGAATCTATACCTCTGCCGAGGAGGCGTTCGCTTCCCTGAAAAAGATCAGCGTGATAGAACCCGACGGCCTGAAAGCAGATAAATACTGCGGTGCTTTCGAAACCTGGAAAGAAAGGTTGGAAAAGGCATTGGAATAGTATGCCCTCTCCCGTATTGGAAGAAAAAGAACGAATTGTTTAATCGATTAAAAATAGCTGTTATCATGAATTATTTTAAAGGTGAGAAAGAGTTTTTCCCCGGAATCGGGAAAATAGAGTTTGAAGGACGCGAGTCGAAGAATCCGATGGCTTTTCATTATTACGATGAAAACAAGGTGGTAATGGGCAAGACCCTGAAAGACCACCTTCGTTTTGCGATGGCCTACTGGCATACGTTGTGTGCGGAAGGGGCTGACCAGTTCGGTGGCGGAACGAAGACATTCCCCTGGAATGCCGCTACGGATCGTATTTCCCGTGCTAAATATAAAATGGACGCTGCTTTCGAGTTTATGACCAAATGCAGTATCCCGTACTATTGCTTCCATGACGTAGATGTAGTGGACGAAGCTCCGACACTGGCCGAATTTGAAAAAGACCTGCATACGATGGTGGAATTTGCCAAACAGCATCAGGAAGCAACCGGAAAGAAGCTGTTGTGGTCTACTGCCAACGTATTCGGCCATAAACGTTATATGAACGGGGCGGCTACCAATCCTTATTTTCCCGCTGTTGCCTGTGCCGGTACGCAGATCAAGAATGCGATCGACGCCTGTATCGCGCTGGGTGGCGAGAACTATGTTTTCTGGGGCGGACGTGAAGGTTACATGAGCCTGCTGAACACCAATATGAAACGCGAAAAAGATCATCTGGCCATGATGCTGACGATGGCACGCGACTATGCCCGCAAGAACGGCTTCAAAGGTACTTTCCTGGTGGAACCCAAACCGATGGAACCGACCAAGCATCAGTATGATGCAGATACGGAAACCGTGATCGGCTTCCTGCGCCACTATGGTCTCGACAAAGATTTCGCTATCAATATCGAAGTGAACCATGCCACATTGGCCGGCCATACATTCGAACACGAACTTCAGGCTGCCGCCGATGCCGGTATGCTGTGTAGCATCGATGCTAATCGGGGAGACTATCAGAATGGTTGGGATACGGACCAGTTCCCGGTAGACATCTACGAACTGACACAGGCCTGGCTGGTTATCTTAGAAGCGGGCGGACTGACGACCGGAGGTACGAACTTCGATGCCAAGACCCGTCGTAACTCGACTGACCTCGACGACATCTTCCTGGCTCATATCGGCGGTATGGATTCGTTTGCACGTGCTTTGATGGCGGCTGCCGATATCCTGGAACATTCCGACTACAAGAAGATGCGTGCCGAACGCTATGCCAGCTTCGACCAAGGCGACGGCAAGAAGTTCGAAGACGGCAAACTTCTTCTCGAAGACTTGCGTACAATCGCTCTTGCCGGCGGCGAACCGAAGCAGATCAGCGGCAAGCAGGAATTGTATGAAATGATTGTCAATCAGTATATTTAATCAAGGAGCAATGATGATTTAGAGGGGTGTTTTGTTACCCCTCTAATCATTTTTCTTCCTTAAATCCAATAAAATGAAAACCAATAATAACTACATCTTTGGTATCACCCTGGTGGCCACACTGGGTGGATTACTATTCGGATATGATACGGCAGTGATATCCGGGACGGTCGAATCGCTGCGTAAATTCTTTATTGAACCTTTCGGATTACCTTTAGACCAGGCGAACGCGTTGGAAGGTTTTGTTGTGAGCAGTGCCCTGATCGGTTGTATCCTGGGCGCCTCTTTTGCCGGCTGGATCAGCCAGCGGTATGGACGGAGGCCGACGCTTATCCTGGCAGCCGTGTTGTTCCTGTTGTCGGCTGTCGGTTCGGCATGGCCGGAACTCTTCGTCGGGATGCCGGGGAGTGGAGATCATACTTTTATGTATCCTTTTGTGTGTTATCGTATTCTCGGGGGCATCGGTGTCGGGCTGGCATCTATGGTTTCTCCGATGTATATTGCCGAGATGGCACCTGCCGACAGGCGGGGGAACCTGGTGTCGTGGAACCAGTTTGCCATTATCTTCGGTATGCTTGTTGTCTACTTTGTGAACTACAGTATCGCTTTGCAGGGAGATGCTGCGTGGCTCAATTCGATCGGCTGGCGCTGGATGTTTGCGTCTGAGATTATTCCGGCTCTGCTCTTCTTTGTCCTGCTGATGTTCGTGCCGGAGACACCCCGCTATCTGGTGATGCGCGGGAAGACGGAAAAAGCCTTGTCTGTCCTGAACCGTTTGATGGGGAAGGAGAGTGCCGGGTCCGAACTGGAAGAAATCAAGGAAAGTTTCAAGAGACAGGAACCTTCCATGCGTCCTTATTTCCTGTTTATGGGGATGTGGCTGGTGTTGTTCCTGCTTTCGTACGGAGCGTTGGAACTGGCCGGCAATACAAGTGCGTTGGAGATAGCCCTGATCGGCAGCTTCTTTGTCTCGTTGGTGTTCCCGATCCGTTCTTTCGGGATGCTGATTATTATTGTCGGCGTGTTGTTGTCCGGTTTCCAGCAGTTTGTCGGGATCAATGTCGTGCTCTATTATGCACCGGAGATATTTAAGACGATGGGAGCCGCCACCGATGCCGCCCTGTTGCAGCAGATCGTGGTGGGAGCTGTGAATCTTTCCTTTACCGTGCTGGCTATCTTTACGGTCGACAAGTTCGGACGTCGTCCGCTGATGATTATCGGGGCATTGATTATGGCTGTTTCGATGATGGTTTTGGGAACGACGTTCTATACGCATTCCGTCGGCATCGGTTCGTTGGTCTGCATGTTGGTCTATACGGCCGGTTTTGCCATGTCGTGGGGACCGGTCTGCTGGGTTTTGCTGGCAGAGATTTTCCCGAATACGATCCGTTCGACGGTGATGAGCATTGCCGTTGCCGGGCAGTGGATCGCCAATTTCCTTGTTTCCTGGACTTTCCCGATGCTGGATAAGAACCAATATCTGACGGAAACGTTCAATCATGGCATGGCTTACTGGATTTATGGCATCATGGGTATCCTGGCCGCCTTGTTTATCTGGAAGTTTGTGCCCGAAACGAAAGGAAAGACATTGGAACAGATGGAACAGTATTGGAAATAATTCAGTAAGTTTGCCGGCAGAATAGAGTAGGATAGATATAAATGCACATACTGAAGAAAATATTGATATGGAGCCGGAACCTGTTGTTGTTCCTGTTTATATCCAGTTTGCTGGCTGTCGTGGCCTATCGGTTTGTTCCTGTTTATTATACTCCGCTGATGTTTATCCGGATGTATGAACAGTTTCAGGCAGGCAAGCCTTTCAAACTGGAACATAAGTGGGTCCCGATGAAAAAGATCGCCCAACCTTTAGCGCAGGCGGTCGTTGCGTCGGAAGATAACCTCTTTCTCGATCATCACGGGTTCGATATGACACAAATCCAGCAAGCCCGTGCCGATGCCGAGAAAGGCAAACGTGTACGTGGTGCCAGCACAATCTCGCAGCAGACAGCCAAGAACGTATTCCTCTGGCCCGGAAAGACCTATCTGCGCAAGGGAATAGAAGCCTACTTCACCGTCCTGATCGAATGGATCTGGGGAAAGGAGCGCATCATGGAAGTATATCTGAACTCGATCGAGATGGGAGACGGGATTTATGGTGCCGAAGCGGTTGCACAGGTGCATTTCAGGAAGCCCGCCTATAAACTGACGAAGGAGGAAGCGGCTTTGATTGCCGCCACGCTCCCCAATCCCCGCAGGTTCAATTCGGCAAAGCCTTCGCCCTATATGCTGAAGCGGCAGGCGAAGATCATGTCGCTCATGGGTAAGTTGCTCAAGATCGAAATGGGGCACGATAGCGGCGACCCCGATCCTGAATCCGGCAGCAAGAAGGTGCGCAAACGGAAGAAGTTCCGGGCAGACGCAAATGTATTTACACAAGAATGGAAATCATTATGAATCACTTTGTATATCACGACCTCGGACGTATCGGGTATGAGGAGGCGCTGGGGCGTCAGACGGCAGCTTTCAATGCACTGCTTGAGGCGAAGGCTCAAAACAGTTCCGCCGAAAACTGCCTGTTCTTCTGCGAACACTTGCCGGTGCTGACGATCGGCAAAAGCGGGAAAGACACCAATCTCCTGATACCGGAAGAGTTGCTTGCCGGGCGCGGTATCTCTTTCTACCATATCAACCGGGGAGGGGACATCACCTATCATGGCCCCGGACAGATCACCGGCTATCCGGTGTTCGATCTCGATTGCTGGAAGTTGGGGTTAAAGCAATATATCGAGCGGTTGGAAGAAACGATTATCCGCTTTCTTGCCCTTTACGATATTAAAGGTGAGCGATTGCCGGGCGCGACAGGTGTCTGGATCGATCCCGATGTGTCGGGGAAGGCGCGCAAGATCTGTGCGATCGGCGTGAAAAGCAGCCGCTTCGTGACGATGCACGGCTTTGCGTTGAACATCAATACCGATCTGAGCTATTTTTCCCTGATCAATCCTTGCGGCTTCAAAGATAAGGGCGTCACTTCCTTAGAAAAGGAACTGGGCGCGGAGCAGGATTTCGAGCTGGCGAAAGCCCGTCTTCATTCACTCTTTTTAGAAATGTTCCCCTGATGCCTTATACAATCCATTTTGCCCCTTTGCAGGGATATACCGATGCGGTGTATAGAGAGGCTCATGCGCAAGTCTTCGGCGGAGTTGAAACCTATTATACCCCTTTCGTCCGCCTGGAAAAGGAGGGTTTCCGGAATAAGGAGCTTCGCGATATCGCCCCGGAAGGGAATCTGTCGGCTCCGGTCGTCCCTCAGTTGATCGCCTCTTCGCCCGAAGAGTTTCGCCGGATCGCCACCTTGTTTCAGGAACAGGGCTACCGGCATGCCGATATAAACATGGGATGCCCTTTCCCCATGCAGGCACGCCAACATAGGGGTGCCGGAATATTGCCTTATCCCGATGAGGCGAGGAAGATGCTGGAAGCAGTCTGTGAATTTCCGGAGATGCGGTTCTCCGTTAAACTGCGCTTAGGGTGGGATTCGGCAGATGAGGCGCAGGCTCTCCTCCCTTTCCTGAATGAATTGCCGCTCACGCATCTAACGCTGCATCCGAGGATTGGCACGCAGCAGTATAAAGGCAGTACGGATCTCGATGCTTTCTCCCGTTTCTATGATCGATGTGCCCATCCGCTGTTCTATAACGGCGATATCCATACACTTGCGGATATTCATTCGGTCACCGCCCGCTTCCCCCGCCTGAAAGGTGTGATGCTGGGACGCGGCTTGCTTTCTTTTCCCTGGCTGGCGGCAGAATATTCGTCCGGTATCCCTCTCTCTATGCAAGAGAAGAGGGATCGGTTACAGACTTTTCATGCGTTGCTGTTGGAAAGATACAGTTCCCGTCTGGAAGGCGGGGAGCATCAGGTATTGGATAAAATCAAAACCGTTTGGGATTATCTGTTGCCTGATGCCGAAAAGAGATTAAGGAAGAAAGTCCTTAAAAGTACCCGCCTGACTGCATATACAGAAGCTGTAAGGGAAATGGTATTGAATTGTGAATTATGAGTTGTAATTTCCCATTCATAATTCACAATTCACCTCAATTCCCGCCGGGCAATGATCCGAGTGGACAGCCTCGTTCAGGATATAGGCCGCCTCGACCTGCGGTTTCAGCGGCTCGCTGACCATGCAGTAATCGATACGCCACCCTTTGTTTTTGGCACGGGCGCTGAACCGGTAGCTCCACCACGTATATTGTTGTTTGTCCGGATTGAGCAGACGGAACGTATCGACATATCCGGCATTCAGGAAGCGGGTCATCCATTCGCGTTCCTCCGGAAGGAAGCCGCTGTTCGTGGCGTTACGCACCGGGTCGTGGATGTCGATCGCTTCGTGGCATATATTGTAGTCTCCGCACAGGATCAGCTTCGGACGTGACTTTTGCAGCTTCGTTACATAGCTCTGGAAATCTTCCAGCCATTCCATTTTGAAACCCTGCCGTTCCTCGCCGCTTGTTCCCGAAGGATGATAGACGCTGATAATCGACATATCGCCGAAGTCCGCCCGGATAAAACGTCCTTCGTTGTCGTACTTTTCTATCCCCATTCCATATTCCACATGGTCCGGATCCCGGCGGCTCAGGATCGCCACACCGCTGTATCCTTTCTTCTGTGCGCTGAAAAGCCATGCCTTATAGCCAAGCTGTTCGAATGCCTCGGCCGGGAATTGATCCGGTTGTAACTTGGTTTCCTGCAGGCAAAGCACGTCGGGAAGTTCCTGTGCGAGCCATTCGGGAAGTCCTTTTCCGACGGCGGCACGCAGTCCGTTTACGTTGTATGTTATAATCTTCATATTTCAATGATTTAGAATGATAGTACAAATATAATCAAATCCCCTGAATATAGTTATGGTTCAGGCAGATCATAACTATCATCCGCCTGAACCATAACTATGAGGTAGATAGACAGGGGGGAATATTATACCATATCTTCGCCTGTCCGTACGATAGCGACTTTCAGGGTCTTGTGGAACGGGATGAACCGGGAGACTACTGCCATGATGATGGTAAAGAGCAGGGTGTAGCCGATCAGGGTTTTCAGCCCTAAGAGGAGGCCTTGCACCTGCAAAGTGTTGTAGAGCGTATTGGTGGCCAGCTGCGTGGCATCTTCCAAAGGACGGCCCTGGGCCAGTGCATTATTGAGCGCCTGGGTATATTGGCCGGCGGCCAGCGGATTGTCCATGCGCATGGTTTCGGAGAGAACGGACATCGACTGCAACTGCATCCGGTAGATCATGTTATTGAAGAACGAGGCGGCGAGCGCAGGTGCGAGAGCCGACCGGAAAGTGATCAGGAAAAAGGCATTGTAGATCGTCAGCTTCGGGTCCATATCTTCCACCACATAGACACCGAAGGCGATAAAGAGGATCAGCATTCCCATTCCGCGAAAGAACATCGGCAGGTAGAGCATTTCGTAGGTCCCGTCCGGGCGTATGCCGAAATAGAGGATCGCCAGGTAGATGGCGAAGCAGGTCATGCCCCAGGCTATCAGCCGCCTGAAACGCCACCGCTGCCACTTGAACCACCAGAAGCAGATAATGGCTCCGCAGATGAAACCGGGCAGCATCCAAAGATAGAGCGAGTTGGCATGCACGCTATCTATCCTGAGCACCGAGTTCAGATAACTCGTGAGCAGCGAGCTGGAAGAAGAAAGCACCATTGTAATCACCATGAACAGGTATCCGATCAGCGCCTTGCTATTGTTCAGAACCGTGAGGCGTATATAAGGGACTTTACGCACCTTCTGTCGGTAGACAAAAAGCCATACGAGCACAGGGATGATACAGGTGTAAGCCACTATCTTTTCTGACGAGAACCAGTCGAGCGTCTTGCCGTAGGTCGCCACATAGATAATCATCAACAGAGCTGTCGATCCTAACAGCATGCTCTTCCAGTCGATCTCGCGGAAAGGGAAACTGATTGGACGGCGGGCATAGCGGAAACAGATGAGGACGAACAGGATTGCCACCAGCAAGAGGATGATCACGAAATAATACATATACTGCCACTGGTAGGAGTAGGCAAGCTGCGCCGTCAACGCCATCGAGATCTGCCCGCCGGAGAATACCAGCGGATAGAAGTAGGCGTAGAACTCGCTACGGACATTCGACGGACTGAAGAACGGGCGTGTCATGATGATAAACTCCAGCATGACGAAGGCTTTCAGGATACCGATAAAGAAACTGCAGGCAATGACAATCTCCATTTTCGTCACGTTGGCACAGATCAGGCTGAGGATGACTTGTAGCATAAGGTCGGTCAGCAGGACAGTCTTGGTTGTGATGACTAGCCGTAGCTTGGGAATGATCGGGTAGGCGATTGCCATACCGGCTGATGTGGCGTAATAGGCCATGCGGATGTCTTCGCTCATCACGCCCAGCGTGCCGGACACCTCGATGATGTCACCCGTATACGCCCCGTTGATCAACATGATAGGCAGGAGGATGACAAAGGCCGTGACAAGCCCCAGCCACTGGGGGACCCAGGGGCGGATCGGAACGTTCAGTGCTTGCAACCGGCTCATCTTCTATCTCTTGTTGTTAGTGTTTCAACAGGGCTTCCGTTTCCACCATCATACCGGCCCGGAGCAGTTGCATGTCTTCGGGTGAAACATCCTGCAGGTCGATGCGGACAGGGATGCGTTGCTGTATCTTGACGAAGTTGCCGGCTGAGTTGTCGGTCGGTACAAGGGAGTATTTGGAGCCGGTCGCTTCCGAGATGGCGGTGACGACGCCGTGGAAGGTGCGTTGCCGCCAGGCATCCACCTTGATAAGCACTTGCTGGCCGATGTAGATGTTGGGGATTTGTGTCTCTTTATAGTTGGCGGTTATCCATTTGTCCTGCCCGCGCACCAGGTAGGTGAGGGTTTGTCCGGCCTGGACCAACTGTCCCTTTTCGAGCGTGCGGCGGCCCATGTAGCCGTCGTATGGGGCGGTGACGACGGTGTAGCTGAGGTTTAGCTCCGCCATTTCCAGTTCCGCTTCCTTACGGAGGATGGCGGCGTCGGCACTGCCTGTCTTCTTGTTTGTTTCGGAGTATTGGGACTGGGCGGCCTGCTTCTGGTGCGTCAGGGCTTCGTAGCGTGCCTGCATGGCTTCGTAGTCGGCCTTTACCTGTTCGTATTGCTGGCGGGAGACGGATTCTTCTTTCAGGAGGTTGGCGTAGCGGCGGTAGTCTTGTTCGAGGTGCCAGAGGCGGGCTTTCGTCTCGGCTATATTGGCGTCTTGTACCGATACGTTTACTTCCGAGGTGCGGATTCCTGAACCGAGTGCGTCGCGGACGGCGCGGGCGTCCATCAGGGCGGCTTCGGCATCCTTTTTTTTGATGCGGTACTCGCGGTCGTCGAGGATGAGAAGCGTGTCGCCGGCATGTACGAACTGATGCTCGGTGAAACGGACTTCCTGGATGTAGCCCGGCACGCGGATGTTGACCGGGATGACGTACTGGTCGACCACGGCGTCGTTTGTTATCTCGTAGTTGACATATTTCCAGAAGTAGTGGACCGTCCACGAGATACCTGCCAATACGAGAAGGATACAGACGGTGTTCACGATGATGTTGCGGATCTTTATCCGTATCAGCTTCTTTCTTCTTTTATGATGGATGGATGTGCTCATTTTGTTATGTGTTTATAAGTTACCGCATGCGTGCATAAGTTGATAATAGGTATAGACCGCTTCGCTCTGTGCTGTCGTGAGCTGTAGTTCGGCGTTGAGCCGTACGCTGCTGGCATCCAGGAGGTCTGTCAGGATAGACAACTGGTTGAGATAGCGGTTGTTTACGATCCGGTAGTTCTCTTCGGCTTGCCTGACGGAGAGTGTCAGTGCTTTCACCCGGTCGAGGGCTTCCTGGTGGCGGATGTAGGCGGTACGTACGTTGACGCGTATCTGTTGCATCATCTGTTCCTCGACGTTGTGGCGGAGGCTGACGTATTGCCGTGCTTCCTGCATCTTGTGCTTGTTCCGGTAGAGGGACGAGAGGTTGTAGGAGAGGCTGAGAGCCACGTTCCAGTTATTGGCGAACATGTCTTCCATCGTGCTGGTGAGCGGCCGCGAAAGCGTATTGCCGGCATGGATGGAAAGCGATGGCAGGTAGTCGGCCCGTGACAGGCGGATGTCGTTTTCTGCCAGGCGCGTATTGTAGCGGGCGATTTGCAGGCCCGGGTAATTCGAATAGGCTTGTTGGATGTAGGTTTCGCAACCGCTGAGAGAGCTGTCGCTTGCGGTCAGAAGCGTAGTGTCCGGTTGCAGGAGCAGGCTCTCGTCGAGGCCGAGCAAGATGTCGAGCTGCTGGGAAACGATAGATATGTTGTCGTTGGCTTCCCGGAGTGCGAGCTGGTCGTTGGTGAGTTGCAGTTCGCTGCGTATCTCGTCGTTGCGTGTGACGATGCCTTCTTTCCACATACGGCGGATGTCGGCCAGGCGGCGGTCGGATTCTTCTATATTGCGGGCCAGCACCTCCGTTTCCTTGTAAAGGGCGAAGAGGTCCATGTATTGGCGGAGGAGGGAGAGCTTGACGTCTGCCTGGTCGCCTGCCGTACTGAGCGATGCTACCTGTCTTTGGAGTGTGGCGCGGCGGATGGTGTTGCGTATCTTGCCGCCCTGGTAGAGCGGCTGTGCTACCTCTACGTTATAGTTATGCGACCAGTCGGGCATGTCGGGATGTGTCGGCTTCGACAATCCCTGCCGGAAGATAGTGGGCTGGCCGATGTAGCCGGTCGTCGCTCCGACGCTGATGTCGGGAAGTTGCAGGGTACGTGCCGTCTTTTCCTCCTCGTCGGCAATCGCTTCCTGCATCCGGCTGGCCTGGAGGTGGAGGCTGTTTTCGGTGCCCAACCTGAACAGTTCGTCGAGGGAAAGAGGATAAGCCTGCTGCTGGGCATTTCCCGCAGCAGGCTTGGTGAACATAAGTAACAATAATAAACTATATCTTGTCCAGTATCTCATCCAGTTTCTTTAAGTTGTTCATAAACGATTCAATCTGGCGGGTTGTCAGGCGTGCGCCGACCTCATCATAGACGTTGCGGATGAGTGGCTTTACGCGGTGTGAAAGTTCTTCTCCTTCGGCGGTCAGGTGGATTTGTTTGTTGCGCCTGTCCGTGGGGTCTTCACGCCGTTCCACCCAACCTTTCTTCTCCAGGTTATTGATGAGATTGGTCAGGCAGGCTTTGTCTTTGGCTGTCTGTTCCGCCAGATATTGCTGGCTGACTCCGGGTTTCTTCCACAGGCGGTGCATCACCTGGAGCATTTCGAATGTCATGTCGACGTTGTTGGACTTTAGTACTCTCTGTATAGTCTGGCGGAAAGTCATTCGCGTCTTTAAGATTTGGAGTACTAATTCGTGTGCCGCTTCATTATCTACCATTATTGTCTTGCTGTTTTGCTTTTCCGGCGCAAAGGTAGAAAATATCTTTGGCTTTGGTTAAAGGTTTAACTAATTATTTAAATGGCTGTTCATAATTAAATGATGATTTATCGGGGTGTTTATATCGACCGAAGGTAACTCTTTCCCCTCTTGAGAGGGGGCAGGGGGTGTGTGAATTTTCTTTGATA
>OGZX01002281.1_pt1 | contig 15929 bp, 18 predicted proteins | sample 1576881 | NCBI WGS metagenome assembly OGZX01 (sample SAMEA3541542, study PRJEB24748) | human gut metagenome | biome: human gut; feature: human-associated habitat; material: faeces | place: China | collected 2012
GCATAAAGTGTAAAGGATGTCCTTGCACAAAATGTAAACGATGTTATTCTTGACACACGGGGCGCCCCTACAGAAAAAAGGAGCTGTCGCATGTGCAACAGCTCCTTTTTTCTATTATTTATTTCTTATTCTTTTTTCGTGATGCGAAGTCGCCGCCGGCCTGGATGACGTTGACGACGACGATGAGGATGATGATCGTCGCCAGCATGACGTCGGGACGGAATCGCTGGTAGCCATAGCGGATGGCGATGTCCCCGAGGCCGCCGCCGCCGATGGCGCCGGCCATGGCCGATGCTCCGATGAGGTTGACGATGAGGACGGTGATGTTATTGATGATCGTCGGCAAGGCTTCGGGAATGAGGACCTTGCGGATGATCTGGAACGGCGTAGCCCCCATGGATTCGGCCGCTTCGACGAGGCCGAAGTCGACGTCGCGGATGGACGTTTCGACGAGACGGCTCAGGAAGGGGATGGCGACGATGGTCAAGGGGACGCAGGCTGCCGTCGTACCGATGGACGTGCCGGCAATGAGACGCGTCAGCGGGATGATGGCGACCATGAGGATGATGAACGGGATGGAACGGATGATGTTGACGATCGTGCCAAGAATTTGATTGATGAAGCGGTTTTCCAGGATATGGCCCTTGCTGGTCGTGACCAGGGTGATACCCAGGGGAATGCCGATGATACCGCCAATGACCGTGGCGACGGCGACCATGTAGAACGTTTCTTCAATGCCTTGGAGCATTAACTTAATGATTTCTTGGGACATAACCTAAAACCTCACTTCCAATCGGTAATGTTTTGATGTACGAGAATGCCTTGGCCTGTGTTTCCATATCGCCCATGATGACGACGATGAGGTAGCCGAACGGTTCATCCTGGATGTAGTCGATGTTGCCGTAGAGGACGCTGACTTCGACGTTGAATTTGCGGACGATGTCGGCGACGACGGGGTCGCTGGTCGCAGCGCCTTTGAAGCGCAGGCGGACGAGCATGTAGCGGTCCGGCGACGGCTGGTCGGTGACACCCAGGTTCTTGATGCCTGCCGGCAGTTCCATATTGATGATGGACGTGACGAAATCTTTCATGGTCTGGGACTGAGGATTGGTGAAGATGTCGACGACGCGGCCCATTTCCTTGATGACACCGCTTTCGATGACGGCGACGCGATGGCAGATTTCCTTGACGACGGCCATTTCATGGGTGATGACGACGATAGTGATGCCCAGGCGTTTATTGATGTCCTGGAGCAGTTCCAGGATGGATTTCGTCGTCTGCGGGTCCAGGGCCGACGTGGCTTCGTCGCAGAGCAGGATTTTCGGATCGCTGGCCAGGGCACGGGCAATGCCGACGCGCTGTTTCTGGCCGCCTGAGAGCTGGGACGGATAGTTGCCGGCCCGGTCGCTGAGGCCGACCAGGTCGAGGAGGGAAGCGACTTTCTTTTCGATGACGTCTTTGGAAGCGCCGACGAGTTCCAGCGGGAAGGCAATGTTTTCGGCAACCGTACGGGATGATAAGAGATTGAAGTGCTGGAAAATCATGCCGATGTTCTTGCGTTCTGCCCGCAGCTGGGATTCATTCATCTTGGTCAAATCCTTGTCGTCGATGATGACCTGGCCGCTCGTCGGTTTTTCTAACATATTGATGCAGCGGACCAGCGTCGATTTGCCGGCACCGCTCTTGCCGATGATACCGAAGATCTCGCCGTCGTCGATGGTCAGGTTGATGCCTTTCAGGGCCTGGACCTGTGCGGCGCCGCCGTAGGTCTTGGTAATATTTTTCAGTGTAATCACAGTATCAACTCCTCAAAATAGGCGTAACTAGAGAAAGCAACCACAAAAAAAGGCCGTCATGCAGATGACGGCCGTATATACGGTTTCATTTCATCTGTCGGAATGTTCCGTTGGAATTGGCACCTTCCCGATAGGGGGTTGCCGCAGCGTCATCGGGCCAGTCCCTCAGCTGCTCTGGATGAAGGGTATATGGTTGTTGCGTCTTATAATAGCACGGATGGCCGGGATTGTCAATGGAAAAACGTTATTGCGCCCAGTCGCCATCGGTAAAGACCGGCACCGTCGTGCCGTCGGCCCTGGTCCCGGTGATGGTCAGGTCCGGCGAGCCGACCATGAAGTCGACGTGGATCATGGAGTCGTTGAGGCCGGCTGCGGCGACAGCATCTTTGTCCATATCAGCACCGCCAGCCAGGCAGGTCGGGTACGATGCGCCCAGGGCCAGGTGGCACGAGGCGTTTTCGTCGAAGAGTGTTTCATAGAAGAGGATACCCGACAGGGAAATGGGCGAATGATAGGGGATGAGGGCTACTTCGCCGAGGCGGCAGGCGCCGTCGTCGATGGCGATGAGTTTCTTCAGGACGTCTTCGCCCGTTTCGGCGGCAGCGTCGATGACTTTGCCGTCTTTGAAGGTCAGGTGGAATTTGTCGATGAGGTTGCCGTTATAGACCAGGGGCTTGGTGCTGTAGACCGTGCCGTTGACCGCATCTGCCTTGGGGGCCGAATAGATTTCTTCCGTCGGGATGTTGGCATTGAACAGCAGGTGGTCCGCCGTTTCTTCCATGCCGCCCTGCCAGATATGACCGGCCGGCAGGCCGATAGTCAGGTCCGTTCCCAGGCCGTTCGTATAGTGCAGGCTGGTGAAATGCTGGTCCGTCATCCAGGTCCGGCGCTTCTTCAATTCGGCCAGATGGGCGTCCCAATCGGCCAGGGCATCGGCACCGTCGGCACGGGACGACTGGAGGATTTGCTTCCACAAGGCTTCGTAAGCGGCGGCTTCGTCGAGGTCCGGATAGAGCAGTTTGGCCCAGACGGCACTGGGGACGGCGGCGACGAGCCACGTCGTCTTCGAGGCCATCATGCCGTCGATGTATTCCTTCAAGGCTTCATTCTGGGCTTTCTGCTGGGCAAAGATTTTATGGGTGTCGATGCCGTCCATGAGGTACGGATTCGCCGAGATGAGGCTGAGGAAGGCCGCTTTCTTATGGTAATAGTAAAGGCTGAAATCGCGGCGCCAGTCCGGCAGGGACTCGAAATACTGCAAATCTTCGTGTTCGTAGCGCAGGCGGGCCAGGTCGTCAGACCGCCAGTTGCAGACGACCTGGGCGGCGCCGGCCGTATAGGCCTCTTTCGTCAGGAGGGCGACGAAGTCGTGCGATTCGACAGGGGCATTGATGACCAGGGTCTGACCTTTCTGGAGATTCAGGCCCTTCTGCAAGAGGACGCGGGCATAAGCCGTTAATTGTTTGGTAGTTGGCATAAAATCACTCCTTAGTAGATGAGGATAGGACAGGGACTTTCCAGGCCGTATGCTTCCACAAGCGCCAGTTCAGGGCGCTGGCATTGATGGCCAGGCTGATGATGAGGCTGATCCAATAGCCATAGGGCCCGTAGGACGTGACGTGGGCCATGGCATAGCCCATAGGGATGCTGATGAGCCAGTAGGTCACGAAAGCGACGTAAGTGATGATCCTGACGTCCTTATAGCCGCGCAGGATGCCCTGGACCGGCGTGCCGGCGGCATCGAAGAAGGAAAAGGCGACGGCGTAGAAGATGAACATGCGGATGGCCCAGAACGTTTCGGCATCGCTCGTGAAGATGGCGGCGATATGATCGACAAAGTGGTAAGTCACGACGATGAGGGCGATGGCGATGGTGAAGGCCGTCATCTGGCAGAGCACGGCATACTGCCGGGCAGCGGCGTAGTTGCGGGCGCCGACTTCGTAGCCGATGACGATAGTCGCCGTCAGGCTGATGCTCCAGGGCAGGGTATAGGTCAGGGTCGAGAAACTGATGGCTGCCTGGTTGGCCGCCAGGTATAAGGTGCCGAATTCGGCCATGAGCAGGCCGACGATGGAGAACAGGCTCGTTTCGCAGAAGACGGCGATGAAGATGGGAATGCCCAACTCCAGCTGATGATAGCCATGATACCAGCTGAAAGGCCGCAGGCGGCTCCAGAGATGGTAAGAGCGGAAAGGCTCCATCCACTGCAGGACGCCCACGAAGAGCAGGAAGGACAGCCACGACGCGATGGTGATGGCATAGCCCGTACCGATACCGCCCATAGCTGGAATGGGGCCGGCGCCGAAGATGAGCAGGCGGAAGAGGATGATCGTCAGGACCAGGTTGGTCACTAAGATTGCCATGGAAACGTGGGTCTTGCCGTGGGCGTCGACGATGTAGCGCATCGTCGCCTGCAGGCAGATGGGGACCAGTCCCAGGGCCAGAGCCTTGAGGTATTCCCAGGCGATGTAGCGGACCGGTGCGTCGAGGCCCATAAAGTCGAGAAAGGGCGGCAGCAGAAAGGCGCCGGCCAGGAAAATGACGGCCGTAAAGCCCAGGCTCAAGTAGAGGCTCTGCATAATGTACGTCGGGATTTCCTCGGTCTTCTGAGCGCCCCGGAGCTGGGCGATGATCGGCGAGATGCCGAAGAAGATGCCGCACAGGCCGGCAAAGACGGGATACCAGATATTGACGGCTACGGCGACCCCGGCCAGGTCAATCGTCCCGGCCTGACCGCTGAAGATAGAACTGAAGACGGATGTCCCGACCTGGGCCATCTGGGTCAGGAGCAGGGGAAAGAACAGGGCCAGGAAATGGCGTAATTGGAACCAATGGGGGAACATGATATCCTCCTTGTATGAAAAAGGGCTTGTCGCACAACGACAAGCCCTTTAAAGTTGGTAGTGGCTAGCAGTTAGTTGTTAGCGGATGGCTTTAAATTTAAAGGCCTTCTTCAAACATCAAACCTTAAACTGTACAGAAAAAGGGACCGTGCATGATGGCCGAAACCTTCATGCGCCAGTCCCCCTTTTCAGTCGAACTTATTTACCCATAGCATTGACTTTGGAAGCCAAACGGGATTTTTTACGAGCTGCAGTGTTTTTATGGAGAACGCCTTTCTGTGCGGCGCTGTCGATTACGCTGCTAGCTTTATCGAATGCTTTTTTAACAGCTTCAGCGTCACCAGCGGCGATAGCTTCGGTCGTACGGCGGATAGCGGTATGAACAGAAGATTTAACCTGAGAGTTAGCTGCGTGGCGAGCTGCGTCTTTTTCCATCGTTTTGATATTGGATTTAATCTGCGGCAATGGATTCACCTCCCTAATTTACAAGAACACTAGAAGAAATTTTACCATATGGCGCAGAAAAAAGCAATACCTTTTTTACAAGACATGCGATTAAGCTTTGCCTTCCGAGCCGAGGACGCATTTGATCTTGTGAGCGACGATGTCATGGACGAACTGACGGCCGTCGGCGAGGTACTGGCGCGGGTCGAAATGTTCCGGATGCTGTGCCATGTGCTGACGGATGCCGGCAGTCAGGCCGAGACGGAGGTCGGAGTCGATGTTGATCTTGCAGACAGCCATGGAAGCTGCTTTGCGGAGCTGGTCTTCCGGGATGCCGATAGCGTCAGCCAGGTTGCCGCCGTTTTCGTTGATGATCTTGACGTATTCCGGTACGACCGAAGATGCGCCGTGGAGGACGATCGGGAAGCCCGGCAGGCGTTTGGAGACTTCTTCGAGGATGTCGAAGCGGAGTGTCGGCGGTACGAGGACGCCGTCAGCGTTGCGCGTGCACTGTTCCGGAGTGAATTTGAAAGCGCCGTGGCTGGTGCCGATAGCGATGGCCAGGGAGTCGACGCCCGTGCGGGATACGAATTCTTCGACTTCTTCCGGACGCGTGTAGTGAGCTTCGTGGGCAGCGACTTTGACATCGTCTTCGATGCCGGCCAGCTGGCCGAGTTCGCCTTCGACGACGACGCCGTGAGCGTGTGCGTATTCAACGACTTTTTTCGTGAGGGCGATATTGTCTTCGAAAGAATGTTTCGAGCCGTCGATCATGACGGAAGTGAAACCGCCGTCGATGCAGTCTTTGCAGGTTTCAAAGTCAGCGCCGTGGTCGAGGTGAAGGGCGATGGGGAGATCATGATCTTCCAAAGCTGCTTCTACGAGATGTTTCAAATACGGCGGTTTAGCGTATTTGCGGGCACCGGCCGAAGCCTGAAGGATGATCGGCGAGTTCAATTCAGCAGCGGCCTGGGTAACGCCCTGGACGATTTCCATGTTGTTGATGTTGAATGCACCGATAGCATAGTGGCCTTCATAGGCTTTTTTAAACATTTCTGTAGTTCCAATTAATGGCATGTTTACATTCCTCCTACATAATACGTAAAAATGGTTAATATATATAATTCCAGCCGGCCCGTCGGACGAAGGCGTCCATATCTTCAGGCAGCCGGGAATTAACGGTGATGAAGCGGTGGCTCATGGGGTGGGTGAACTGGAGACAGTAGGCGTGCAGGGCCTGGCGGCCGATGAAGCGGCGCGAACCGCCGTAGAGGTCGTCGCCGGCCAGGGGATAGCCCAGGTAACTGCTGTGGACCCGTATCTGATGGGTCCGGCCCGTGTGCAGGACGACTTGGAGCAGGCTGTAGTCCTTGCCGGCTGCGAGGCAGGTGAAATCGGACCAGGCCGGCTTGCCGTCGAGGCGGACACAGCGGGTGATGATGCTATCGGGACATCTTCCGATGGGGGCGTGTACAGTTGTGACCCGCGACGGGTATCGTCCCTCACAGATAGCTAAGTACAAGCGCTTATAGCCCAAGTCCTGCTTATCGAAAGCGTATTGGATCTGCGGTTCCTTGGCGACCATACAGAGACCGGACGTATTCTTGTCCAGGCGGTGCATGGGGTGGTAGGAACAGTGCTGCCCCGTCTGTTCGTAATGATAGGCGACGGCGTTGGCCAGTGTCCCGTCCCGTACGGCTGATGTGGGATGCATCAGGAGACCTGCAGGCTTGTCGATGACCATGAGGTAGTCGTCTTCATAGACGATGCCAATGGGTATGTCCTGTGGCGGGAAGGGGTTCTTTTCCGGAAGGGTGACGCAGATCTCGTCGCCTTCATGGACGAAGTCCCGCGTCGAGGCGGCCTGGCCGTTGATGGTACAGATGCCGTTGTGCTTGATACGGCGCCGCAATGTCGACGAAACGCCGAAATGTTTCAAAGCGCCGCCTAACGATGTAGGCCGTATGATCGTCCCTACTGTAAAATGAATCATTTGCATTTCCCCTATATTGGCTTTGTCTACATCTATTATACAAAATGAAAATAAATAAATCCATACATTTCGTGAAAACATGTGGGCTATATTTTAGCCCGCAAGGGCCTGGGAGTGCGGCTGGCCAGAAAAAATCATCTCCTGGAAAAGGAAACTTGACGCTCCGCGTCGAAATAGTATATCATAGGAATGTTATGTATCCATTTTTTAGATTTACCTTAAAAGAGTGTTCCCTAAAGAAGGAATTTCACAGGTGGATAGAGAATAATATATACGTCAGCGTTATTGAAATGAAACAGGTGATATGAGTGAAACGGTTTTCCAGCGAATTTATCGAACAGGTCCGGCAGGCCAATGACATCGTCAGCGTCATCTCCGATTATGTGACGCTGAAACGGCGGGGCCGCAACTTCTGGGCCTGCTGCCCTTTCCATAATGAAAAGACCGCCTCCTTCAGCGTCGCTGCCGACAAAGGATTCTTTTATTGCTTTGGCTGCCATGCTCACGGCGATGTCTTCCAATTCATTATGAAGAAAGAAAACCTTTCCTTTTCGGATGCCGTCGAACGCCTGGCTGAACGGGCCCATATCGCCCTGCCCGTCGTCGAACGGTCGGCCGAAGAAATCGCCCGCGATAAACAGCGGGACCGCTTGTATCAGATCAACGAAATGGCGGGCAATTTTTTCCATAACTGCCTGACCCAGACTCATTACGGGCAGCCCGGACTGGCCTATTTCCACAAGCGCCACGTATCGGATGATACCATCGAGGCCTTTAAGCTGGGCTTTGCTCCGGAAAGCTGGGATAAACTGACGACGGCTTTCATGAAAAAAGGTGTCACTGGCAGGGAATTAGTCCTCCTGGGACTGGCTAAAGAAAAGAACGGCCACTTTTACGATGCCTTCCGCGGACGGGTCATGTTCCCCATCCGCGACGGCCGCAGCCGCATCGTCGGTTTCGGTGGCCGCGTCCTCGACGACAGCAAGCCGAAGTATCTCAATTCGCCGGAAACGCCGATTTTCAATAAACGGCGGCTCCTCTTCGCCATGGACCTGGCCCATAAAGCGATTTATGAGCAGGGGAAAGCCATCCTGGTCGAAGGCTATATGGATGTCGTTTCCGCTCATAACCGGGGCATCCATAATGTCGTCGCGTCCCTGGGGACCTCCTTTACGCCGGAACAGGCGCGGCTCTTGCAGCGCCAGGCCAAGGAACTCGTCCTGGGCTACGACATGGACGGCGCCGGCCGTCAGGCGACGCAGCGGGCTATGGAAATCGTCCGCGGCCTGGGCATGCGCATCCGCGTCTTGTCCTTGCCGCAGGGCAAGGACCCTGATGAATACATCAATGCCGCCGGGCCGGACAAGTTCCGCCAGGCCGTCGACGAAGCGCCGAATGTGCTCGATTACATGCTCATGCGGGCCTTGCAGCGCTTCGACGTGACGACGCTGGAAGGGAAATCATCCATTACGACCATGGTCCTGCCCGTCGTCGCTGCCGTCGACAACCGGGTCCTGCTGGAAGCGTTCCTGAAGAAACTGGCAGGTCAGCTGCAGATAGGGGAAAACGCCGTGCGCAGCGAATTCAACAAGTATGTCGCTGCCCATCCGGAAGCAGGCCAGCAGCCGGTCGTCATCTCTTCGTCCGTATCCCAGGAAAATGCCGCAGCCCGCGGGAGCGGTGCCATGGCTGTAGCCGAAGAGAATATCCTGCGTTTCCTCCTGGAAAAGCCGGCTGCCTGCGGGCGGATCCACGCCAAAGTATCGGCGGACCTCTTTGCCGATGAACGGCGGCGCCACATTTACCAGCTCATTTTGGATACGTATGCACACCAAGGGATGTACACACCACATGACATCCAGCAAAAATTAACTCCTGAGGAGGCCGAAGAAGTAGCACGAATTATGGTTCTACAAGATGTCCCACTGGACGAAAATGTACTGATGGATTATGTCAAGCGCTTTCGCATGGCCGATTTACAAAAGCAGTACCTGGCGCACAGCCGCCTGGCTGCCACTTATAGCCGGACTGGCGATGCAAGGCTGGCCGAAGAGCTTGCAGCATGTAAGAAAATTAACGATGAAATGAAACAATGGTCTTGAGGAGCAGAAAGGAGCCTGTACACCATGGTGAATAAAACGACAGATGATACAAAAGTAACGAAGAAAACGACGAAAAAGACGACGCGCCACAAGCCGTCCAAGAAGAAGGACGCTGCCGCCAAGAAACCGTTGAGTGAAAAAGAACGCCAGGCCCTGGCCCTGCAGCACATCAAGCAGCTCCTGCAAATGGGGCAGAAGAAGGGCAGCCTGACGTATACGGAAATCATGAACCTCATGGAAGAAGACGAACTGACGCCGGACCAGATCGACAAGATGTATGAAGTCTTTGCCGACAAGGGCATCGACATCATCGGCGAAGACGACTCCATGGCGGAACATGATGATATAGATGATGAAGATACGGAAAAAGTCCCGGACCTTCACAATGTCGACCTCAGCGTGCCGGAAGGCATCAACATCGATGACCCGGTCCGCATGTATTTGAAAGAAATCGGCCGCGTCCCCCTCTTGTCGGCGACGGAAGAAATTACCCTGGCCAAGGCCATCGAAAAGGGCAATGCTCCCGATGCAACAGAAGAAGACATCAAAGCCGGCACGATTGCCAAGAAGAAACTGACCGATGCCAACCTGCGCCTCGTCGTCAGCATCGCCAAGCGCTATGTCGGCCGGGGCATGTTGTTTCTGGACCTCATCCAGGAAGGGAACCTGGGTCTGTTGAAAGCCGTCGATAAATTCGACTACAGCAAAGGCTACAAGTTCAGTACCTATGCGACATGGTGGATCCGCCAGGCCATTACCCGTGCCATTGCCGACCAGGCCCGGACCATCCGCATCCCGGTCCACATGGTCGAAACTATCAACAAGCTGATCCGCATTTCCCGCCAGCTCCTGCAGGACAAAGGCCGCGAACCGCTGCCGGAAGAAATCGCTGAAAAAATGGACATCCCTGTCGAACGCGTCCGGGAAATCATGAAGATCGCCCAGGAACCGGTATCGCTGGAAACACCGATTGGCGAAGAAGAAGACTCGCACCTCGGCGATTTCATCGAAGACTCGGAAGCCGTCGCCCCTGATGACGCCGCCTCCTTCATCTTGCTGAAAGAACAAATCGAAGACGTCTTTTCCTGTCTCACCGACCGGGAACGCAAAGTCCTCTACCTGCGCTTCGGCCTCAAAGATGGCCGTCCGCGCACACTGGAAGAAGTAGGCCAGCACTTCAACGTCACCCGTGAACGTATCCGCCAGATCGAAGGCAAGGCCCTGAGCAAACTGCGCAACTGGGGCAAACGGGAAAAAATCAAGGATTTCCTCTAAGCCGAAATCTCTCCTTGACGCCATATGCTAATTCGCGTATAATAATTTGGTAAGGCCTTGCGCCTTATCTTTTGGGCCTATAGCTCAGTGGTAGAGCCACCGGCTCATAACCGGTTGGTCCTTGGTTCGAACCCAAGTGGGCCCACCACTTTATTCAAATTCGAACAACCCGGTAGCGGCGTCGTTATCGGGTTTTCGAGTTTATGTCCAGGCAAGTAGTTGTACTGGATTTCAACTTTATCATGATAGACGACAACACGATGGATGAAAGCTTCGAAAAGATCGAGGCGGTATTTATCGTGTTGTTTTTTATTTAGCAATAGGCTTTTCAGAAAATATTCGACGGCGACCGGGTCGATTTGCAGGGACGGGGTGGCAAGCTTGATTTTTTCCTGCCGTGCTTTTAAGTTGTCCATTTCGGCCTCATACTTGCAGACATTGTCCATGATGGCTTGAGACATGACGCCGGCTTCGATGGCTTTTACAGAATTGTCATGTCGTTTTTTCAGATCCGCAAGCCGTGACTTGATATTGGACAGCTCAGAGGCATAGGGGTTTTCCAATTTGATGCGGGATACTTGCTCGGCAATGGCCGCCACTGCTTCTTTGTCGGACAAGATATTGACCGTCGTCTGTAATACCAAGTCTTCCAGGCGATTGCGGCGAACAGGGTGATTCTTGCATTTGATTTTTTCCGTCTGACGACAACGGTTGTTGTTGCTATTGCAGCGGTAATAGTAATAACGATCACCATTCTGTCCCCGGCCGGAATAACCGGTCATGGTACGGCCGCACTCGCCACAGTAGATGATGCCGGTTAATGCGTACTCTGGACTGCGGCGCACGCTCATAGGGATGCCGTCTTTGGCAGTTCTTTTCCGATTGGCCATGCGCAAGGAGGCGCGGGAAAAATCGCTTTTCGATATGATGGCCGGACAAAAATCCTCAATTACCTGGCCACCCCAGGTATAAGTGCCGGTATAGAGTTGTCGACTCATCAAGTTATGGACCGTTGGGCCGGTATACTTTCGGCCAGTGACGGTCCGTATATGCTTTTCATCGAGATATCGTGCAAGTTCGGCGTAACTTTTACCGGCCAGAAACATTTCGAAAAGGGCCTTTACATGAGGTGCCATATCCGGATCTATGACAAGCCGATGGTTTGCGTCTAAGGCGTATCCCAGGGGAACAGGGCTACCATTCCATTTATGTTCCAGCAGGTTTTCCGTCATACCGCGGCGGACCTTCTGCGACAGCTCGGCGCTATAGTATTCAGCATAACCTTCAAGCATGGCTTCTAGCATGATGCCTGTCGGCGAATCGGTGATATTTTCTTTGGCCGATAATACTTTGACGCCGTTTTTCTTCAACTCATGCTTATAAATTGCGCTATCGTAGCGGCTGCGGGAGAAGCGGTCGAGCTGGTACACGAGGACATAATCGAAGGCCCCAGACCGGCTGTCTTTAATCATCCGCAGAAAATCCGGCCGGTGATCTGTGCGGGCTGACATGGCCCGGTCAATATAAATGGCGATGACATTCAACTGATTGGCTTGGGCGAAGGCTTTACATTCGCGAATTTGGCCGTCGATGGATTCTTCTCTTTGTTTGTCAGAGGAAAAGCGTGCGTAGATAACAGCATTTGTTGACATAAAATCAGTCCTTTCGTAGGCGAATGGGGCTGATTCATGATATAATGATACCGTAAATCAGCCTTTACTTGGTTATTTACAAATGCCGACATGGTACTGAGCATACCGCCGGCGCTCCCGTTTCCTATTGCCGTAGGAAGCGGGATTTTTTTATGGGTGACAAATCAGTCGTGGTATAAATTTAATTGAATACTATTTACTTTGTCATATCGGAGCCATAACGATTATCACCGATTGTACCTCTCTTTATACATAAAAATGGCAGTAATATAATTGCAACGATAAAAATACTATTTGCCAGAATATTTAAAATAGCATAATTACCAGATTTATTTAAATCATGCCAACGTCGAATAGCAGCAGAAAAATTAAACCAAATAGTAGGGATAGCAAACAAAATAGCAAGGAGAAGATATGTATAGTTTGTACTCGATGGGCGGAACGCAAGGTCTATCCACACGTTAGTTAGAATAGTTGGAATTAAACTTATTAACGTAAAGATAATGAAACGTTTTCGATTCAATCGTCCTTCAAAAGAAAAGTATCTTTCTTTAAATGATTTTTCTTTCCACGGTTTTTCTCCAGGCCAATCTATACCACAAGCTAAACAATGATGGTCATAACGGGCAACAGTGGTTCCACATTTTTTACAAGTACACATAAAAATCACTTCCTTTTCACAGATATAAAAGTAAGGAGAAAAGATAAAATACCAAAAATCAGAACCGCAATAGCATGAGAGATGCCCCAAGCGATAAAGAAAGAATCAAATCGAATAAAGATAAACCGAATAAATGCCGCTATAATAAATTCAATGATAATCGTTTGCTTGAGATTACCAATCATTCCCGCAAACATAGATAAAGCAGCTAGCCAACCACATACAGCAGAAACCCAAATGCCATTACTGAAAAAAGCCAATAATTCCTATTACTGATAGAACAAAAGAAAAAATTAAAAGCATGTACATCACCTCTTTTAAAATTTAACAATGATTAAATTGCCTCGTCGTTCTTGATTTTACTTTTATATTTATCAGCACGAAGCATAATTTTTATTTCCCCACGTATTTCTCCTCGATCTCCTTCATCAAGTTTGCGATAGGCAGATAATAGAAAAGCCTCATCATCGGTTAAATGTATTTGTGAAGAATCTGTATTTCTGTCTGAGGTCGTTAAAGCATTTTCCATTCCCATAAGCCATATTGGGGTGGTATGAAGATATTGTGCTATCCTTTGTAAAACATCAGCTGAGACCTTGGAAATCGCGCCTCGTTCGTAGCGATAATATGTAGTCCTATCAACACCGATATAGCTGGCAATCTCATCCGCCGATATTCCTAATTCCTTGCGACGTCTTTTCATTCGTTCACCAACAGTCATTTTATACACACCCCCTAGAAATAATTACCTTAGCTATATTATATTTTCTAAGAAGCAAATTTGCAACCAAAAGTAGCGAAACTGCAAAAAAAAGTATTGACAATGCTACTCCCATGATATAATATAAAATCAGAAAGTAGCATAAATGCCACTTTAAGGAGGTGAGAAAATGACTAATATGATGAAGTTAAAAGGAGTCATGGTAGAAAAAGGGATGACCCAAGAAAAACTCGCTGAATTAATTGGGATGGACCGCTCTACATTGATTCGCAAAATGAAGAATGAAGGCTTACAATTCACAGTAGAGGATGTACAAAATATTACTAAGGCATTAAATTTGAAACCGGAAGAAGTACTCGCTATTTTTTTTACAGAAAATGTGGCATAAATGCCACAAATAAATTACCTACTCAATAAAACAACGGAGAGATAGAAGATTAAGTACAGTGGGAGGTACACGGATGGAACTCAGGTTTGATGGAGACTCGATAGATCTGCACGGAAAACGTGGATATAAGCTGTCAACGCCGAAAGGTGGGCATATCACACTGACAGATATCCACAACTACTTAGTGAGAAGGAATGGCGGCGGCGCGTACTTCGTACTCGTCAACGCCAATTCCGGGGAACTAGAAGGCAAAATCAAAGACGCATTCATTTTCGAAGCAGACCTTAGCCTGCTCGAATAATAACGTTAGGGGGGGACCATGGAAAAAATAAAGGAGAGATTGATAACGAAAACGATAAAAGCCACCATGCAACGATGGCGGCTTAAAGAAAAAGACAGATTTACAAAGGAAACCCGAAAGAGTACGGCGAATTTGAAAAATCCATTTCAAGAACAAATAAATGAAGCAAAGCGATACACCTATAGAGCAACGATATTAATAGCATTAAGTATTGTGCTAACGGTCGTCAATGTAATTTTGTTTATAGAAAGAATGAAGCTATTCCTATAAGAATAGAAATAATACCTATAGCAACCGTTATGGTAGTCGCATAATAAGATTTTTTGGCATAAAGCATACTTTGTTTAGCAATGGTTATTAATTCTTGTTCTTTCTGAACTTGATAGAGCAAATCATAGCCAGCTTCCGTAAGAGTGAATTGATCGTCAGGACGAAAAGCGTGCAGAACATACTCTGTTGGTTCGCCAATCATGCAAATGAGATTAGCCACATCGTATTTCAAATCAGCATCTGATAAGGACGGAAAGGTTTCATGAATGGCCTGGTATGAGTTATGGCCAGATGCGATAAAAGCCACTAAGCGTTCGCGCTCAACTTGCGTCATAGGTGAATCACCTCCTTACGCTGATTATATCATGAGATTCTGGAGGTCTAAATGACAAATGATGAACTAGATCAGAAATGGCGTGAAGCCCAAGCCAGGATGAAGGCGATGAAAGACGAGGAGAAAAAGCGACGTCATAAAGCCATCCCGAAAGCAGTCAGACAAAAAGTGTATCAAAAATGACGTTATGTTCTACTTTGAAAGGCGGTGAAGACGATGTTGGATGAATTCTATAGAGACATTTTAGAGTTTTATATGGACCCGGCCAATGTCCAGGCCTTGGAAGAATACCGAAAGGCAAAGGAAGAAGCAAAAGGGAAGGAGGATAAAACATGAGTGGTCAATGGGAACAGAAGCGGGATGTACTGGCCTGTCTTAAACGGGCAGCAGAATATGCCGGAAAAGATTTGAGCTTCATTTTGACGGAAGACGAAAGCGAAGTCGAAGTTACCAACTTGAGAAGCTATGAACACCTTACCATCCGGGTTGCTTACGACAGCCCGGGCGCATTAATCGTAGATGTCCTAAAAGGGATTGAAAGGTGGCTGATGTAAATGAAGGGAACAGAAGTACGTGGCCATCATACTACGGAGAAGCAGTTGAAGCGGTACGGTATTGATGTGGAGCGTCTCGCTATTGTGGCAAGTATGGAAAGCCAGGAGGCGATCAAACGTTCCGTGGCGAATGGTATGGGAATCTCCATTATCTCCAGGCTTGCGGCAGAAGAGGAAATCCGGGCAGGGAAAGTGCTGTGGCGCAAGGTGCCGGGGGAAGGAGAAGGAAGAGACATTAATATCGTATACAATAAGAATTTCCATCTTTCCAAATCGGCGGAGCGTTTTATCCGGGTTGTAAAGGAAATGTACGAAATTAAAAAGTAGAAGCAGATGGGAAAGGAAGGCCTGCTTATAGGATACGTCTATAAGCAGGCCACTTTATTGTCATTTTAAATTAGACGTGCTTTGACAAAGAAGATATACTAAAGAGCAAGGGGTAACATTCAGGAATGAGAGATCGACTGAACTGTTACAACAGAGGAGGAGGAGATTATGATTTATCTTGACAATGCGGCGACTACCATGCATAAGCCGCAGGAAATGATCGAGGCAGTTGTTCATGCAATGGGATCTCTTGGAAATGCGGGACGGG
>OGZX01002285.1_pt1 | contig 15909 bp, 6 predicted proteins | sample 1576881 | NCBI WGS metagenome assembly OGZX01 (sample SAMEA3541542, study PRJEB24748) | human gut metagenome | biome: human gut; feature: human-associated habitat; material: faeces | place: China | collected 2012
TTTGCCAAAAGATATAATGGTCCCGGATATGCTCACAATCAGTACGATAAAAAACTGGAACAGGCTCTTGAGCGTGCGAAAGAAAACCGGCAGGAGCTTGAAAAAGTACTCGACCATTATAAAAAGGATTCGACAAAGCTAGCTGCCGCCCGTTTCCTGATCGAAAATATGCCTTATCATTTCACACGGGAACAATATTATACTTCTTCCGGAAAAGAAAAAGATAGACCGGATATTACAGCTTTCGATGGGTTTCAAGCTGTGAAAAAGCATTGCGACTCTTTAGCCGGCAAAGGATATAGAATTGAAACACATAATAAATACGACATATCGGCAATTGACAGCCGCTTTCTTATAAACAATATAGAACTGGCTTTCAACGTCTGGAAAAAACCCTGGGCAAAAGATATTTCATTTACGGACTTCTGCAGATATATCCTTCCTTATCGGGCACAATATGAAGAAGTCTCGAATCTGAGGAAAGAATTGATGGACCGTTTCCTTCCCCTACTGGACTCTGCGAATGTAAAAACGCCATTGGATGCTTGTATCGTACTGCGTAATAAGATAGAAAAAATAGTTAGATATCAAGATACCGGGCTCGACTTATATCCGACTATCGACGAAACATATCGTTCGGGAATCGGCACTTGTGATGGCTTATGCAATTTCATAGCATATGTTATGCGATCTGTCGGTATTCCCGTTACCATAGATCAGACAACCTGGGTAAAAATGGATCGGGGACATTGCTGGTGTGCCGTGCTGGATAACGGACACTTTCATAGTTTTGGAGAAAATCTGGCACCGGGTACTCATGCCCGATCATTTTCTGAAACACGTAGTCTTAGACCTGCCAAAGTCTATCGCCAGCGGTTTGATCCGTTTTTCACTGCTGATTACGGAAAAAACGACGATGGCTATGCAGTTTATTTTAAAAGTCCGTTAATACAGGATGTTACAACTGAATATCTGGATAAGCCTACCACTATAAAAGTCGCTATCGACATAGATCTAAAAGAGAATAAACACAGTAATCAGGTTTATTTATGCAATTTCAACTATAATAAATGGACTGACATAGCTCTTGGTTACAGAAAAGATTCGATCTGTTATTTTAACGATGTCGTTGGAGATAATATATTCATGGTAGCAGATGTTCCGGACAAAAACTCCCTACGGTTTATAACAGCCCCATTTTATGTCAGCACAGAGGGAGAAATACATAAATTCATCCCCGAGGTGCAAAAGAAGAGGTCTTTTACGATACACAAACGTCCGGCAGGTTATAAGGAACCGCATACATTATCTTACTGGGATACGCAAAGCAAAAGTTTTGTCTCTCTAAAATATATATCGGAGACCGACACGACATTAACTTATAACAATATCCCGGAAAATGCTTTATTATGGCTATATATACCGATACATATGTATAATCAGCGGGCATTTTTTCTGGAAAATGACAGCATGAGGATATATTAATTATGATTAAGATAAGTTACTCATTACTCGCCATCAGCGGAATTTTTCTGCTGTGCACCGTTTTTGCCACCAACACAGGGTTGGCTAACGGACTGGTTACAGGGAAAGTTCTTTGGTTTCATCTGGCGATGTTGCTGCTGGCGGCATGCAGTCTGGCGGCGGCTGTTCTGACGAAACCGGCAAAACCGTTTGTCTTTTCGGTCGCAGACGGATTGGTGCTGGTTTTGGCGGTTATCGTTGCACTTACTTATAACCGGCAACTGGATCCCGAACCGGAGAAAATGTTGTTTGGCGGGCAATTAGTCGTATTGTGGTTTCTGCTGCGGTTCATATTGACCGGATGGCCGCAGTTACAACTATTTTTCCTGGCGGTGGTTGTTGCGACCGGAGGGATTGAAGCCGTGTCGGGGATGCGACAGTTACATGGATTCGAGGGATCTAACCATTCCTTATTCAAGCTGACCGGGGATTTTTATAATCCGGGGCCTTATTCGGGGTATCTCGCAATCGTATTGCCGGTTTGCCTGTGGATGATCCTACGGCAAACAAAGATTTATCTGCATTACCTGGGATGGATCGGTTTGCTGGCGATCATTGTCGTGCTTCCTGCCGGGATGAGCCGGACGGCATGGATAGCGGCTGCCGTTTCATGCGGATGGGTGTATTGGGTGCAACGGATCGGATGGGAAAAGACTAAAAGATACATTAATGGAAACCGGACCTTAACTATCGTATCTTCTATTTTGATCCTGATCTCCATAGCCGGTTCATTGGCGGGTATTTATCTGCTAAAGAAAGATTCTGCCAATGGCCGGCTACTTTTATGGAAAATAACTGAACAAGCTATAATGGAACAACCCTGGACCGGAACCGGACTGGGAGGTTTTCCGGCTGCTTATGCAGAAGCACAAGCGGAGTATTTCACTTCGGGAAAGGCTTCGGAGACAGAGATGATGGTTGCCGGATGTCCGGAATACGGATTTAATGAATTCTTACAAATAGGTTTGGAACAAGGGCTGGTGGGTTTAATGGTTTTTGTATTGTTGTTAAGCTATTCTTTGTTCCGGGGGGTGAAAAACAGACAGGTGGGAGCGGCCGGAGGGATATTGGCGTTGATGGTGTTTAGCCTGGCGTCTTATCCGTTACAGTTGCCGGAGTTCTGGGTGGTGTTGGTGGTTTTGATGGGGGTTGCTGATACTACTGTTCCCACTGACACACCCCCTACCCCCTCTCGAGAGGGGAAAAGGTTACTCTCAGTCGCTGTAATCGGAGGGATGACAGTATGTTGCGGATGGCTTTTCTGGCAGCAGAAAGAGTATTATAAAGGGTATAAAAAGTGGAATACGATGAAGATGTTATATAATAGCAAAGCTTATGAAGCGGCGGCAGACGGGTATGAAAAGTTGGTACCGTTGATGGGACATAAGCCGGAACTACTATTTGAAACGGCGCAATGCTTGAGTAAGACGGAGCGGTTTGCAGAGGCGAATCGTTTGTTAGAACGGGCAATGAAACTGAGTGCCGATCCGATGATCCATTATATGGCTGCAAAAAACGAACAGGCACAAGGAAATTTCCTGGAAGCTGAATATTTATTGCTACATGCAATCGATATATTACCGGAACGGATCTACCCGTATTATCTGCTTACTAAACTTTATACGGAACCTACTTTCTTTCAGAAAGATAAGTTTCTCAAAACAGCTGATGCCGTATTGAAAAAAGAGCCGAAAGTGGAAAGTACAGCTATACGGGAAATGAGAACAGAAGTTAAAAATATGCTCAACAACATACGATAAAATCGTAATTAGTTTATTTATATATCAATTACGAGAACATCGTAACAATTAATTTGTATATTTGGAAATTGAAAACTGAATCATAGCTTATATGAATATGAAATACTACAATTTGCTGGCAATACTGATCCTTTCCGGAATGATAGCCTGTTCCGGTGAAAAGAAAGGAGACAGTACAGGGGAAGAAACTGTTGAAACAGTTCTACCGGACGAAACCAACGAGGTGACCGTGATGACACTGAAGGCTACTGATTTCAACCATGAACTGATCAGTAACGGCAAATTGTCGGCCCGCCGTCATGTCGACCTGCGATTTGAATCGTCCGAACCGATTGCTATTATCCATGTAAAAAATGGCGACCGGGTGACCAAAGGGCAAAAATTAGCGGAATTATCTACTTTCCGATTGAAAAACAAAACAGCTACTACAAAAGACGCCTTGGAACGTGCCAAACTGGAATTGCAGGATGTACTGATTGGCCAGGGATATGCGCTGTCGGACTCGGCAAAAGTTCCCCCGGCTACCATGCAGCTTGCCCGGGTAAAAAGTGGCTACGACCAGGCACTGATCCAATACCAGCTTGCCGAATATGAAGAGCAGAAAGCAGTGTTGACCGCCCCTTTCGATGGCATTGTTGCCAACCTGTTTGCCAAGCAATATAATACAGCTTCCACCTCCGATGTCTTCTGTACCATTATCGACCCAGTCAGTCTGGAAGCGGCATTCACCGTTCTGGAAAATGAACTGCCTTTAATAAAGAACGGCGACCGGGTAGAAGTGACACCGTTTGCCCTGAGCGATCTCAAAGCAGAGGGACGTATCAGCGAAATAAATCCGTTGGTAGACGAAAATGGGATGGTACAGGTGAAAGCGGCAGTTACGGACAGAGGCAAGTTATTCGAAGGAATGAATGTACGTGTCAGCATCCACCGTTCACTGGGTAAACAGTTGGTCGTTCCGAAAGAGTCGGTTGTACTGCGTTCGGGAAAGCAGGTGGTGTTTGTTCTGGACAGCACAAAGACAAAAGCCTATTGGACTTACGTGCATACCGGCCTGGAAAATGCAGACAGTTACACGATTGCAGACGGTCTGAAAGAGGATGATATCGTCATTACCAGCGGTAATATCAATCTGGCACATGAGGCTCCGGTTACGATAATTGAAAATTAAGAATTGAAATTTGAAAATTCATGGTTAAATTCTTATTACAACGTCCTATCGCGGTACTGATGGCTTTTACTGCCTGTTTTATCATAGGGTTGGTGACTTATTTCACTATCCCGATATCGTTGTTGCCGGATATTGCAATACCGGAAATTACGATACAGGTGTCCGGACAAAATACATCTGCCCGCGAACTGGAGAACACGGTTGTCAAACCGATCCGTCAACAACTGATGCAGGTTTCTGCCTTACGGGATATCCATAGCGAGACCCGCGACGGCTCCGGCATTATCCGTCTGAATTTTGACTTCGGAACCAATACGGACCTGGCTTTTATCGAAGTGAACGAAAAGATAGACGCAGCCATGAACTATCTTCCGCGCGAAGTGGAACGTCCGCGGGTAATCAAGGCCAGCGCTACGGATATTCCGGTCTTTTGCCTGAACCTGACACTTAAATCCGATGAAAGCGGAAAGTCAAGTGAAAGCGAGGCTGCTTTCCTCGACCTTTGCCAGTTTGCCGAGAATGTGATCAAACGACGTATCGAACAATTACCGGAAGTAGCTATGGTGGATATCACCGGAATGGTGAAACGGCAGTTACAGATTGTACCCGATATAAAGGTGCTGGAAATGGCAGGGATAACTTTGGATGATCTTGAATCGGCACTCAATTCGAATAATATCGAACCGGGAAGCATGACCGTGCGGGACGGGTACTACGAATATAATATCAAATTTTCTACGCTGCTGCGTACGCCGGAGGATGTGCAGAACATTTATATCCGGAAAAACGATCGCATATTCCAGTTGAAAGACCTGGCTAAAATAGCTATTGTCCCCGAAAAAGAGACCGGGGCCTCATTAGCCGGAGGAAAACGGGCAGTCACACTGGCCGTAATCAAACAAACAGACGAGAATATGGACAACATGAAAGAAGCGCTGGAAGGCATAACGGATTACTTTGAGACCATATACCCGGATATAGAGTTCAGCGTCAGCCGCAACCAGACAGAGCTATTGGATTATTCGGTGTCGAACCTGAAGCAAAATCTGACATTAGGTTTTATCTTTATCTGTATCGTGGCTATCCTCTTTCTGGGGGACATAAAAATCCCAGCTGTGATCGGTTTGAGTATGATAATCAGCCTTATCGTCAGCTTCCTGTTTTTTTACCTATTCAAAATGTCGTTGAACATCATCTCTCTGTCAGGCCTGATCCTCGCTCTGGGTATGATGATAGACAGTTCGATTATCGTAACGGAAAACATCACGCAATACCGGACAAAAGGATTCTCTCTGGACGAAGCATGCGCCAAAGGGACAACAGAAGTAATCACTCCGATGTTGAGTTCCACTTTTACAACAATCGCCGTATTCTTTCCGCTGGTATTTATGAGTGGTATTGCCGGAGCTATATTCTATGACCAGGCTTTTGCCGTAACAGTGGGATTGCTGGTCTCTTATTTTACCGGTATCATGCTGCTTCCGGTATTGTACAAGCTGGTTTACAGTATCCCCGACATCAAACATACCGGTTTTAACCGCAGGATAAAAAATCTGATCAAAGACAGCGCATTGTATGGTTTTTATGCCGCAGGTGTCAACTTCCCCTTCCGCCATAAAAAAGCGAGTCTGATACTCACTGCCCTAACTCTTCCTCTCTGTGTTTTCCTTTTCTATGAAGTACCGAAAACGCGAATGCCGGAGATCGACCAGAACGAGTTGATCGCTCATATAGAATGGAACGAGAATATTCATATCGACGAGAATAAAGACAGGGTTAGCCGGCTTTTTAACCAGACAGCCGGTGATGTCAAAGAATATACATCCTATATCGGACAGCAACAGTTCTTATTGAATCGCGACCGTGAATTATCCGCCTCCGAAGCCGAGTTGTATTTCAGAACGGAAAAAACATCTGCCATTGCTCCCTTACAGGAAAAGATTTCCCAATGGCTGGATACCAATTATCCACAGGCGGTATTTTCTTTTTCTCCTCCTATCACTGTGTTTGAAAAACTCTTTGTCACAGGCGAAGCCGATGTGGTAGCTGAGTTTTATACACGTAACAAAGCAACAGCACCGGAAGCCTTCGAACTGCAAAAACTGGAATCGGAAATGAAAACGACCACCGGTCAGGCGCCTGTCGGAGTGGCATTCGACAACCAGCTGAATATTTCGATCGACAGACAGAAACTACTCTTATATAATGTCAATTATAATGAAGTGTACCGTCTTCTGAAAACGGCATTCAAAGAAAATGAAGTTGCTACCCTCCGCTCCTACCAGCAATATCTTCCGATAGCATTGGCAGGTGACGGACAGACAATCAATGAAGTATTACAAAACACACTGGTACAAACACAACCGGACGAAAACGGTAAAAGTCAATATATCCCGTTGCAATCATTGATCAAGGTGACCCAGGGAGAAGACCTCAAAACGATAACAGCCGGGAAAAACGGTGAGTATATCCCGTTTAGCTTCTATAATATCCAAAAGCCGGAGCAGCTGATGGACAACGTAAAACAACTAAGCGGACAGAATTGGGAAATCGACTTTTCGGGTAGTTTCTTTTCCAACCAAAAAATGTTGAATGAACTGGTAGTGATCTTGTTCATTTCACTCCTGTTGATGTATTTTATCCTGGCAGCCCAGTTTGAGAGTTTCCTGCAACCGTTGATCCTGTTGCTTGAAATACCGATCGACGTAGCTGCGGCTTTACTGATACTCTGGATATGCGGGCATACCATTAACCTGATGAGTGCCATCGGTATTGTGGTGACTTGCGGTATTGTGATCAACGACTCCATTCTGAAAATTGACATGATCAATGAGCTGAGGAAAGAGGGAGTCCCGTTGATGGAAGCGATACACGAGGCCGGTCGTCGCCGTCTGCGTCCAATCATCATGACATCACTGACTACGATATTCGGTATGGTACCTTTGTTGTTTACATTCGATATGGGTAGTGAGTTGCAAAAGCCGTTATCTATCGCAATGATCTCTGCGATGCTGGTCGGTACCGCAGTCAGTCTGTTCATCATTCCATTGATTTACTGGTACATCTACCGGAAACATGATGTTACCGAAAAACAAACTGAAGTTTAACGAATTATATAATGCCGTTATGAAAATATATAAGATAATATTGTCATTCCTGTTATTTACCTCCGCCGCCCTACATGCACAGACACTGACGCTGTCGCTGGAACGGACGATCTCTCTGGCAGCAGACAGTTCGCTGGAGGCATTCAGGACAAAGAACATGTATCTGGCCGGATACTGGCAATACAGGACATTCAAGGCGGGAAGACTACCGAGCCTGACATTGAACCTGACACCGGCACAGTATTACCGGGATATTACGAAGCGGTATAATTACGATAAAAACGTGGAAGAATATCGTACTCAACAGTCATTCTATGCCAGTGGTAATCTTAGGGTCAAGCAGAATTTCGACTTACTGGGAGGTACCTTCTTTCTGGATTCGGACCTGGGATATATGCGTAACTTCGGGGAAAATACGTATAATCAATTCACGACTATTCCTATAAGAATAGGTTATAGCCAGGATCTTTTAGGCTATAATCCTTTCCGGTGGGAGCGAAAGATCGAACCGCTGAAATATGAGATCGCTAAAAAGGAATTGTTATACAATATAGAAAACATCAGCGAACAGGCCACCACCTACTTCTTCCAACTGGCAATGGCACAGGCCGAATACGATTTGGCCAAAGAGAATGTCGCTTCGACCGATACTCTCTACCGGACAGGACAGGAGCGGCATAAGATAGCCTCTATCGACAAGGCAGAACTACTGACCTTGAAACTGGATGCCGTCAATGCACGCAACACATTGCAAAATGCAGATATAGCCCTCAAAAGAGCCATGTTCAGCCTTGCCTCTTTCCTCAACTTCGACAAAAATACGGAAATCCGGTTACGCTTGCCCGGACGTCCGAAAGATATGCAGATATCGGTAGATGAAGCATTAACGCTTGCCCGGGAGAATAACCCTAAATTTCTCGACCTGAAACAAGAGGTGCTGGAAGCGGAACAACAAGTGGACAAGACAAAAAAGGAGGCTATGTTCAATGCTTCCGTCAATGCCAGCATCGGTTTTAACCAGGTGTCAAGCAAATTGAAAAATGCTTACCGTGATCCGTTGCAACAGGATGTTGTTTCCGTATCGATCTCCATCCCCCTGATAGACTGGGGCGTACGGAAAGGGAAACATAATATTGCCAAAAACAATCTGAACGTAGCTCAGATATCCGCCCGCCAGGAAGAATTGACCGTGGAAGAGGATGTGATCATGACAGTCGGTGATTTCAATATTCAACAGCACCTGATCAGTAGTGCTGAAGAAGTGCTCGACCTAGCAGTCATGGCATACGCAGAGACCAAGCAGCGGTTTATGATCGGGAAAGCGGATATCAACAGCTTGACTTTGTCGTTGAACCGCCAACAGGAGGCACAGCGTAACTATATCTCGGCGTTGCAAAACTATTGGCTGAGTTATTTTAAGATAAGGAAGCTGACATTACATGATTTCGAGACGGGGATTTCCTTGTCGAATGAATTTGATTATCGGAACGAGTTATAATTTTCCCGTAGTAAGAAAATAGCTATAAAATGAGTTCATCTCCTAAAATATCATCCTTTACGATTATTGTCGTTTTCCTCTGCATAGCTTTGGCAGGAATAACATTCATTCCTCTACTGCCCATCAAGCTATCGCCTTCACGCACATTGCCCCGGCTGACTATCAGTTATAATATGCCCGGCAATTCGGCACGCGTGATCGAAATGGAAGTGACTTCTCGTCTGGAAGCAATGCTTGCACGTATCAAAGGGATCAAGGAGATCAATTCGACTTCCGGTAACGGATGGGGATATGTGACCGTAGAACTGGATAAGCATACCAATATCGATGCCGCCCGCTTTGAAGCCTCCACCATCGTCCGACAGACCTGGCCAAGCCTGCCTGACGGACTTAGTTATCCGATCCTGGAAATGAGCCGCCCGGATGACAAGGAGTCCGGACCTTTCATGACATATACTTTAAATGCAGCAGCAACCCCAATCTTTATCCAGCGGTTTGCAGAAGATCAGATCAAACCGCGCCTGGCCAGCATTCCGGGAATTTACAGGATAGATGTACGGGGAGCTACGCCGATGGAATGGCGATTAGAGTACGACAGCCGCCAACTGGTTTCACTCGGGATTACCACCAGCGATATACAAACTGCCATCAGTCAATACTATAACAAAGAGTTTCTCGGAACAGGAAATATAGAGACGAATGGACAGGAGGAATGGATCCGCCTCGCCCTGATACCGGAAGATAGCCGGGATGGTTTTGACGCATCTTATATCACAGTCACCAATAAAGAAGGAAAACTAATCCGTCTGGACCAACTACTGAAAGTAACCCGCCAGGAAGAGGCTCCACAAAGTTATTATCGTATCAACGGATTGAATTCCATTTACCTATCCATTCAGGCGGAAGAAACGGCAAACCAGTTGAAACTGGCAGAACAGGTAAAACAGGAGATGAATCATATCCGTCAGTTACTGCCGCAAGGCTATGAGATACACACGAGTTATGACGCTACGGAATTCATCCACAACGAGTTGGACAAAATATATTTACGTACCGGATTGACTATCCTGATCCTGCTTTTATTCGTTCTATTGATCACCCGGAATGTTCGTTACCTGTTCCTGATCGTTGTCAGCCTGAGTGTAAACCTCTGCATTGCCGTCATCTTCTTTTACCTGGCAAAGCTGGAGATGCAACTTTATTCGCTGGCCGGTGTCACCATATCTTTAAGCCTGGTGATCGACAATACGATCGTGATGACCGACCATATACGTAACCGCCATAACCGGAAAGCTTTCCTTTCTATCCTGGCAGCCACTCTGACTACGATCGGAGCATTGGTGATTATTTTCTTCCTCGATGAAAAAATACGATTGAATTTACAGGATTTCGCAGCTGTGGTGATCATTAATCTGGCTGTATCGCTGGCTGTTGCCCTGTTCTTTGTTCCTGCCATGATAGACAAACTGGGATTGGGACAAAAGAAAAATATAAAGCAAAAAGCCCTATTATCCGAAAGCCAGGAGAGTGGCCGATTCAATCGATTCAAAAAATGGAGTAACAGAGTTCTTAAGCGGTATCCGGTCTATTTCAACCGCTATTACCATGCACAGATCGATTTCCTTTGCCGATGGAAAAAGACTGCTTGTGTAGTGTTAGTCCTGGCATTCGGATTACCGATCTTCCTGTTGCCTGAAAAAATAGAAATGGATGGTAAAGACAAAGTTTACACGGCTACCGACTCGCTATTCATCGAAAAATACAACAAGATTGTATCCGGGGATACCTATAAAGAAAAGGTAAAACCCATCATAGACAAAGCGTTGGGAGGAACTTTACGGCTTTTTGTGCAGAAAGTGTATGAAGGTAGTTACTTTACCCGCAACGATGAAACGGTTCTATCCGTCACAGCCTCCCTACCCAACGGTACTACGTTGGAACAGATGAACCAACTGATGACCCGTATGGAGGCTTACCTGAGTACATTCAAGGATATACGCCAGTTCCAGACAAATGTATACAGTGCCCGTCAGGCAGGTATACGCATATACTTCACCAAAGCTGCCGAACGGAGCGGCTTCCCTTACACCCTGAAAAGCAAGATCATCAGTAAAGCTTTAGAACTGGGCGGCGGTAGCTGGGGAGTATACGGTCTTCAGGATCAGGGGTTCAGCAATGATGTACGGGAAGGAGCCGGGTCATTCAGGATCGAAATGTTCGGATATAATTACGACGAGTTATACGAATGGGCCGAACAATTAAAAGGTAAACTTCTCACCTTCCGACGTATCAAGGAAGTGCTTATCAACTCCGAATTCTCCTGGTGGAAAGACGATTACCAGGAGTTCTACTTCAACCTGAACAAAGCACGGATGGCCCAGGAGAGCATTCTGCCGATCGAGTTGTTCGCCTCATTGAATCCGGTATTCGGAAAAGATATTTATAGCGGAACGATTGTTGTCGACAATGAAGTGGAAAAGCTGAAACTAAGTTCCCGACAAGCAAAGGATTATGATATCTGGAGTATGCAATATGTGCCTCAGACCGTCAAAAACAAGTCTTATAAATTAGCAGAACTGGCAACTGTGGAAAAGGGACAGATGCCGCAGAAAGTAGCCAAGGTAAACCAGCAATACCGGCTTTGCCTGCAATACGAATATATCGGTGCATCCAACCAGGGGAACAAGATACAGGAACGTGTATTGAAAGAATTCAATGCTTCGCTCCCCATGGGCTATACAGCCAAGTCGGAAAGTTATTACTGGGATTGGAACACGAAAGATAATAAACAATATCTGTTATTGTTGCTTATTATCGTAATCATTTTCTTTACTACCAGTATCCTGTTTAACTCTTTGAAACAACCATTAGCCGTCATCTGCGTGATCCCGATCTCCTATATCGGCGTATTCCTGACGTTTTATTGGTTCAAGTTAAACTTCGACCAGGGAGGATTTGCTTCATTCGTTTTATTATGCGGTATTACGGTAAATGCCAGCATCTATATATTGAACGAATTCAATCAGCTACGCGAAGCAAAACCCTCGATGCCACTCTGGCGCATTTACCTGAAAGCATGGAATGCAAAAATAACACCAATTTTCCTTACTGTGATTTCCACTATTCTGGGATTCATTCCGTTTATGTTAGGTCCCGATAAAGAAGCATTCTGGTTTCCACTGGCAGCCGGTACGATCGGAGGGCTAGCTATGTCGATTGCCGGAATCTTTATTTACCTTCCTATTTTTACCTTAAAAAAATAACCATATTGAACCTATTTAGACCATCCGAAACTATTTTCTTTCCTAATTTTGCGATATCAATGGACAAATTGTTATTTTTTCAAACCCTTCTTGTCCTCTGCGTGTTTAATCTAGGAGCTAAGAAGTAGCACTAAAGAGAACGTCACAACTTGTTTTTTCATCGATCTTCTTCCGGAATTTACATCCATTAATGTAATAACCGGAAAAGGTAGTTATCGATTTTCATAAACAAAAAGCAGAGTCCGATATCACCCTAAAATAAATTAAAGATGAAAGTTTTATTCAAGTACCTACGACTATTATCCCTCTCTACGAGTGGAGCATTACTACTATGCATTGTATTTGCCGCCAATCCTGACATTGCAGAAGGAACAATTGCCGGTAAAATATTCTGGTTCCATTTCTCTGTTTTATTACTTGCCTTCAGTGTGTTTTTCATGGAAGCCACCATCAAAAAAAGTTGTTTCACATTCACACTACCTGACGGACTGCTACTTCTCTTCACCGGACTGATTCTGATCACCTACGATCGTGAGTTGAACCCACAACCGGAAAGATTGCTCTTTGTCGGTCAACTGACCATGCTATGGTTTATGTTACGAGCTGTCATACAGACACATCCCGAGCTCAGACTCTTTTTCATTTCGATCATTATATCGACCGGCGTGTTTGAAGCTATGTGGGGAATGGGGCATATACACGGTAACCCGGCGGAAGACCATCCGCTGTTTAATGGCAGCGGACTGATTTTTAATCCCGGTCCGTTTTCCGGTTATCTGGCAATCGTACTCCCTTTATGCCTGAACCTGGCCCTGCGATTCCGTGATTGCGATAAAATAGCATGGTGGGAAACCAGAACCATGTTGTTTTACCTGTCAGTCATCGGTATACTAATCATCCTGATCGCCCTCCCGGGAGGAGCAAGCCGTCCTGCATGGCTAGCTGCCGTTGCCTCCTGCTGCTGGGTATTCTTTTTACGCAAATCCGGTTGGAAAATCCTGAAACAAAGAGTAATAATGCACAGTAAGACTGTCGTGATCGTTTGTGCTTTATTATTCCTGGGCATTGCAGGATTACCCACTCTGGGTAGTTTTATCCACCCGGACCAATCGGCCAGTCGCCTACTGATGTGGAACGTAACAACCAAAGCAATCTTGGAACAACCTGTGACAGGAACAGGCCTGGGAGGTTTTTCCACATCCTATGCGAAGACGCAAGCCGACTACTTTTCATCCGGAAAAGCTTCCGACATGGAACGGCAGGCTGCCTGTTGTCCGAGATTTGCATTCAACGAGTATCTGCAGATGGGACTCGAGTTCGGTATCGCCGGACTGTTACTTTTCTCTTTGTGGATCGGGTTCAGCCTTTATTACGGACTAAAAAACAAACAGATCGGAGCGACGGGAAGCATTATCGCTTTGCTCTTTTTCTCAATGTATTCTTATCCGTTACAATTACCGTCGTTTTGGGTATTACTATTATTCTTCTCGGCTATTTGTGTAACAATACCCGGTAAGTTGCAAAAACCTTCCCCGAAAACATTTCCCTACATCGGAACTTTTGCAGCATTAGCCGCCTGCATGCTATTTTTCGGTCAAAGAGGTTATTACGATTCTTATAAAGAATGGAAAACATTACGACTGCTCAAACAGCAAAACGAACAACAGGTGGCCACACAAGGATACCAGTGTTTATATCCACGTCTCAACCACCGGGTCGAATTCCTGCAGGAAGGAGCCAGATGCCTGTTACAGTGTAAACAATATTCGGATGCTATCGTCTGGAGTCACCAAGCAATCCGGCTAAGTGCCAATCCGGAATTCTATTACATACTGGCAGAAAGTTACCAACAGCTGGGTCTTTATGAGCAAGCCGAGAAGTATTTATTACAATGCCTGCATATCCTGCCGGAAAAGATAGACACCTATTATCTACTGACAAAGTTATATTCGGACGATTCTTATTACCAACCCGATAAACTCAGGTTAGCGGCCTACTCTGTTCTTACCAGACAGCCCAAGGATCAATCGAAAACTATTAAATTAATGAAGGAAGACGTAAACAAGCTTCTTCAATATACAATAATCAAGAATAAATAACAAACAGAATATCGGACAAGCAACACCATTTCCTTTTTATAAACAAGTTTCCATTAATACAACGTAATTATGAGTACAATTTTTAAACCACGATTCCCTCCTATTTTATTGCACATTCAAATTATATCCCCTATCTTTGCCGAAATTTTGCGAGGAAGAGTTTCATGACGAATAAGATACATAAGTGTAATCCGATGTTTATTTCCGGTTCAACGCCGGACATTGAGGCTCATTTCTTTACTTTACGGGATTATCATTTGGTAATATAAGATGCGTTGGTTATTTTTACTAACGCATTTTTTTTGTGTCCCGCGGATAGCGATAATATGAAGGTATAACATTCTATAAAATCAATTAATAAACAAAACAACCCAATTACTATGTCGAAAATTGGAATCAAAAAGGTGATTGTTCTGGGCTCGGGTGCCCTGAAGATCGGACAGGCCGGAGAGTTTGACTACTCTGGTTCACAAGCATTAAAGGCACTGAAAGAAGAAGGTATCAGTACCGTATTGCTGAATCCGAACATTGCAACTATTCAAACATCCGAAGGGGTAGCAGACAAGGTGTACTTCCTGCCTATCACTCCGTATTTTGTTGAAGAAGTAATCAAAAAAGAACAACCGGACGGAATCCTGCTGGCTTTTGGTGGCCAGACTGCCCTGAACTGCGGAACTCAGTTATACACCAGCGGCACACTTGCCAAATATGGCGTAAAGGTACTGGGTACTTCTGTTGAAGCGATCATGTACACAGAAGACCGCGACCTGTTTGTAAAGAAACTGAATGAAATCGACGTAAAAACTCCGATAAGCCAGGCTGTTGAAACGATGGAAGATGCAGTGAACGCTGCCTACAAGATCGGTTTCCCGGTAATGATCCGCTCTGCTTATGCCCTGGGAGGTATGGGTAGCGGTATCTGCAAAGACGAAGCAGAGCTGCGCACGCTGGCTGAAAGCGCTTTCGCTTATTCTTCACAGATCCTGGTAGAAGAATCATTGAAAGGCTGGAAAGAAATTGAATTCGAAGTAATCCGCGATAAGAACGACCATTGCTTCACGGTTGTAAGCATGGAAAATGTAGACCCGCTGGGCGTACATACCGGTGAAAGTATCGTAGTTGCTCCTACCTGCTCTCTGACAGATAAGGAACTGGATCTGCTGAAAGAACTGTCGACCAAGACAATCCGCCACCTGGGTATCGTGGGCGAATGTAACATCCAATACGCATTCAATTCCGACACTTGCGACTACCGTGTGATCGAAGTAAACGCTCGCCTGAGCCGTTCTTCTGCACTGGCTTCCAAAGCAAGCGGTTATCCCCTGGCATTCGTCGCTGCTAAGCTGGCATTAGGTTATAGCCTCGATGAAATCGGCGAAATGGGTACTCCGAACTCTGCTTATAAAGCTCCGGAAGTAGACTATATGATCGTGAAGATCCCGCGTTGGGACTTGACAAAGTTCGTCGGTGTCAGCCGCCTGATCGGT
>OGZX01002295.1_pt1 | contig 15843 bp, 11 predicted proteins | sample 1576881 | NCBI WGS metagenome assembly OGZX01 (sample SAMEA3541542, study PRJEB24748) | human gut metagenome | biome: human gut; feature: human-associated habitat; material: faeces | place: China | collected 2012
ACGTAGAAATGATGGGATTCCTGGGTATGGGTAACAACCCGATGGTAGGTGCTACTGTTGCTGTAGCTGTTGCTATCGAGGAAGCTATGAAGAAGTAATTAAAACTTCATATAAAGGAAAACTCCTGCAGTCGATGATTGCAGGAGTTTTTTATTTTGTGTAAAGAATGTTTATTTCGACTATCTTCGTCCACCGTTTCTACCAGATGAATTAGAACGACCGTTCTTATTTGTCTGACTGTTTGTCGAATTATTGTAATGTTCCGTACGGTTACTTGTTCCCGAATTTGGACGAGTTACCTCAGGTTTCGTTTCGGGACGGGTAGGACGATTTGTCTCCGGACGGCTCGATTCGGGACGGTTTGTCTCAGGGCGCCCGGGTCTATTCGATTCAGGACGGTTCGATTCAGGACGGCTAGGCCTGTTCGGACGATTCGGATGGTTCGGACGATGGTCCGGGTGGATATAAATCGGACGGCCATAAGGGGGAAACACCATTGGAGGAGCTATCGGTGGCAAATAATTTACATCATCATATAAAAACTCATAGCCTGTCAGGTAATTATCCCAGAATTCCAGGGCATACACTTCATTCTTGCCCGTCCGGTATTCCAACACTTCCTGTACATAGCCATCTTTCTTATTGACAGCCAATACCCGTTCGGGAGGTCCCATCAGGTTCTCCACTTCGGCAATGGTCATCCCGGTCGTCAACATCCCCAAGTCGAGATATTTATAAGCACCACAGGCGACCAACAAGAAAGAGGTCAATATTACCAAACTTAATTTCTTCATGACTATTAAGATATTAAAGACTCCAGATACTCCACAAATTCGGAAGTCATCCAGTTGCCGTCATAGAGCTCTCCATTAACGAAAAATGTAGGTGTACCCTGAACATTATTCTCTATACCGGAGTCGTAATCGTCTTTCACCTTCTGATAGAAACGGTCTTTACCGAAATCCGCTTCAAACTCGGCTGCTTTTATACCCAGCTTTCTGGCATACTCCAATAAATAATAATCATCCAAAGCATTCTGATTCTCAAAAAGAAGATCATGCATTTCCCAGAACTTTCCGTAAGAACCGGCTATCTCCACAGCAATAGCGGCATGCAAAGCATGTGGGTGTAATTCAGTCAGTGGAAAATTCCGGAAAACAAACTTAATCTTGTTTCCGAGTTTCTTCTGTATCTCTTTTACTATATGGTAAGCTCTCCCACAGTAGGGACATTGAAAATCTGCATACTCAATTAATTCTATCGGTGCATTGACCGGACCTTGAACATGATCGTTCTTATTTACTTCCAAATACATATCTGTTACTATTTGATTTCTAAATAATAACACCATAGGTATTTCATTTGTTGTTCATATTAGCACTTCATTAACTGAATTGATTTTGTTTTTTATCTATCTTCGCATATATGAAACGAGGTACAGCTGATTTACCATTACATTACGGAACAGTCCCACCCTGGCTGGCTCAACGTATGAGTTTACTCGGAGGAGCCATTGCCGAAGCAATTATTATCGAATATGGTCGTCCGGCCTTATTACGACGGCTTAGTGATCCTTTCTGGTTTCAGTCGTTAGGATGTGTGTTGGGAATGGACTGGCATTCATCAGGTATTACGACATCTGTTATGAATGCCCTGAGAAAAGCGATCAATTACAGGTCGGAAGAACTGGGCGTTTATATTTGCGGAGGAAGGGGTAAGTTTTCAAGAGAAACACCTAATCAACTCCTGGAAGTAGCCGATAAAACCGGATTGAACGGAAATGAACTGGTAAGATGCAGCAAACTGGCGGCCAAAGTCGATAATACAGCCGTTCAGGATGGTTTTCAACTTTATCTACATACGTTTGTCGTCACCAAAGAGGGCGACTGGTCTGTCATACAACAAGGAATGAACCCGAATGAGCGTATGGCCCGGCGTTATCACTGGCTGTCGTCTTCGCTCCGTTCGTTTATGGAGGAGCCTCATACTTCCGTTTGTGGCAGAAACCAGGGATTGATACTTAACCTGACAGATAAGCTGGCTGCTCCAACCAAAGAGGGAATCGTCGAACTGACAAAAGAGACACCGGATAAGTTGATGCGTGAAGTTTCTATCATTCTTCCCAATCACCATGAAGTAAGGGCTGAAGATGTAAACCTTAAACGGCTGGGAGCAGCCCTACTCCTAGCTCATGAAACCAATATCTCCGATATGGAGTCGCTTCTCCTGTTGGAAGGAGTCGGCCCGAGAACCTTACAATCGCTAACACTGGTCAGCGAAGTGATACACGGCACCCCTTCCCGCTTCTCCGATCCTGCACGTTTCTCTTTTGCCCACGGAGGGAAAGACGGACATCCATTCCCTGTCCCAACAAGCGTCTATGATGAAACGATTGAAGTATTTAATAATGCGATCCATAAAGCGCACCTTGGGGAAAAAGACAAGTCCGACGCATTAAAAAACCTTTCCAAAATTTCGCAAGAGATGGAAAAAGGATATACCCCCAACAATTATTTCGACGACTGGGTACAATATGAGCGGGATACATCTTATAAATACAATGGAAAAACCGTCTTCGGAGATTCAAAAAAAACACAGAAAAAAGAAGATAAAAATACAGGTGGAATACAATTGAGTCTATGGGACTAAAATTCAGATTTTAAATATCTATCGCCTAAAGTACATAGTCTCAGCAGAACTCATGTACTTTTTGAAACAAATATAGTAATATTATTTAAATCAAAACAAAAATATGAGAATTTTATTCAAAAAGTACAGCGTCCATTAATCTGTAAAAAAACACTACCACTCCAAACAAATACTTAAACACCTGATTTACAATCCACATAGATATTATTAAACAAATCCACATCAAACAAAATATACTATTTCTCTCTTTTACAGACCTCCAGATAAGGAAAAAGTACATGAGTTCTGCTGAGACTGTGGTATTTTTCATGCACCAACAAAATGGGATAATTCATAAGCATTTAAATACAAACATAAGCACTTAGCGGCATAATTTAATTTACAAAGCCAGCAGCACATACGCCTCAACTCTTAACAAAACAAAACAAGCAGATTGTTAAACTTAAATATTATAATATGTTAACAAAATCTAGACTAACTACAGTATGTATTCTCCTGACCGCCTTAGGTATGGGAGAAATAATCAATGCAACTGCTATTCCGAGCTCGACAAGCTTTGAGATCACACAACAAAAAAGCAGAGTCACAGGTCTTGTCGAAGATGAACACGGACCTATAGCCGGAGCTTCTATTTTTGTGAAAGAAACTTCCAATGGAACGATCACCGATATGGATGGTAAGTTCTCGCTGGACGGAATGCAAAAAGGGGCTACACTTGTCATTTCATTCGTAGGATTAAAAACACAGGAAATTGTATGGAATGGACAAAAGGTATTAGAAATCAAGATGGTCGATGAAGCACTGGATTTGGATGAAGTAGTCGTTGTTGCATACGGCACCGCCAAAAAATCAGCTTTTACAGGTTCTGCAGCTGTCGTTAATTCGGAAAAGTTAACCCAACGATCCACAACCAATGTAGTGCAAGCGCTGTCTGGTCAAGTGGCAGGTTTACAAATGACCTCAGGCTCCGGGCAACCCGGGGGAGACGCTCCTACCCTGCTTATCCGTGGTATAGGCTCACTTAATGCCAAAAACGATCCTCTTATCATTGTAGACGGAATGCCTTATGAAGGAGGGTGGAACAATATCAACCCGGCAGATGTCGAATCTGTTTCCGTACTTAAAGACGCTGCATCCAATGCACTTTACGGAGCACGCGGAGCCAACGGTGTCATCATCATTACAACAAAACAGGCAAAAGCGGGCGAAGCAAAAGTTACGGCTACCGCTAAATGGGGAGTCAATACCCGGGGTACAATAGATTATGATTATATCAAAGACCCGGGAGAATATTATGAAGCACATTACAAAGCTTTATACAATCAATTGAGATACGTCAAAGGATTGCCTGAAAACGAAGCTTATGTACAAGCTAATACCAACATGGTAGGCAACATCAAAGAAAATGGCGGATTAACCTACAATGTATTTAATTATCCGGAAAATGAATATCTGATCGGTCAAAACGGCAAACTAAACCCGAACGCCACAGTAGGCAGAGTCGTAAACGGACATATGCTTTATCCGGACAATTGGATAGATGAAGCTTACAGTTCGGCATTACGCCAGGAATACAATGTCAACATTGCCGGAGGTAGCAATAAAATGCAAATGTACGGTTCTTTCGGATATCTGAATGACGAAGGGGTTGTTCCGAACGCCGGATATGAACGTTACTCCACCCGCTTCAAAGGTTCTTACCAGGCAAAGAGTTGGCTGAAGTTCGGAGCAAACATAAGCTATACGCATAGCAAAACCTCCACTCTGTCAGAAAGCTATGACACAGACCTGTCATCTTTTACAGAATCAATGGCTCCTATCTTCCCTGTATATATAAGGGATGAAAAAGGTAATATCATGACAGATGAAAATGGCAAAATGTATGATTACGGAACCAACAACACAGCACTGGGGCTCGCCCGTGCCAATCATCCGAATGCATCCATACAATCGTCCATGCTCAATTTCAGGGAAACAAATGCCAATACGCTGAATGGAAACGGTTTCATCGATATTACATTCCTGAAAGATTTCAAATTCACTTTCAATGTAGGTACTACGATTCGCGAACAAAGATATTTTACAACAGGTAACCCATTCTACGGCTTCGGAGCGGAACAGAACGGAACAATATCCGTTTACCACTACCGTACAACAACGCTCAACCTCCAGCAGATATTAAATTACAACCGCAGTTTTGGCAAACACAATTTCTCAGCCATGTTGGGACATGAAAGCTATAAATACAACTATGTACAATTATCCGCAGGTAAAAAAAATATGTTTTCTTATTGGGGCAACCATGAGCTAAACGGCGCTGTAATAGACGGCGCCTCCGCAGAATCGTACGCCAATAATTATAATACCGAAGGCTATTTCTTCCGGGGATTATACGATTACGACAGTAAATACTTCTTTTCCGTATCTTATCGCCGGGACGCTTCGTCCCGTTTCCATCCGGATCACTGGTGGGGGAATTTCTATTCGTTCGGGGGAGCATATCTGATGTCAAAAGAAGATTGGTTCAAGGTAGACTGGCTTGATTTGTTTAAAGTAAAATTCTCTGTCGGACAGCAGGGCAATGACAACTTAGGTTCGGATTTCCGTTATGTCGATACATATACTATTAAAAATAACAATGGTGAACTATCACTTGCATTCAGCCAAAAAGGAAATAAGGATATCACCTGGGAAACCAACACCAATACGAATCTGGGAGTAGAATTTGAAATATTAAACAGAAAATTGACCGGTAGTATAGAATACTTCCATCGCAAAACTACGGATATGCTGAACTGGTTCAATGTTCCGCTATCGTTGGGATATGCCGGATATTATGCAAATGTCGGCAATATGATCAACCAGGGTATAGAGCTCGATTTTACTTATATACCCATCAATAAAAAGAATTTCACATGGAAAATCAATTTCAATCTGACACATTATAAGAACAAGATCAGTTATCTGCCGGAAGATAAGAAAACGGATGTCATGGACGGGCATGCCGGATATATGAACGGAAGCAGATATTACGGAGAAGGATTACCAATCAACACCTGGTATATGAATCAATATGCCGGCGTTTCGGAAGAAGGACTTTCCATGTGGTACTACACAGACAAAGAAACGGGAGAGAAAAAAACCACCACAACTTATTCGAGCGCCGATAATTATTTATGTGGAGACCCCAATCCGGATCTGTACGGAGGATTCGGTACGTCACTCAATATCTACGGTTTCGATTTCTCGGCACAACTGGCTTATTCTATCGGAGGAAAAACCTATGATTACGGATATTCCGGTATCATGTCTAATCCGACAGCATCGACAGTTGGTTATCGCTGGCATAAGGACGTACTCGATGCCTGGTCACCCGATAATACAGGCTCACAGATTCCACGCTGGTATTTCAATGATTTGAACACAGCCTCTTTCTCAGACCGCTTCCTGATTGATGCCAGTTATCTGAGTTTACAGAATGTACAGGTAGGATACACTATTCCTAAAAGAATAACATCCCATCTGGGTGTCGATAACTTACGCCTGTACTTCGTTTGCGATAATGTATATTATTGGTCTAAAAGAAAAGGACTCGACCCACGACGCTCTTACAAAGGAGACGGGGCATCAGGAGTCATCTCTCCGCTACGCAGTTTTTCCGGAGGCCTAAGTCTACAATTCTGATTATATCCAACTATTAAATTTAGAAACAATGAAAACGAAAAATATATTTAAAGTCACAACAGTTGCCGGCCTGTTATCTTTGGGCCTGGGAATGAATAGTTGCATTGAACAAACGTTTCCTGAAAGTTCCACCGTTACAGCCGACCAGATAGCCGATTCGCCGGCAGGTATGCAGGCCATGCTCAATGCCGTAGTCGGTTATATAAACACCTATAATTCGTATGGTAATGGTTATAATTTTGACTTCGGTTACAGTGCTTTCGGTATGACAAGGGAAACGATGGGCGAAGATTTTTTCGTATACAAATCCAATTACGATTATTTCAGTACCTTCGGAACCTGTAGGACATTGGCCGAATCATCGACAGTAAACAGCCTCTATTATTTCTACTACAAATTCCTGAACAATGCAAACAACCTGATACGACTGATCGATCCCGAAACAACGAATGAAACGAACAAGCAATATCTCGGTATAGCCAAGACGTTTCGTGCGATGATCTATATGGATATCAGCCGTTTCTTCGAATATAAGAAGACAGGAATCGCCAAACTGGACAATGAGGCAGAGGCTAACAAAGTATATGGACTAACAGTTCCCATCATTTATGAAGATATGCCCGAAACGGATGCACGTAATAATCCACGTGCTCCCTTTTATACAATGTACGAGTATATACTGAACGACCTGAATAAGGCGGAGGAATTATTGCAGGATTATGTACGACCGACCAAGAACATGCCGGATCTTACTGTTATATACGGTTTGAAAGCACGCTTCTGGCTCGAATTAGGTTCCCGCTTTGAGAAATATCCGAACGACCTTTCAGCTCTTACCCAAAATGTTCAGATAGGAATCAATTCAGCAACAGATTGTTACGACAAAGCAATCGAATATGCAAAAAAAGCAAGATCGAACAGCAATGCAAGCCCGTTGACAGAAGAAGAATGGTTCGGCGGGAAAAATTATACCACTGCATTCAATAGCATACAGACCGGAGCATGGCTATGGGGGTCTATTATGAATCAGGAAAATATCCATAGCACGTGGTTAAATTACGCCGGAAATATTTGTTCGGAACAAACCTTCGGTGTTGGAAATACGGCCTATTGGGCCTGCCGTACGATCAGTAAAAACTTATTCGATCAGATACCGGATACCGACTGGCGTAAAACGACCTGGATAGCACCGGAAGATGCAGGTAAAGCACCCGGTAATAAATACCATACGATATTGTCGGAAAGCGGATTCAAGTTATTACCGCCTTATACGCATTTGAAGTTTAAGCCAAAAGAGGGAAATATGATTGATGCGAATGTCGGTGCTCCGATCGACTACCTTATGATGCGTGTTGAAGAAATGTACTTTATAGAAGCGGAAGCACTTGGAGCAAGCCAGGGTGTTGCAGCAGGCGTAAATGCATTACAGAATTTTATGACAACCTACCGTTATCCGGAATATACCTGCAATGCTACAACACTGGAGGAGTTCAGAAAAGAACTTATATTGCAAAAAAGGATAGAGTTTTGGGGAGAAGGGATTATTTTCTGGGACTACAAACGTCTGGAACTTCCGGTTAAAAGAGGATATCCGGGAACCAATGCACCAGTCGGATATCGTATGAACTCAATTGAAGGTTATTGCGCTCCCTGGTTCAATGTCTTTTTCAGCAAATACGAATCATTGCAAAACAAAGCAATTGTATTGAATCCGGATCCATCATCCGCCATAGAAGACTGGACAGAATAAAAAATGGTTATAAGGCGGTGTGTCAAAACTCCGTTTTGTCATGGCGGACTTGATCCGCCATCTCATATTAAGCACTGGTTATCAGTGTAGGATGCGATCCCGGGCTTTACCCGGGATCGCAGGACAGTGCATTATGACACACCTCCTATAATAAATAGATCTTTATTATCGTCTCACCAATGTATATTTATACGCCGTCTCCGTACAATCCTGAATGAATAACGTATCACCGCTTATTGCTAACGGATAGGAAGGATTGGTGGCATAAAAGACATCCATCAGGTAGCCGGCATCCGTATCGGCTTTCCGCCAGTTCAGGTCGCCGGGCTCATCCTTACCTTCTTCTGTCCAGATATATTTGTCGCCGTCGAAAGTGATAAAAGTATTTTCAAATTCGCAGGTCTCACGGGGATTCTCTCCGCTGACCAATTCCCATTTCCCATTTACCAGCTCTTTGACTTCGGTCAACTCCTTGTCGCAAAGAGATGTTCTGACGATAGCCTGAGACGTAGTTTTTATCTCTTTCCGATCAGATTTGCTCTTGCAACTGCTTGTCCCGATCAGGCATAGACCGGCTATGGCCAGGATGGCAATAAGACTCTTTTTCACGTTATTCATATCCGATATTTTATTTACAATGTTCTTTGATCAGTCTTTCAGCCAACGGATCACCCAACTCTTTTGCTTTGTTAAGGGCTTCGCAAGCCTCTGCTTTCTTCTCCATACGGACATAGCAGATACCTTTCAGACGGTAGCAAGCAGCAAAATCGGGAGCCACTTTCAAGGCATTCTCGATACTCGTCAATGCATCGTTATAGTTTTTCATGCGGACATAAACGGAAGCTTCTTCCGCACGGTAATCGGGAATATCCGGACTCAGTCGGATCGCTTCTTTAATATCGGCTAAAGCACCTTCCAGATCATCGGAGCGGAATTTAGCCTGTTCGCGATAATAATAGAAATTGCTGGTTACATCACCGTTCATGGCCTTATAATACAGGTCGTAGTCGGCAATAGCCTCTGCATACTGGGACAGGCGTAGCTTCCAGTCAATACGTTCAAGGATATATTGCCCGGCTTCCGGAGTCAACGGTAGACCGCTCTTCTCGATCGCACCATCCAACAGCGCAATGATATCACCGATATTGAAACCTGTTACATTCTCTTTTGCCTTTGCAGCCCAGTAGAAAGAGGTTGGCGATGCCAGGTCGCTGTTATTCACAACCATATACTCATTATAAGCCTGTTCGTATTCTTTCAGGAAGAAATGGATATCTCCCGCCAGTTGGTGATAAACAGGAAGATCTTCCTCCTGGATTGCCTTCTGAATAGTTTCCTGGGCAGCTTGTACGGACCATGCCGGATCGGTCAGGGTCGTATCGCCGGCGGCTACATTATAGATCAGTTTAGCCTGATTATAATAAACGTCCCCTTTTTTATCGCTAAACTTTGAAGCAGTCTTAATATCATCCAACGCCTTATTCAGATAGTTAGCCTGTTCGGCCGGAGTAGAAGCCAGTTCAACACGACGACCGGCATAATGAGAGGCACGGTTCAGATAACCGTCTGCCGAGTTCGAGAAAGTAGCAATAAAATCATTCAATGTCTCCAGATAACTTTTTGCATCCTGTGTGCTACCTTTCAGGAATAAAGCGACCTGCGCTTGTTCTTCATCCGCCGGCCATGCCTTCTTTATACCTATATTATTATAGACTGTATTCAGGAAATCGGTTGCAGCCACAGACAGGCTATTGGTATAAGCAGCCGATACGGCATACGAAACATCTTTCTTACCGGAAGCATCCGCCTGTGCCAATCCGAATACCTGACCTTCAGCATTCAGAATCGGAGCATTTGTCTGTCCGTCTTCCAGGGGTATCGATAATTTATAATAACTGTAAGGATCTTTCAGTTTGCTGACTTCCGTGATCGTTCCCTGTCCGAAGTTGGGCGTTTTTGCCGTAGTATACGGTAACAGATAAGCTGCTGTTCCCACGGCTAACGGATCGGAAGCGATGGAAAGGAACTGCACTTTCTTTGGTGCTTCGCTCTTCACTTTTATGACATCATACAACTCGTCGGCTCCGACAACAGCCATCACGGGGTAGGTTTTCCCATCCACATCGGTGATCGTTGCCTTCTCAGCACCTTTAAACAGATCGTAACCAGCAAGGACATCGCCTGTTTCGGAAACATAAAAACCTGTTCCTGATGTAAGTTTAGCTCCGTCTTTCCCGTATGTAGTGATTAAAACAACGGCCTTTTTACTTTTGTCCATCCATTTAGGGGCGTTCTTCTGTGCTGTTGCCGGTAATAAATGGCAACAAATTAAAATAAGTAGTAATAGTGTTTGTTTCATTTCTTTTCTCATGTTATCAGATATGCCGACAAATGTAATACTTTATTGTCTTTGTACATATTGTCAGAGTATAAATTTATCCGCTAACGTACGCAGCAGGCAGATGCAGCAGGTTAGGCTTCACCTGTCACAACCGTCCCAACTCATTAGTAAATAACGACATATAGTGAAAGGTAACCCTTCACCATCCTTTCACAAATAGGACGGCACCAAACAATAAATGGGTAACGACCCATTCCCGAATAGATAGTTATCCATTTATAAATATCTTGCCTGAAAAAAACAAGGGTGTTTTGAAATGTAAAGACAGGACTTTTAAAGATAAAAGAGAGGACTTTCGTTTTCAAAAGTCCTGACTTTTTTAGGAGGTTTCAGACCCATCACTGTATTTCACTCAATACCAAAACATTACCGGCAATGTAAAAGGTGAAACGTCACCGATGTGACTTCCAGATATTATACCTGTATACCAAACATGCCAGTATAAAATATACCGCGCACTGAATCCACAGCGTCACATACTCCGTATGTATCCCAGCCATCGAGGCTCCCATCGAGTTTAATTTGACATAAGCCAAAGTGGCCGGTGCTGCCGGTATAAGGAAATGCGATAACTTCCAATACCAGGGCATCAATTCCAATGGATAAGATACGCCGGAAAGGAAAATCAGACCGACAGAGAAAAAGGCGATCATCAACAAAGGGGCATCGGAGTCGGTAAAGAACAAAGATGCCGTCAAGCCGAAAAAACTGGTCGCCATCAGGAACGGGATCAATAACATAATGATATTCCATACATTCCCGATATCCGGCAGGTCAAAGATCAACGGGATCAGCCCCAACAGGAACAGCGAGAAGATTGCATACAACATCATATAAACAAATGTCTTCCCTGTCACCAGTCTTGCCGCCTGCCCGAACGAAGGACGGTTTCCCCGCAACAACCGGAATTGGCGTTCTTCCCCGCTGACCATTCCGATCACCATCAATAATGTCTGGAACATAATGACGATCAGTACGGCAGGTATCAGGTAAGTCCCATACCCCTCCGTATAATTGTACAAAGCCGTCCCCGCCACACTGATCGGCTTTGCTACCGAAAGCTGCGCCGCATCCTGACTGGGAAGAAAGACAACCATTTCAGGACGGAAACGGTCGTTGAGTGCCAGCATCGAACCCGCCGATGCTTCCTGTATCGACAGATAATAAAGGAAAGCACTCGTCGTCTCATACATAATAAAAATCGATTCGTCACCGCGTGAAACCCGGTCGGTAAAGTCATACGGTAGATACAAGATACCGGCTGCCTCATCGCGTTTCATCAACTCCTGAGCCTGAGGAAAGTCCTCACCGGTAGCTATCACATCGACCTGCGGTGTAGCATTCAGCAAACGGATATACTCGCGGCTCAACTCCGTTTTTGAATTATCCACCACTACGACCGGAACATTACGGACCACGTCGGGAGCATACATATAATTATATAGCAGACCGTACATAAATATCCCCCCCATCAACACCAGCACAATGGCAAAACTACCCGAAATAGTCTTGAATTCGTTCAGGATAATGGAGGATATATTATTCAGTCCTGCTTTTATGTTATTTGATATTTTCATACTTATGACTTAAAATTGCACTTTTTAAATGCGGTACCATCCCAAATGCAACCAGGATAAAACAGAATAATGCACTGAAATTCCACCAGGTATAGGCAAATCCATAATCACCATACAAAAGATTCTGATTGATCTCCACAAAATGACGTACCGGAAACAGGAACGAAGTGTAATAGACCGGAGCATACATGGATGGGGCCGGAAAAGTTACACCCGACAAGGTTGCTCCCAACGACCCGACCATCGACACGATACTGATAATGATACTGATTGCCGGAAAAATGGAGAAAAGGAATACGGCCAATGCCTGCGAGGCGATCACAAACAGGATCGAAGTCAGGTTTAGAGGCCAGAATCCGCACGAGAAAGGAATATTCATTATACCGAACATGACATAATTTCCCAAAATGCTCATCAGGGAAAAGATAATGGTATAAGGTAATAATTTTCCGAAAAGCGCCGTCACCATATTCATCTTCGCCGTTGCCAGCCATTCATCACCAGTACGGAACTTTATTTCACTACCTACCGCATAGACCGTCGTCAGCAAGATGATTACCTGGAAGAAAATAAAGAAAAACGGATTACTCAGATAAACGGAATAATCCAGATCCGGGTTGAACAACGGATGGTTCTGTGCCCGGATGGGAACCAGGAAGGTGGATACTTCTTTCTGACTGATCCCCATAGCCGTTGCCTGCACCACAATCGGAGCCATTGAAAACGTGCGTAGCAAACTTTCAAAAGCACCCCTGACCTCTCCTCCGACACTCAGTAATGCATAATGGTAATAATAGGATAAAGTAGCTTGTCTCCCACCTGTCACGTCTTCTTCAAAACGGTTCGGAATCACCAGATAACCGTATATTTCTTTGGCTTGCGTCGCTTTCCGGGCAGTTTCGGCATCTACATAATGATGCGTGACACGGAAAGTCGGGACAGCTTCGACCTGGCGGATCAATTCGCGGGATAAAGCAGTCTGGTCCTGATCGACAATGGCTACCGGAATATTTTCCATTTGTCCGTTACCGAAGATCGTGGACATAAAGAAGATACAAAACAGCGGCAACACGATACAGACCCCGAAATAGAGCCTGCGTGAAACCATCCGGTGTAGTTCGCGTTGAAGCACATTGTAAAAAGGACTATGTTGTTTATTGGTACTCATAGACTATCCTCTATTACTGTTCTCCTAAATTAACCAGCACCGACATGCCCGGACGTAATCCGTCGACCGGTTTTACCGGGAGGGCATGGATCTCGAACGTTCTCAAATCGTAGCTACCTGTCTGTTTGGTCGATTTCCAGGTAGCGAAACTACCCAGCGGACTAACGTAATTGATCTTGAATTCGATATCATTCGTGGCAATCGCCGGAACATCGGCACGGAAAGTTCCACCCATCTTAAATAAGGGTAAGCGGTCTTCGCGAACATTCAATACGACATGCACATCATCCATTACCACCAGGTTCATGATCGGCATACCTGCACCGACCAGTTCACCGCGTTTCGGGAAAATAGTCGATATCTGTCCGGATTCGGGAGCAACCAGACGGGCATCCTGCAAAAGGGCCTCCACCTCGTTGACGGTTCCCTGGGCGGCAGTTACCAATGAACGGGCACTTTCCTTATCCTGTATCTGTGCCCCGTCGAGAGCCATCTGGTATTGACTGTGGCAGGCACGTTCGTTTGCTACAGCAGCGTTGTAAAGAGCCTCTACTTCATCTTTTCGCTGTGAAGTGACTACACTGTCCTTATAAAGGGCCTGGATACGGTCGTAGGTTGTTTTAGCCAGTTGCAGGTCTGATTTTGCTTTGTTCCAAAGCTGTTCGACGGTGGCGATGATTTGTTTACGCGTACCGTCGTCAATCTTCTGGTGCTGGTATTTGGCAATATCTTCGAGGGCATTCACCTGCTGGTATTTAGCCTGCGCTTCGGGACTGTTGATAACTACGAGTGTGTCACCCGCTTTCACGTTTTGCCCTTCTTTCACAAGGAAAGTATCTATTCTACCGGGCAACTTACCGGAGATGCGTATTTCGGTAGCTTCAATCTGTCCCTGGAGGACAACCGGTTTCTTTTTCAGCAACAGCATCCCGACGGCAGATAGGATTATTACGGCGATCAGTACCACTATAAAAGAGATCGTCAGATATTTCTTAGTCTTGTCCATAATTATTTATTTGTGTTTATTGTTAATTCAGAATTTATCAGTTTCAAATCCATATAACCTATGTATCCGCAATTATCAAAATGACACTACCCTACCGGATAAATCAGATTAATATACCGGGTAAATGAAAATATCCCCGCGAGTAATATTTTTTAACAAATCAAAAAGATAGATAAAGGCTGGTTTTAAAAGCAAAATGAAATTGCGAACAGAATCCGGTTTAGACTATATTATCTCCGTTGTTCCTTCCTGGCGATATTGCTGGAACGATTCCGGTATACCGCAGATCGACAGCAGGTTGATCAATGCCACATCATACTGGTAATAAGCCAACAGGAAAGCGGTCTTTACCTTTGACAGCATTACCTCGGCATCGACCACCTCGGTTGAAGTTGCCATTCCTTCCTGGAAGGATTTCTGACGGATACGGACCAGTTCCTCACTCATTTCCAGGGTTGTATTCAAAGCCTTTACATTGTCGAGGGCATTCTGCAACTGAGTATAATATTTATCTACACCGACTTTCAGTTCGGTGACCGCCTTGTCCTTTCCTATCGCCAAAGTCTGGCTGGTCAGACGGGCCTGACGTATCTTTTTCTCCCGGTTCAAACCGTCGAAGATATTCCAGGTAAAACCGACACCGATCATCGTGCGGGGCATCAGGTATTTATCCACTCCATTTGAATAAAGCGTCTGTTTTCCGAATAAGGCAATAGTGGGAAGGTATCCGGTACGACCTATCTTCAATTCGTTGCCAGCGATGTTTTGCTATAGTTTCAACTGGTTCACCATATAGTTGTTGACCGGTACCAGTTCTTTGAAATAATCGGCTGAAGGAATATTCTCATTGATGAAAAGGGAAGTTGTCGTGCTGATCTCCTTATCGGCATCCAGATCGATCAGGCTTTTCAGCGCCTGCCCGGCTACTTCCAGGTCTTTGCGGGCGGAATCCAGTTCACGTTTGGCCTCATCCATGCTCACCTGGGCAAAAAGACGTTCCGCACGATTGATCATCCCGTTCTGTTCCAGTTTAAGAGCCTGGTCATAATGGGTTTTCAGGGAATTATACGTAGCTTCTTTCACGGCGACAACACGTTGCCCGAGACGCAAACCGAAATAACATTCAACCAGTTTCGATTGCTGGTCGGCATTAACTTGTTCACGGTTTACCTCAGCGATACCGACCATTGTTTTCCCGATCTTACTGGCGAAAATACGTTTACCGCCGGTAAACAGGGGCCAGGTTACATTGGCGTCGATAGAAGTGATATTCTGCGAAATAAGCGGCAGCGTCAACGTGTTCTGACCGATCTTATCCAGGATGGAAGAGATAAACTGATCATCGGGGATGATGGAATGGACAAAGTCTTTTGCCGGGTCGGTGAACTGGTTAAGCGGCTGTTTGACCTCGATAGGATTCGACATATGCACAAAAGCGCCGGCCGCTCCAACCGAAGGATACCAGAATGAGTTCAGTTTCTGATGCTCGTTCTTTGCCAGTTCAACCTCCTTCCCTGCCATCCGGATACTACGGTTTCCTTTCTGAAGCAGTTCCATCGACTGTTCCAGAGTCAGGTCTATCGTCTCTGTCTGGGCAGCAGTAATGGC
>OGZX01002299.1_pt1 | contig 15826 bp, 9 predicted proteins | sample 1576881 | NCBI WGS metagenome assembly OGZX01 (sample SAMEA3541542, study PRJEB24748) | human gut metagenome | biome: human gut; feature: human-associated habitat; material: faeces | place: China | collected 2012
TATAGACCAGCCATTCTCGTTCGTTGGCATCTTCCAGGAACTGACGGTTTACGGCACCAAAGGCAAAACCCAGACCAGGTGTCAGGCCGAACGGCGAACGTCCCTGACCGAAAATGTCACCGATCATCGGACGGAATCCGGGAACCATCATACCATCGGTTGTCTGGTATTGAATGTTGATACGACGTACCATCATCAGGAAGCGTGAAGCATGCTCGGCTGCCTTATACAAGAAGTCTTCGGTTGCTTTAGGACCGGGTTTAATGGTTAGCTTCAGGTGGGCAGTATCCTGATTGAGGATCATTACCTGTGCGTAGTTGATCGGTTTGTACTTGATTGAATACACCTTCCCATCGGCTCCGCGTGCAGTGATACGTACCTTTTTGGTGAACATGCCGTGTTGAACGACGGTTCCGCTATCCATATTCAGCTGTATGTCTTTTTCCAGTTTGATCTCTTTCTGTTCTTTCTTTTTGGTAGCCGTACGGGTGGCAGAGAATTTCTGGTTCACCTTTTTCAGGTATTTGTTCTTGTTATAGAGTGAAAGCATGTTCAAGCTGTTCTGTAAATCGAACTGCCGGTTGTTTTTAATCGTGTTACCGATCTCATAGTCGGATTCGACAACAGCCCCGCGGTCCCAGTTGTATTGCGCGTTGTAGGTCAACGAGCTGTTTACCCAATCGAGTACAGGGATATACTGCAAAGGCAGGTTCCAGGTAACATTGAATGTCTGGTCGTACTTCAACGGTGTACCCAGATCGGCGATACTTTGCTTTACGGAATCTTTCCATACCTGATATCCATCAGGATTCAGTTCTTTGTTTACCTGTACATACGGTTCTTCGATACGGGCATTCGTACCGGAAGTGAATGTCATATTCAGATTGTTGGTGAAGTCCCAGCGCAAACTGAAAGCACGATCCCAGTAGAAGTTTGAACTGAAGGACGCTTCCGGCTTACTGCCTGTGTCTTCCAGGTCGCGCAACTGCAATTCGTAATAGTTACGCATCATGGCCGTCTGGAAACTGATGTTCGACGGAACATAGTTCAGGCTGAACTGTTTGGCATAACGGGTGTATCCGTTGTTCTTCTTTATCTTCTGGAACGGACGGAACGGTTTTACGTACGGTGTGTAACTATACGATAAGTTTCCACGGTAATCCTTTGTCGTTTCGTATTCGGTTTCCGGATTCTGCGTTTTAGTCTGGCTGTAAGAATAGCCGATCGAGAAGTTGGCCGGGTCGTAAGGCATCGGGTTCTTACTGCGGATATCCGCTTTCACGTTGTTGAACGAGATACTTTTGATCACGGTTTTATCTACCGAGAAGTTCTTGATAGAGTCTTTTTCGGCTTTTGTCTCTACAGCATCGAGGGCATCGTTTAATTTGATATCCTGATCGAGCGGGTTATACTGGGGCTTGGTCATTTCTTTCGAGTAGGCATAGTACATCGGGATGCTGACTTTAGCTTTTTCCGGGAAGAATTTACCCCATTCGATATTGGTTGCTATGTTATATTGTGAGAAGTCGTCGATACGACGTTCGGATAATGACTGGTCGAGTGCCCCGAAGCCGGCCGTTTCGATGCGTCCACCCACGTTGACTGTCCCCAGGTCGGATACGGCCACATTGAGGTTGGCATTGGCAGCCCATCCGCCTGACTCGTTGAAGTCGCTCAGGCGTAATTCGTTCACCCAAACTTCGGCACTCTTCACTGTATTCGATTTGTTACGAACACCGATCATGATGGTCTTCACTTCCGCTAGACTCGGGTTACCGACGATACTGATCGTATTGAGCATGTTGTTCGGGTCAGGCATCGAATAAACGGTCTGGTAATTGACTCCATTGACTCCGGCGCGTTTATCCTTGTTGCGTTGTAGCTTAAGGTTTGTCAATACTTCGAAAGTGATGTTCATCGTGTTTGTCGTAGGATTCCAAACTTCTTCAGCAGTGAACCTCCTCCCTTTACCTGTATAATCGGTCAATGTCAGAGGTACTTCGTATTCGTAGTAATTGTTCTTATAGTCGGATCCCAAACGAATGAATACGGACAGGTCGCCATTACTTGGGATATAAGAATCTTCGTCGCTTATCTTTTCTCCGTGGATGAACATCTGCATCTGTTTATATTGGCGCAGGTCGTAAGAGGTATTTTTATATACCGCACGTGCATCAAACGGCGACAGTTCAGTTACTTTCATCGACAAAGCCTGTTCATTCTGACGTGCTAGCTGAGGCTGTCCGGTCATAAGTTCACGGCTCACTCCTGGAGGTGTTACGTAGTTGACGGGTTCACGCGAACTGTTCTCTTCGATGTTCACCGAAGATACTTCCAGTGTGGCATTAGACTTAACCGGCACTTTTGGATCGGACAAATCTTGTTCGTAAGAACGCCAGTCGCCGCGAACCAGTTCGAACGTAGCGAAACGAAGGATGGTCGGCTGTTTGAAATTCGTCATGTATAGACGCATGAAACGGATGGTCTTGAAGTCGTTGATACTTCCGACACGACGATTGTATTTCTTGATAGGTATTTTGAACTGATACCAGGTAACCTTTTCCTCTTTACTATTATTGGCATTGGTACCATCCGGCAAGACTGGATAAGTTTCTTTTGTGCCTACAATATAGTTCGAGCCTACTGCCAGTTCATCACGACGAATGGGAATTTTGTATTCGAAGTATTTCTCATTCTCGTTCATGGTATTATCCTGGTTCAGATCTTCTACATCCGGATTCTTTGAAGCGGAGGTGTCATATCTTTCTCCACTAGTGCCGGTTTCGGCGGAGTTTCCTTCTGTTCCGTTGTAGCGTTTGTAACGGTCGAGAATGCCGACTTGGTTGGCGTCGAGATTTGAACCACGAAAATAATGGTATTTATCAGTACCAGGGTTTCTGAGGGGAGAGAATTCGTCTCTCTCCATCTTTGAGATGATATCAGGGTTCAGTTTTGTCTTCAGTTTTTCTATGAATTCCGCATAAGTTGGAAACTCTAGCTCCTCATCAGCAGACAGACCGTTCAGCCCGACATCCTGCTTGGTGCGTGCTCCGGCAGTATTGTCGAAAGCGTATACAGTACTTTGTTGTTTAGGAACAAGTCCCCATATTGTGGAATCTACTTTGCTTTTGTCTCCATCGATGGGTAAGCCGTTCTCGAAGAACTTTCTTTCGTCTTTCAGTACGTCTTCGGATATTTCGCCAAGGTTGAAGTATAAATCTCCACCGTTATTAGTCCCATTCTCATCTTCAAGGAACGGGTCGAGCATCCAGAATTCGATGTATTCGATATTGGCAGTTTCAAAGTCGCTCTGATCGATTTTGCGCATTATACCACCCCAGCGTTTTTCCGGATTTTGTAGTGTACCGTCAGAATTTACTAAATCGGCATCCAGGTTATACGGGCCACGTTCATTTGGATAGAAAGCAAGGTTCAATGCATTGATCGTACTGGTTTCATTATATCCTTGGTCTTTGTCGGGGAATAGTTCGGATACCTGGATTTCACGAACGTAATGGTTCGACAGACTGTCTTTGTTGAGGTACGATGGTCTCTGGCTGGAGCTTCTGCGGGTGAACAAACCATCCACATAATACCAGGCCAATAAAGCACGGTTTTTACCATATTCTATATCGTTTACCAGTGAAGCTTCGGGGAACAAAGCGCTTGCTTTATTATCGTCATACGGTGTACTGGCCAGTTTCCAGGGATAAGGGCTCAACAGGTCGAAGCCGCTTTGTGTCGACTCGAAATCATCTATATAAGAATAGCCTCCGTTTTCTTTGCTTTCGTAATGTCCGGCAATCAAATGGGCAAACTCGGCGTTGAATGAGATCTGGCTGGGTTTGGTCAGCGTAAGCAGCGGTAGCTTGTCGAACATATTGGTCAGCCACTGGCTTTCCCCTTTATAGGCTGTATTTAATCCCCATAGTGTATTCTTGATAGATTCTTCACCGATGACCGTTTTTGTAGTCAGAGGCATTTCCGACATGTGCATGATGGTAGCCCCCAACGAGAAATTAGGTGTGAACTGGTAATTCAGGTCCAGCCCCATCATCGTTTTACGTTGCATGCTGTAAGCTGTTTGGTTTTCCAGCGATACGCTGACAGGTGTTCCTGCAGAGATGATACTTTCATTCAGGATTGTAACTGTTCCTGATGTATAATCGACTGTATAGTCTACATTTTCGGTCAGTGTGGCTCCGGCGGCAGTTACGCGTACTGATCCGCGCGCTACATTGCTGGCTCCCAGTTGTATTTCGGCGGCGGAAGAGGCTTTGTATTCTCCCGTCATCTTGAATTTGTTCTTTTCGGCTATCTGCCGGGCAACTGTTTGCGTAGAGTCGTACAATTCCTGGAATACATATTTGTCGGCGATAGCCGCAGATATATTCTGCTCTATCATCTTTTTCTTCAGGCTGGAACCGAACGGTTCGACGCTCGGGAAGATCACTCTACCCATATCTGCCTGGATCGTGTAGCCTTCTACGAAGTCGAAGAAGCCATCGGCATGGGGTTCGTTCTGCGAATTCAAACGGTCGGCACCCATAATCCGGATCCATATCTTTTTTTGGTCTGTCGATTCCGGCAGATAGTTCAGGTAAGTACCTGTCGTATCGCTCTGATACATCACATCCAGACGAAACTTTTCTTTCTGTACGGAATAAGCTCCCAGTGAATAGATGTTTTTCATCATCAGATCCCAATACTTCATGGCAGGTGACATCTCTGTACCTTTTAACAGCTTGGTGTAGATACATCCACTCGGATTTTCAGGATTATTGTCTGAGAACTCACCGACTTTTACTGTCTTAGGTGTGCCATTGTTGTCATATTGATATTCGTAGGCTACAGCTAATACTTCACCAGGCTGCATGCTTGTTTTAAGTGAAATATATCCCAACTGGCTATCGTATGTATATTCGGAAGCATCCAGTAAGCGCGCATTATCGACCTTTTCGTACTCCGATCCACCGACGAAAGCGGAAAGAGTCTGATTGACGGCCGTGTAGTCGCGTGCTCCGGCATAGGTGGTGATCATTTCGTTATATAAGCTGTTCGCGTCGTTAGCCGGGAACTCAGGGTTTCCGTTTATCGGGAAAGCAATGGGATTCACCATGTAATTTCTGTCGTTCTCACCTATATCTGTAAAAGCAACAATGTTACGTGCTTGGTCGTAGTTACCTCTTTTGTTGGTAACCCATACCTGGATGCGTTTGATCGTTATCTTTGAATTGATGGTAGGTAATGCCTTGACAGCTTCATCGTATCTGTTGCGGAAATAGTGTGATAGAAAGAAGTGCCTGTTCTCATCATACTTGTCGATGGTCAGTTCGAACGGTTTGGTTTGTACGCCACCTTTCGAGTTTACGGTTTTTGACTCCGATTCCTGCTGTGCAAATAATGCGTTTACCCTCAGCTTTCCGAACTGAAGGTCTGCCTTCATACCGAACAGGGCGGCCCCCCCGTTTATCAGGGAGTTGTTGGTCGTCATCGATACGTTACCGGCTTCCAGCGACTTGATGATCTCATCTTCTTCTCCGGTGTAAGCCAGTTTGAGCTTTTTAGAGTCGAAGTCGAATGAAGTCTCTGTATTGTAGTTCATATCGAAGTTTACTTTCGAACCGACGCTGGCTTGTACATTGAGCTGTACACTCTCGTCGAAGTTGAAGAATGTACGGCTACGGGCACGCTCGGGAAGTGAAGGGTCCTTGGTACTGTTACTTTTCAGACCCATTGTAATTTCCGCAGACCCCTGTGTTCTTACGCGTACACCGCCCGGGCCGAATATTCTTTCCGCTGCACCGATACCGAACTGCATATCGGCCAGGTTGAATTTTTTATCAGCTTCTTTCTGAAACTCCTCCTCGTTTTTCTGACGGTAGTAAGAGCGGAGCGATTGTTGCATACTATAATCCTGATATTCTTCGGGAGTCAGGCTGATAGGGGTGGTCAGGTCCTTGTCTCCCAACCGGGTACGAACCACATAAGTTCCGGTCTTAATATCATATTCGACGGCTGTCTTTACGTTCTCAGGATCCCGTAAGTCCATCGGGGATTTCTTTGTCAAGTCTTCATAGTCCTGCGGTACGGTTTTGGATACCGGATAACGGGTTGCCGGAACGGTATCTTTTCCGTCGGGCATGTCCTGTCCTTCCAATAACTGAATATCCGGTAATGTAGCCGTATATGTCAGGTAATCGGCATTCAGCGAGATCATGCCGGCCCCGAATAGTAGTACTGTTACCCAGATAAGATATTTTAGAGCTTTCTTTTTCATTTTAAACTGTCAACTGCCACTTCTCAACTGTCAACTATCAAAGCATTCTGAGTGCGCTTTTAATCACTTGTTCCACTGCCAGCATAGGCGAACTTTTCAGTATCGAGCTTACAGCCTTTTGTGAAGCTGCCTTTTGGAATCCCAACATAACCAGGGCAGCAACCGCTTCTTCTGCGACTGCACCATGACCAGGCACCGGAGCTGCTGTTTCACCAACGACCATATCTCCGACTTTTACCTTGTTTTTCAGGTCGACCAGGATGCGTTGGGCTGTTTTTTGTCCGATACCTTTCACCGAGGTGAGTGCCGTTTCATTTTTAGTGGCGATCACCTGTATCAGTTCGGAAGGGGGAAGTGACGATAAGATCATGCGGGCTGTATTTGGGCCGACTCCGGATACGGAAGTCAACAGCAGGAACAACTCACGTTCTGCTTTCAGGGCAAATCCGAATAATAGGTGGGCATCTTCACGTATAACCTCATATACGTAAATTTTCCCGGAAGGTTTCCCGTTGAATGCGCTGTATGTAGTCAGAGATATGTTAAGTTCGTAGCCAATCCCTGCACATTCGATGATCATCTGTGTGGGAGTAAGTTCTACGATATCCCCCTTAATATATTCTATCATTTTGCGTCTCTTCTAGTTATTCGTACCTATTATAACGCAAAATTAAGCAAAAGCGTATATCAGACCTAAAGAAATCTTCAATAACGTGAATAATTATTCTCTTCCGGGGTATTCAGCAATGAAGGTTTCGAAGCAACCGCGGTCCTGGAGAGTGATGTAGCAGCGTCGATTATCCGAGCCTCCGAAGGTTATGTTCGAAGGTTTTTGCCCTTTTAGTTGTATCTCACGGATCAATTTACCTTTCGGGTTGATGATGGCAACGGTCCCTTTATCATAACGGCAGAGGTATAAGTTCCCTTTCACATCACAGCGGATACCGTCCATCCCGAAGCCTTCAAAGGTGTGGAAAAGCTTTTTATTTCTGAGCGTCCCGTCCGGTTTGATATCATAGACCCATACCTTCAGTTGGGCAGACTCATTGATATATAGCTTCTTCCCGTCGGGGCTTACGTCGATACCGTTGGTCGTTCCCATATTTCCTTCTAAAAGACTTACTTTCCCATCGGGTGTGATCAACCAGAGCTGTCCTTTTTTGTTGGGCCAGTCCGGATCGCTGGCGTACAGATTTCCGTTGGGGGCCAAGGCGATGTCGTTGGGTTGGTTCATCTTCGGTTCATGGGCATATACGCTGATTTCTTTGGTTTTCATATCTACTTTCAGGATATTGTGACCGGTATAATCGGCTATCAACATATTCCCTTCTTTATTGAATCGGATACCGTTGCCTGTGGAACCTTCCGGCAGTGTCACGAAGCATTCGTGCGATCCGTCCGGATACACAATGCCGATCGTCCCTTCTTTGGCGTAATTCACGGCATAGAGGTTTCCGGCTTTGTCGGTGGCTGGGCCTTCTATTCCATTCGTGAAAGTACCTTCGGGCAACAGATCGGTCGTCTCCCGCTGGGAGGTTATTTGTGAGGTGGCTATCAGCGTGCTGCACAGGTAACCGATGATAAAGAGGAATATTGCAGGTGCTTTCATGATCTGTTATTTTATTGTTTCCAGAATCCGGGAACGAGTAAAGTCAATACGGTAAATATTTCCAGACGGCCTGTCATCATCAGGAATGAAAGGAACCACTTGGAAACGACAGGAACTTCGGAGAAGTTATCGACCGGCCCCAGCTTTCCTAGTCCCGGTCCTACGTTGCTTATGGCCGAAACGGCAGCTCCGATCGACTCCTCAAACCCCAGTCCGTCAAGCATCAGAACGATGCAACTTACTACAATAAGAAGCATGTAGGCAACGGCAAAAGCCAGTACACGGTGTACCACTTCGCCGGATACGATATGTGTATCCATCCGCACCGGAATAATGGCATGGGGATGGGTTTGTTTCTTGAACTCATTGAAGAGATTTTTGGAAAGGATGGCGAACCGTCCTATTTTTAATCCCCCGCAGGTAGAACCGGCACAACCGCATATAAACATCAGGATCAAGGCTATCATCCAGAAGAACGGCCCCCAGGGAATGTAGTTGTCGGTTACAAATCCGCAGGTAGAGACTAGAGTGACTACCTGGAACGAGGCTTTCCTGAACGCCGATAAGAAGTCAGTAGCAACCCCCTGGTACATTACCCAGGCCGTAGAAACAGCGATCATGATTGCTACAAACCAGAAAAACCAGCGGAACTCTTCATCGTGGAACAGTTTCTTCACATTTCCGTTGAAGCAGAAGTAGATCAATGTCATATTGGTTGCTCCGATAAACATGAATATAGAGATGACATACTCTATATAAGCCGAATCCCAGTAAGCGATACTGGTGTTTTTGGTTGAATATCCCCCGGTAGAGATCGCTGTCAAGGCATGGTTCACAGCATCGTATAAATCCATGGGACCTATCCATAACAGGCCGATCAATAGGAGAGTAAGGAATAAATAAACACCCCAGAGCCGTTTGGCTACCTGGGTAACACGCGGACGGAACCGCTCGTGTGTAATTCCCGGTGTTTCCGCATTGAACAGTTGAGTGGCTCCCCCGCCTAAAATGGGCATCAGGGCCACTGTAAATACAATCATACCGATACCTCCCTGCCATTGTGTAAGGCTTCGCCAGAACAAGATACCTTTTGGTAACGCTTCTATATCAGTCAGTATGGTAGAACCGGTGGTGGTAAACCCCGACATTGTTTCAAAAAATGCATCCGTCACATTGTCGATATAACCTCCCAGATAGAAAGGGAGCATACCTAATAGGGAGAAAAGTATCCAGGTGAATGTTACGGTAAGCATCCCTTCCCGTCGTCCGGCAGAATATTCGTTGGCCCGGAAACCGATTGCATAGAGTGTAACACCTGTCCCGAACAGGATTCCACAGGAAAGCAATAAAGGATACAGGTCGTTTCCTTTGTAGAGGAATGCAACGACTGCCGCCATCAGCATGAACAGCGTCTCGAGGATGCACATCATCCCCAGCATTTTTATTATGAAACGTACATTCAGTAGCATACTAATTAAAATAATCTTCCAGTTTACGCATGGCTGTTTCCAGGCAGAAAACAACTACGTGGTCGTAAGCTTGTATTTGGGTATCACCTTTGATCATCATCGGCTCTCCGTCTCGTATCAGTCCTCCCAGCGTCAGGTCTTTCGGCAGACGCAGGTCTTTTACCTGTTTACGTGTGATTTTCGAGTCGGGACGTGCTACCAACTCTGCCACATCGGCATTGGCGAATGTCAGGAACTTCACGTTCGACACGTCGGCATCCAATAGGAACTGGTAGATATGACTGGCTGCTATCAGTTTCTTGTTGATAACCGAACCGATATCCATATTTTCCGCCAGTGGAATATAGTCGATATTTTCAATCTTGGCGACCGTTTTGAATACACCGAAACGTTTTGCAGCCAGACAGGCAAGTATGTTCGTACTCGAGTTATCTGTCAGGGCGACAAAAGCCTGTGCATCTTTGATACCTTCCTGCATAAGCAGTTCGGTGTCGCGTCCGTCGCCGTTAATGATCAAGACGTTACTAGGTACTACTTCCGCTATGCGGTGACTCTTCTCTTTGTTGGTTTCCAGGATTTTGACACGGATATTGTTCGGCAGATACTGGCTGGTACGGATAGCGATACGGCTTCCTCCCATGATAAATATCTTCTTCACTTCCGGATCTTTTTTACCGGCATGTATCTGTACGTCTTTGATATGCTCTTTCGTAGTGGTAAAGAATACGATATCTCCCGGTAAGACATAGTCGGTACCCCGTGGGATAATCGTTTCGTATTGCCGTTTGATGGCAACGATATGGTAGAGTTTCTGTTCGTTCAGCAACTCGGCCAGTTGTCTGTTTACCAGCCGTGAGTTTTCACGAACCTTTACTCCGATCAGGATCAGAGCCCCCCCGAACAGTTCCCAATACTGGCGTGTCCACGGACGGCGTACGGCATTCACAATTTCCTTAGCTGCAAGCATCTCCGGATAGATCATCGAATGGATACCCAGTTTTTCGAACAGTTCTTTATTTTTGGGTAAAAGATATTCGTAATTATTGATACGGGCCAGTGTTTTGCGTGCTCCGAGCTTGGAGGCTAGGATGCTGGCAGCGATATTCGTTGTTTCTTCAGGTGTAACGCTGACGAACAAGTCTGTCTTTTTTATTCCTGCTTCTTCCAGATCACGGATTGAAGTAGGGTTCCCTACCATCGGGAGGATCTCCATGTTGGAGTTAGTGAAATTCAATCGCTCCTCACTCGGGTCCATCAGGATGATATCCTGTTGTTCCTGCGATAACATCTTTGCGAGATGCGTACCCACTTCGCCTGCCCCGGCAATAATAATTTTCATGTTGTTACTAATTAATCGTTCACCATCTTTCTGATCTCTTCCGCGATGCTATCGGCATTCAGGCCGCATAGCTTGTATAATTCGGGAATTGATCCGTGTTCAATGAATGAGTCGGGTATACCGATGCGTTTTACCCGCGGAGTATATCCGTTATCTGCCATGAATTCAAGTACGGCACTGCCCAAGCCGCCTTTCACCACTCCGTTTTCTACGGTGATGATGCGTTTGAACTTTTTGCCTACTTCATGTAATAACTCTTCGTCGATCGGTTTCAGATAAATCATGTCGTAGTGGGCAACCGATATGCCTTCACCCTTCATTTCACTGATGGCTTTTATTACTTCGTTTCCGATCGGACCTAAGGTCAGAACAGCTATGTCGTCTCCTTCGTTCAATTTTTTTCCTTTGCCAATGGGCAGTACCTGCATTTTATTACGCCAGTCCCTCATTTCACCTTTGCCCCGTGGATAACGGATCACAAATGTTCCCGGAGCTTCTTTATATCCGGTGTACATCAGGTTTCTCAGATCCAGTTCATTGAGAGGGGAGGCGATAGTCAGGTTCGGGATCGGGCGGAGGTAAGCGAGGTCGAACATTCCGTGATGTGTGGCTCCGTCTTCACCTACCAGGCCGGCACGGTCGAGGCAGATCACCATATGCAGCTTTTGTAGTGCCACATCATGGATCAGATTGTCGTATGCACGTTGCATAAACGACGAGTATACATTACAGAAAGGAATCATTCCTTCTTTGGCCAGTCCGGCGGAGAAAGTCACTGAATGTCCTTCCGCAATCCCGACGTCGAATGCCCGTTTGGGGAATGCTTTCATCATATGGATCATCGAGCTGCCTGTCGGCATGGCGGGGGTAATTCCCACGATCCGTTCGTCCTGTTCGGCCAGTTCTACCAACGTATGTCCGAATACATCCTGATACAGTTGCGGTTCGTCCAGATTGTGTATAATGATGCGTTCACCGGTTTCCTTGTTAAACTTGCCGGGAGCATGCCATTCGGTGGCCGACTCTTCCGCAGGTTTGAAACCTTTGCCTTTCTTTGTTTTGATATGTAATAACTTGGGACCTTGCAGGTCTTTTATATCGTTCAGCAACTTGATCATATAGTTTACGTCATGTCCGTCCACCGGACCGAAGTAACGGATACTGAAACCCTCAAACAGGTTGTGTTGCTGTGTGAGTAATGCCTTCAGGCTGTTATTGAAGCGGATGATATTTCCCCGGCGGTCGTTGTTTATCAGCTTCATCTTTTTCAGGCCGCGATACACGTCGTAACGCATTTTGTTGTATGCTTGGCTGGTTGTGATATCTACCAGGTACTGGCTTAATCCTCCCACACAGTTGTCGATAGCCATATCGTTGTCGTTGAGGATGATCAACAGGTTATTGGGGTTAGCCGAGGCATTGTTCAGCCCTTCGAAAGCGAGTCCTCCCGTCATGGCTCCGTCACCTATAACGGCGATTACGTGGCGGTTCTTTTCTTCTTTCAGTGCTGAGGCGACCGACATACCCATGGCTGCCGAGATCGAGTTGGAGGCATGGCCCGCAATAAATGCGTCATAGGGGCTTTCTTCCGGGTTGGGGAAACCGCTGATGCCTTTAAATTTACGAAGTGTATGGAATGCGTCCCTGCGTCCTGTCAGAATTTTATGTCCGTATGCCTGATGGCCTACGTCCCAGACAATCCGGTCGTATGGGGTGTTGAATACGTAATGAAGGGCGACGGTCAGTTCCACCGTTCCCAGGCTTGCTCCCAGGTGTCCGGGATTTTCTGAAAGTATATCTATTATGTATTGACGCAACTCTGCACATACCTGGCCCAATTTTTCGGGAGGCAACTTACGCAAATCCTCCGGATAATTAATGACGTTCAATATATGTTCATCCTTGCAATCTATCATGTCCGCTAATTTTTGTGGCAAATGTAAAGAATTAACGCCACATAAAATAGTTTTAGCGGGGCATTTCTTTTACAGAATGGTTAAATCCGGGGGAATGTGAATCTTAACCGATAGGATATATTCTTACTTTTTCGGGAACGGAAGTCGGGGAAATAACTTTCTGAAGCGGATCAGGTAAGTCGTGACATTGCTCCCGGCGATGATGAGCGTAACAGCCAGAATGATCATCACGATCCCGCAACCCAGTCTGGGGGTCAGAACTTCACCGAAGATAGTCACTCCGAAAAACACGGCTGTCAGAGGTTCCAGTGCCCCCAGGATAGCGGTCGGTGTAGAACCGATATACTGGATAGCCTGCGTGGTACACAGGAATGATATAGCAGTGGGAAAGATTGCTAAAGCGATCAGGTTCCCCCATAGATACCAGTCATCGACAACATGCAGACTTTTTCCGAAATCAACACGAATCAGAAAAAGGGCCACTCCGAAAAGCAATATGTAAAAAGTCAGCTTCAATGTGGCTATATCCTTTAATCTCGGACGATTCACGCCAACAATGTAAATGGCATAAGAGAGAGCCGATCCCATCACCAGTAGAACTCCTGTCGTACTAAGGGTCGCTCCGCTCCCTGTTTTGTAGAGTAGTCCGATGCCGCCCAATGCCAGCAAAATACATAAGACAGTTTGCAGGGTTAACTTCTCCTTGAAAAGCAGCGACATAAGCAAAGCGACCATGATCGGATAAACGAACAGCAAGGTTGAAGCGATACCGGCTTCCATATAATTATAACTCTGGAACAAAGCCAGCGATGAAAAAGCGACCAGGAAGCCCAGGATAATTAACGGCGGCAGGTCCTTCCGGCATAATTTAAAATTCCGACCTCTTGCTTTCAGCATTATTCCCAACACGGGGAGGGCAAACAGATATCTGAAAAAAAGCACTGAGTCAGGATCCATTCCTGCCTTATACAAGGGAAGAGCAAAAAGAGGATTCATGCCATAAGTGGCAGCCGCAATGGCTCCCAGCATGTACCCCTTAACCTTTGCATTCATATAGGTAGATATTTGCTAATTTATACTATCGATAACGGTCGACAAATGTAGAGTGTCCTTTTTACATATACAATACCCTTCAACGGTATTTTTTAAGAAAAGATGAACCTTTATTTGTGGAAAATCACAAATGTTTTATTTGCATGGCTGCTCCTTCCTCCAACAGAGAAAAACCGTGTTTTTCATAAAAAGAGATATTTTTCTTTTCATCCGGCATTATGTTAAGATAGAGATAATCTTTATATTTTTCCTTTACTATTGTCAACAATGTGGCAGCGATACCTTTCCCCTGATAATCCGGATGTACCAATAAATAATGGAGGAATGCAACCATCCCGCCATCATCCAAGGCCCGAATAAGGCCGACCAGCTTTGTGCCGTCCCATGCTGTAACCACACATGAAGACGCCTTTAAGGCTTTGATCAGACGTTCCGGATATCTACCTGATAACCAGTTGACCGAAAGGAATAACTCTTCTATTTCCTTTTCTGTGAAATCTTTCGTTTTTCGATATACAATATTCATCTTCTGTTAGTTTGTTTGATTTACTCCCTGAATTCTACCGGCAAATATCCCGTCTGGCGCTTGAAGAACTTTACGAAATATGACGGATCTTCAAATCCCAGGTAAAAAGCAATCTCTTTGATCTTTAAACTGGAATGGAGGAGCTGCCGTTTCGCTTCAAGGATGATCCGGTCGTTGATAATCTTTAAAGGGGTGCTGCGGGAACTCTCATATACGCAATTGGTCAATGTCTTGGTGGAGACATTCAGACGATTCGCATATTCTTTTACCGTATGCATATGCCGATAATGGTGTTCCAGCATTTGCCGAAACTGGACAAAAGTACGGTTGGATGAATTGTTGATACATAACGGAAGGCCAGTTCCCTTCTGCCCTGTCCGCTGCACGTAGATCAGGAACATTTTTACCAGATATTTCAGATAATCTTTATGAGCAAAAGCATTCGTATGTTGCGTCTCTATTTCCATTTCTTCCACGATATAATTCAGCCGTCGGGTATCTGCAGGCGCTATATTATAGTAAGGAACGGCATCGAAGGCATTGAATACATTGTATTTGAGGAAAACGTTCTCGCTGCTTCCTTCATCGGAAAGAAAACTCTCGTTGAAGTGGATGATGATCCCTTCCTGATCGCGCTTCCCATCGAAATAATGTATTTGTCCCGGCGAAAGAAAAAACAGGGTATTGTCTGTTATGCTATATTCTTTAAAGTCGACATAATGCGCTCCTGTCCCTTTCCTGAACCAAATGATCTGGTAAAAACCATGAATATGCGGATACATAGGGTTATCCCCGTTCTCAATAAAGAAGGAGGGCATTTCCATGATATCGAACTGTATCCCGTCAGGTGCATCCTTTTCCAGATCATATTTTGTAAATACTTCATTCTTCTTCATACGGTTCCTGTTTTTGTCCGGAGCAAAGGTAGTTTGTTCTTTGATTCCGATGATGGTAAAATGCAAACATAAAATGGTATATTTGGGAAACAGGGGAATAAAGACAAGACCACATTCCCAAATTTACCATTCTTTGTCCTGAATCCGCATTGAATACCGTTACTGGCACTCCTACCTTTGTATCGTTCATTAAAAACAAAAAGATTATGACAACAGAAAAAAAAGCAGGAGCTTATCTGGAGATAACTCTCAAAGTGAATGAAAGCGACCGTGGCGCAGCTGCGGCAGTGTACACCAAGTATCGGCAACCGTTTCTGGATACGATTTCGGGAGCTGTCAGCAAACAATTGCTTGTAAGAAAAGAGGATGTGCAGGTTCTTCACGGTTTTTCCTCCGTAGCGGAAGCCGAAGGATATCTGCATTCCGATTTATTCAATCAGGATGTAGTGGTCGAGTTGAAGCCTTTCTTCCAGGCCGCACCGGAGGTTTATATTTATAGCGTAGTCGGTTAACGCTATTTCTTGTATCTTTGTAGCCATTTTCAGGCGATAAGATTCAAGATGGTAAATAAATATGAAGAACGCCTGGGGACCGAGCGCATGTTGCCGTTGGTCTTCAGGATGGCACTCCCGGCTGTAGCAGCCCAGTTCGTCAACTTGCTTTACAGCATTGTCGACCGTATCTATATCGGACATATTCCGGGTGCACTAACTAATGGTGCTATACTTTCATCCCAGT
>OGZX01002302.1_pt1 | contig 15810 bp, 11 predicted proteins | sample 1576881 | NCBI WGS metagenome assembly OGZX01 (sample SAMEA3541542, study PRJEB24748) | human gut metagenome | biome: human gut; feature: human-associated habitat; material: faeces | place: China | collected 2012
CATCTATGGCTGAAGGGGATAACTTGGAGATGCTTGTGGAAAAAGTTATGGAATTGGTTAGGGAAGTGTATTTGTGATGAGAAGTTATTAGAATGGGAGTGAGCCATATATGGACAAAAAATTTAAATGGAATATGTTTATCACATCATTTATACCCTTATGGTTATCAATAATGGTATCAGATATTTGGAATATAGCTGAAAGTGGAATTAAAACTTGGAGACATTGTGATTCTATATGTATAAATGTTTTTAATATATGTAGAGAAAATTGGGTTTGTGTATTTGTTGTGTTAGTAATTGGAATATTGATGCTGACTAGTATTATCTCTATAAATAGATTTTTGAGGGATAAAAAAAGAAATAACACTCCACATAAGGTTAAGATAAAAAAAGCTTTAAGGGCTAATAAATTATCTTCAGAATTCCTGTTGGCGTATATTTTACCTATGATAGCTTTTGATTTTGCAGAGTTCAAAAGCGTTGTTTTATTTATAATTTATTTTGGAATGCTTGCTTTTTTATGCATTAGAAATAGTAATGTATATACTAATATATGGCTTGAAATAAAAGGGTATCGCATGTATTTATGTGATTTAGAGACTAATATAATGGATAGACCACATATTTATGAAGAGTGTTTAGTAATTAGCAAAAATAATCTTACTATTAAAATTGAGAATGATATAGAATGTTGGGATTTTGATAATTATATTTATATTGATTTAAGATAGGGATAGGAGGCATACAATGGATAAAGATTTACTCATTGAAATTATGAACAACGCAAGAGAAAACATATATAGCTGGAGCTTATATTTTTTTAAGATAGATAGAAGAAATAATAATCCCTTTACTGCATATAAAATAAGGTTCAAGAATAATGAATACCTTCCAGAATATGCAAGAATATTAATTGATATGGTTGTAAAGTATCAGCTTGATAAAATTACAGAGATTAAAGATTATACAGGTGAAAACACAAAGGTTTCTTGCGATAGGATTGAAACGAATAATGTACTTGTTAAAGAGCAATGGGATTATTTTGTTGAAGATATAGCATGTGCTTCGGATGAAAAAATTGAAGGGAAATATAATGGATATGTACTAGAAGGAACCCCCTCTAACAATGATGGAAAATCATTGGTGTTTCTGAAAATGGCTAATCCTATAATTAATTTGAAAAATAAACGGAATGTTGTATTTACATTTGATGCGGATAATGAATTGGCTGAAATGACAGATGAGGTATGCAAGTTACGTATGGATGCAGACTGTATAGTGATTGATGAAGTAATATATTCATTCAACTATAAATTTGAAGATTTATTAAATATGGATAAGACAATGCAAAAAGTGAAAACTAAAGCACTTGAGAAGATTTTTGAACTTGATGCATTTGAAAATAAAGACGAGTTTGAACAAATGGCAAGGGCGTATAAGGCACCTAGAACTTTTATTACATTAAAAAGTGAACGCGTCAATCGGATAAAAAATAAGATAAAAAGAAAAGCAGTTGCAAGTATGTTGAATATTGAAATAAGCGATAATGGTAAGTTTGTTTTTAAGAATGAAGAAGAAGTTTCATTGTTGTTGAGATATTTGTGCTTTAAAGTATTTAAAGATGCTGAGACAAAAGATTTGCTTGAAGCAAACAATGTAACAAAATTAGAATTGAATTGAAAAGAAATATTTGTATTGAATGTTATACAGAACATACATAGTTTTACGTATGAAGAAGCAGAAAAATTCACCATAAACTCAGAATCTATTATGAAAATGATAGAGTTAGATGTGTCTATATTGGTTTCAGGTGAAAGAAAAAACGACGCAGAACTAGCTATGGAAAAATGGATTTATAATGTATTGGAAAGCTCAGAAAACAAAGAGGATAGAAAACAATTTTTTGATACATCAAAATACAAATCATATTTGGTAAGTAATAATGAAAAGGTCAAATATATTTTTGATAATTTTCATGTAGATAAGAGGATGAGAGAGGATATACAATTAAATAATTATGTTCATGCGAATGGCATTAGATATGTAATGGATAATTATATATACCAGGACAAAAAGAAAAATAAAGATAAAGAGCTTATAGAGACACTTCAAAATATTACGGATATATTTTTGAGTTTGTTGTCAGTTATAGATAGCATTAAATTTCATTCATCAGATTATCTTGATGCTTTAGAAATGGGTATGAAGCCCCAGGAGGGAAGTCAATATTGGGTATACCCAATAATTGTCGAATATATGAATGATAGGTTTGATAAGAAACTATTACAGTATATTCAAAATAATGAAGGAAATGGCATGCAATTTGTGGCAGAATGTTATAATCAAAATAAAGGATGGGAGGATGAAATATGGATTGGACAAAATTTAATAATCATGGAGAATCCTCTAATCATGCATTTGAAGTAATGTGCAATATTCTGTTTAAATATTGGTTTAAGAAAGAATATAAAGATAATATTTCGCACTTTGCATTTATAAATGGAAGCGGTGGAGATGGTGGTGTAGAAGCATATGGACTTTTAAAGTCAGGTGATATTATTGGTGTTCAATCAAAGTGGTTTCCACAGAAAATGGAAGCATCTCAATTTACACAAATTGAAAATTCATTTTATACAGCAATTAAAGTCCGTCCTAAATTAAAAAGATATATTGTTTGTGTTCCTAGAGATTTTACATCAAAGAGAATGGTGAAAAATAATCAAGTCGCTAAGGATACAGAAGAATCAAAATGGATAAATCTATGTGAGAAAATTAATAAAGAATACCCAGATGTCGTAATTGAATTATGGGATGAGACAAGCATACAAGAAAAATTATGTCTGCCAGAAACTCAGGGATGTTATAAGTATTGGTTTGAATGCTCAGATGTGTTTGAAACAGAGATTTTGACATCATATCAAAGGGCAATAAATAGTTGGGCAAAACCAAAGTACATACCTGATTTGTATTCGATGGGGTATATTCACGACAAACTTTCTTGTTTTATCAGTAGTTTTGAAGCTACAAAGAAAAAATATGATATGACTCAAAATATATATGCTATAGTTCAGAAACTGAAAAGAGCATATGAAGATATATTGAGATTGAAATTTACAGAAAACGAAAAGGTGCTTCTTGAAAAGATAAAATTAGATATTTCTATTCTCGGAGAGTGGTTATGTATTATTAGAGAAATAGGTTCGTTAGTTGCTAGCGGTTCTGACATAGAAAGGGACAATTTTGAAAGGAAATTTGAACTTAATTGTGATTCTTCAGAGTTAAAAGATAGTTCGTTGCATTTTAGCTATTATACTCATTTTTATGAAGTGGAAAGTATTTTGGACAATATTGAAGATGATTTTGAGCAGTTTAAGCGTTGTGTGATTTCTGATAGTCATAATAAGATCATTTTTCTCGGTAATCAGGGGACGGGAAAGACGGCAGGAATTGTTAGTGAGATTAATTTGATGCTCCAGGGTAAAACATATCTTCCAATATTAGTGCAAGCAAAGGATTATAGGAAAGGTGATAGTTGGTTATCTATTTTGACAAGAACTATAGGTCTATCGACGACATGGAGTGAATTAGAGTTGTTTCAAGCTTTAGAAAATGCAGCCTTGCTGAGAAATAGATATTTGAATGAAAGTTGTGATATTGTAGTTCAACCTAAATGCTTAATATGTGTAGACGGAATAGATGAAGCTTCTTCATGGAGCTTTTGGAAGGAACGAATAGAGGAAACGCAAGTCTATGAAAATATTTTTTCAAATGTAAAATTTGTTTTTTTATCAAGACCATATGTATTTCCTAGATATTATGATTTGGATTACCGAGAATGTTTTTATACATTACCAAGTAGTGGAGATGTGTCTGTAAATGAATTATTTGATAATTATATAGCATTTTATAAGATTGATTTATGTGGTAATTATTGGATAAAAGGAATATTACGTACACCTATGTCACTTAAATTATTTTGCGATTTATATGGCAATAGTAGAGTGGGGAATTTAGATAAAAACTCATTAGTTATTACTAGGTTGTTTCAGAAGAAAATTGACTCTGTAGAAGAGTCTTATAGAAAGCAAGAAAAAGAAACAAAACAACAAAGTATGATAAAAACAGTATTGGTTACTGTGGCTACATTGCTAACCAATAAAAAAGAAGTGACTTTTGAGGATATTCTTAATGAGAGTAAGGAACCCATAAAAAGTCATCTGGAGGATTTGTTATTTTTTATTGAAAATGAAGGATTCATATATTCACATCAAATTTGTAAAGATGAGTTTAGTGTGCCAGAGACTGTATATTCATGGGGAATGCAACCTGCATTCGACTACCTTATAGGTAGAAAAATATATGATGTAATTAAGACCGGAAATAATATTGATATTGAGTATACGAATGGTATATATCAGATGCTTTCACTAATAGCAATAGAGGAAGATGAAAAATTAATTTCAGAATATTCGAATATTAAATTAGAAGAATCTGTATTATTTGACTTGATATGTTATACATTGGCCAATACATCTGCTGGAATCGCATCTAAGTATCGTGATTATGTTAAACAATTAATGCAATATTCTGAGGCTGAGTTTAGAGAAATTGCTAACAATATTATTATTCCTGTAAGCAAAGTTGATGACCATCCTTTGGGTGGAAATTTACTTGATGAGTTCCTAAGAAGTTTTGATAAACCAGCTCAAAGAGATATATGGTGGTCGATTCCAACATATTTACGTAATAATTATAATGCTAGTTGGAGAACATATTCAGAGATCGATACCTCTATGATTGTGTTATCTGATGAAGAGCATTACATGGGAGCACCATTAATTTTGGTATGGAGGTTATCTTCTGTAGATAATGACATTCGGCATGATTGTAGACTTAAACTAACAGAGTGGGGAATCAATAATCCCAAAAAGTATTTAGATTTATTGCTATATTGTGCAGATATCAACGATGAACAGATTGTAGAAGATATATTTGCAATAGCATATGGAATTGCGCTTGGAAAGTTTGTCCAGAAAGAATATCTTGAGAAATTATCATCTTGGATAGTTGAGAATGTTTATTCAGAAGAAGGTCTTTTTAAGTATGAAAATTCTGCAATTAGGTATTATTGCAAAGGCATTGTTAAGATTGCAATATCAAAAGGACTATGTGACGCAGAATGTGAAAATAGAATATCAGAGAAATATATCAGAAAAAGTTCATTTATGCCAGCGCATAAGGACTCTTTTAATTCAAAAAGACTTTCTGGATATGGCCCAATAGATTATGATTTGGCGCGATATGTACTATGTGATCATTTGGACAGGTTCTTTTGTAGTGACTATAAAACCCGCGAATACTTGAAGGAAACAGCAGACTTTATCGACCAATACAAGAAGGAATATGATGTTGATACGCTTGAGCCGGAAGGGTTAATTATCTCAATTGCATATCAGTATTTATTGAATCAAGGCTGGGATAAAAAGACTTTTTGGGAATGTGAAGATAAGAATAATTTGGGTATTGATATATGTATACGTCATACGCATTCGCCATCTACGCATGGTGCAATGTCTCGAGTAATGACGGTGGCTGAAAAATACGTTTGGTGCGTGAAGCATCGTATGGAAGCTGCATTTGCAAGCCAACTGCAGTATAACGATTATGGACAAGGTATCAGGTATATAAGTGATTATTATGAAATTGATGACTTTACCAACACATATCAAGATTATGTTAATAGTAGACATACTAAGATAGAGGACAAATGGATTCATACCGATCAGATGGTTGTAACTCCGTATGAAGAATTCTCTATTGAGAACATTGAGAAATGGATGAAACAGGCTGATGTTCCTGATTTTGCAGCTTGGTTTGATAGAAAAACGGATACGGAAATATTATATGCATTTACAAATATTGTTAATGAATTATTAGGAATAGAGGAAGCGGTATGGATTTCTTCAGGAATTGTAAAAAGAGATGGATTTCAAAAATTCATTGAAGCATTAGATGTATATGCAGAAGATAGGGCAGAATTATTAAATGTATCAGACTTTCATTCATATATTGAAACAAGTGGCTTCTATACACCGCAAGAAATATGTGCGGTTCAAACTGCAAAAGAGACTAATGATATTATAAATATTGGTGAACAGGAAAATAATGTTCAAGTATATAAACTTATTACTGCATGTCTATCCGCACATAATGAAGATACAGAAATGGGTTTTTACTTACCAAGTGGAATTGCAAGAAAGATAACAGGCATAACATACGGAGATGGGTATGAGTATGTAAATGAAAATAACGAAGTAATATACAAATTTTCTGATGTAGACAAGGATTGGAAAAATCAACAAGTGTGCTTACAAGTCAACACTTCTATACTGGAGTCTGCGTTAAAAGAAAATAGCTATAAGTTGTTTTGGGTGTTTAGGGTATATCGTAGTCCTTCTAATAAAGCCTATGAGTTATATGGTAATCAAATATGCCATGATACAGATAGGAGTTTTGTGGTTTGGTTTGATGAAGAAGAATGTAAATATATTGAATTAAAAGAAATCAAACCTATAAGACCCAACCCATATGATGATTATGAATTAAACATCAAAATATTATACGGCGACGCAGAAAACTAAGTTTAAATGAGGAGATGGAGAACAATGTTATTTATATGCTACCCAAAATGTGCAACTTGCCAGAAAGCTAAAAAATGGTTGGATAAGCATAATATAGAATATACTGAGCGTCATATTGTAGATGCTAATACTACTCATGATGAATTGAAAGAATGGCATGGCAAGAGCGGACTTCCGCTCAAGAAGTTCTTTAATACTAGCGGACTTCTTTATAAAGAAATACAACTAAAGGACAAGATCCCTACAATGAGTGAAGAGGAACAGTTACAGTTATTAGCTACGAATGGTATGTTGGTAAAACGACCATTAGTTGTAATTAGCAATACTGTTGTTGTTGGATTTAAGGAAGCAGAGTGGAATGAAAAACTAAATGGACACATCGAATAATAGAACATTCGAAGAGAGTTTCAAACGGATTTCTTGATTTAGCAGATAAGGTAACTATGTTAGATTGTCCGTTGAGATGATAGTAGGTTTAGCTTATTGCAAACTTTAATTAGTCCAAGATTAGCCCAAGATTAGCTCAAGATTAGTCCAAGGCGGAAAGGAAGTAATATGATATATACAGATCAGCAACTGATTGAGAAAATACGAAAAATGATAATTGACTTTGAAGATGAAGTTGTCGAATTCAAGGAAGCTCGTACAAATTATTCATTCAAAGATATTGGGAAATATTTTTCGGCATTAGGAAATGAGGCGAATATACGTGGTTTTAAAGAGGCTTGGCTTATCTTTGGAGTGACAAATAAAAAAGAAATAGTGGGTACGGCCTATCGTCAGGATGGAAACCTTCAGAATCTAAAAAAAGAGATTGTTGGTGGTACAAATGAAAGAGCTACCTTTATGGAAATTTATGAAGTGAATATGGATGGACATCGTATAGTAGCTTTTCAGATACCACCGGCAACGAGAGGAATTCCTAGAACTTGGAATGGTGCGGCGTATGCGAGGGAAGATGAGAATATAAGTCCTCTGCCAATGGACAAGGTGGACTTAATAAGAAGTCAGGTTGGAGTAGACTGGTCAAAAGAAATTGTAGAAGGTGCTACTTTCGAAGATTTAGATCCAGAAGCAGTTTCTTATGCAAGAGAGCTTTTTATAAAAAAGCAAAATGCATCAAAGAAGTCAACCGATATGTTGTTAAAAATGAATGATGTTGAGATACTGAATAAGGCAGGAATTCTGATCAAGGGAAAGATAACCAACACTGCATTGATATTATTGGGAAAGGAAGAATCATCATACCTTTTTGATGGATTTATACCGAGAATAACATGGACTTTATATAATGGTAATGGAACAGTAAAGGCATATGAGCATTTTGACATGCCACTGCTATTAGCTGTTGATAGAGTATATTCTAAGATTAGAAATGAAAAGTATAGATATATTGCTGGACAACAAACACTATTTCCAGATGAAACTTATCAGTATGAAGCTGATGTTGTAAAAGAAGTTCTTAATAATTGTATTGCACATTCAAATTATCAATTGCGAGGGAAAATAAATCTTGAAGAATTTGAAGATCGTCTGGTATTTATTAATGAAGGTAATTTTATTCCTGAAACAGTAGAGAGAGCTTTGGAAGAAGGCTATAAGCCTCCGTATTACCGAAATACTTTTTTATGTAGAGCTATGGTTAATTTGTATATGATTGATACAAATTCCATGGGAATACCAATGATGTACCGGATACAAAAGAAAAATGTTTTCCTTTGCCAACATATGATTTAAATGATCCTAATCGTGTAAAAGTAACTTTGTATGGGAAGGTTTTGGATAAAAATTATACTCAATTGTTACATGCGAATGCGGAGTTGGATTTATTAACAGTATTTTTACTTGATAAGGTACAGAAGAAGGAAGTTATCTCGAAGGAAAGTTACTTAAAACTTAAGAAACAAGAATTGGTGGAAGGAAGATATCCACATATATATGTTTCCTATGAGGTTGCAAATATTGTAGGACAACAGACGGATTATGTCAAAAATAAAGGCTTAAGTAATGATGTCTATAAACAGATTATTATTAATGCATTGGAAACGATGGAAAGAGCAAGTGTTACTGAGTTGAAAGAAATATTGTTGGGTGCATTGCCAGCAGTTTTGAATGATAGGCAACAGTCAAAGAAAGTATCTAATATCCTTCAGGCGATGAAGCGAGAGGGAATCGTTGATGTTGAGGGAACCGGACATGCTGCAAGGTGGTATCTGAAGAAATAGTTTTTGGACTAAATTAGCCCAAGCAAAGAAATTTTAGTCCAAGAGGAAAGGCAATTATGTAGACAAATAGAGGATTCTTTCTTGGACTAAACACAGAATTAGTTCAAGAATAGGATAAATGATGTGAGAAAATAGAACATTTGATGTATGTGCTGGAAAGGATGAATAAACTGAGTGAAATAATTCGTCGCTAAAAAAGCGACGAATAAAGCGACGGAAAAACAAAAAGATTCATAGTAAAAAGAGAGAAGGTGGTTTAGTGTTCAGTGTATTTGATATTATTCCAAATAATTTTTTTAATCCATTATCAAGTAATAGTAATTATAGGACTAATGCTGCTTTACTCCAATTTATATATGAACAATATGATAATGAGATATCATATAGAATAAAGAGAAATATACTGCGAGACGAATTGGCATATTATATTTCGGAACATTCTGAAGATTTGTTATCAGACAGTGATATGTCGAATAAGAGTTATCAGGATATATCAAGCGATTATTTAAGAAAATTCGCAAGTAAAGACGTAGGATGGCTGGAAGAAGAGTTTGATGAGACAACATTTGAAAAGTATATAGTTATAACAGAACAAGGAGTTATGTTAGCGGAATTACTGATACGTTTAGAACGGCCAGAAAGAGAAGAACTTTCAAGTTATATGTATAATATTTATAATACTTTACTGAATCAGGATCAGTGGAATGGTGATCCATATGTAGGTGCGTTGAAAAACGTATATAAGAATGCAAAAGCACTGTCAAAATCTCTTAAGAAAATGTCTACTTATATTCGCAAAACAATTGAAAAGATAATGAAAGAAATTTCATATGAGAGCTTAACAGAAAACATTATTGCTTATTGTGATGGCGATTTTATCAAGGAGTATGCCAGACTTACTAAACCACAGAATAACATTCACATATATCGTGGTAAGATAATAACCATGTTAGATCAGATGCAAAATGATGATGATATGTATGAGCTAATTACAATTGGATGTGTTAATGAAGAAGATATTGAAGAATGGGAAGCCCAAGAAAAAATAGACTTAATATTTGAAACAATTAAGAAGTTCTTGAAGGATGATTATTTGAGAATCATTGCAGATATAAAGCATAAACTCAATCTTTACATAACAATGGCATTGGGAAGATTAAGATATTTAAAAAATCATGAAGTTGATATGCGGGGACATGTTGAAAGAACATTGAAGTATATGTTGGATATGATGACTGAAGCGGGATTGAAAGAAGAGTTACCAAATCAAATGAGTGAAATGATTCGAATAAATCAAAACAAATACATCGATGCACAATCAATTCGAATGCCACAAAATAGAAAAAGAGTACGACAACAATCAGTAACGGAGATAGAAACTCTTACAGAGGAAGACTTATATAATCTTAAAAAAGTATATGAGAAAGAGGCTAAAAACCCATATTCCAAAAAAATAACAAAACAGTACATAAAAACATTGATTGGAAATAGGCACGAGTTGTCAAGTGCTGAGGTTCCTCTTGAAACAAAAGAAGATTTGTTGATGATTTTATCAGCTGTAGCTTATGCAGAAGAAAATGGGTTTAAGATTGAAATAGAAGAAGGGTATTTTGAGGCTGGGAAAATGGTCTTAAGGTCATTCAGAATATTGGAGGTGTAATATGAATATTGTAGAAGCTTGGGATGATTTTACTTCTTCGGAAAAGTTAATGTTTCAAAACTGTTGCAGGAAGATATTAAGAAGGACATTTTTGGTTAGAGATAAGCAGGATGATAGAAAACATTATTTTTTTGTTGTTAATCATATAGATTCATTTTTAAATTATTTTTCTTTTATGGGATTTGAAGTTAAGTGTGATAAGGATAATGGTGTTGTCATGCTTGACAATTGTTCGGAAATAGGCGATAAAGATAAATTGCAATCAAATAGGTATCGTTTCACTAAAGAAGAAACAATTGTGTTGTGCTGTTTATGGTTGCTTTATGTGTCAAGAATGAAAGAGGGAACCTTGTCTTCAGTAATTGTAATTGGAGTGTCTGATTTAATTTACGAATTAGAAAAGTATGATGCAAGAGATATGGTAAATAAGACTGCTTTAGGCAATATTTTTAAAGTGTTTAAAAATTATAGTTTAATGGATGTTGATGGAAATGTTGGAGATATAGATTGTAAACTTATTTTGTATTCTTCATTGCAATTTGCTTTAGACACTAATGAGTTTGAAAGGTTTGTAAAAGAAGTTGTAGAGGTTGTACTGGAAGGAAAAGATAGTTTGGAGGAGGATGCGGATGAGAAAACCGATAATGTTGAGTGAAAATAGTAGAAAAAGTGCAACAAAACTCTTATTGGTTAATTGGTCTCGATTTTCTAATGTACCTATTGCATTGGAAGGATCAACTTTGTTTACAGGAGTTAATGGAAGCGGTAAGTCTACGATATTGGATGCAATGACTTACATGCTTACTGGTAACACTCAGTTTAATAAGGCTGCATTAGATAGAGATAGAAATGTGGTTTCTTATGTTCGTGGAGATACAAAGAGTGAAGGAAAAAATAGATTTATTCGCGAAGGAGAAGTAACATCTTATATTGCAATGGAGTTTTGGGCTCCTTTAGAAAATCAATATTTGGTAGTAGGTGTATGTATTGAATATGTTAATGAGACAAGTAACACAAAAAAATGGTTTGTTTTCAAAGATACTAGGATTGATGATTGTAGATTTTATACAGTAAAAGAGAAAGAAGTAACAGTATATCCTCGCCATGAATTGACAGTAAAGGGAAAGAAAGTCCCAGCAGGTGAGTTTATGAATCGCGATAAAGGTACTGAACAAGTGTTGAGGGCTTTGGGTCTGCGTTGTGGAGTTGAAAAGTACAGAGCTAAACTAGTGAAAATGATGGCTTTCAATCCAGAGAATAATATTGATAAATTTATTCAGGAATGCGTTTTGGACGAACATCCAATTCGCTCAATGAGTGATATTCGAGAACATCGTAATCACTATAATGAGGCAAAAAAGGTATATGAAGAATTGGCAAATGGAAAGATTCAATTGGAGGTTGTGCAATCAAAAATAGCTGATTATGAAGCTTCGGAGCGAAAATATGAGGTGAGGCGAATTCTTTTATTATATCAGGAAACGAAATGGCACCAGGAACATAGAGTACAGTTAGAAGAGAAAATTGATGTAGATAAGGCAAGGTTACATCAATTACAGAGCCAGTTAGAAGATTTGACTGAGAAGAGAAAGAATGCACTAGATAGAAAAATAAATGCTGAAAAGAATGAACTATTATGTAGTATTGAAGAAATAACCAAGTCATTAGAAAGCAGTATTTCCGCGATTGAAAAAGAAATAGAGAAATATAAAAAAGCTTTAGAAGAATTACAATTGTTGGAAACAAGAATTCGAGAAATTATGGATTGGTTCGAAACAGATGGTGAATTGACGGACAAAGACGTTGCAGTTATTGAAACTATTGCGGAGACTACCTTTAATGTTGATGAAAAAGTCGCAGCATTTATAAAGTTTAAAAATATAGTAAGTGAAAAAAAGGCGAATTATCAAACAGACAAAGTACATATTTCAGACAGAATTGAGGAGATAAAGCAAGAACTGGAAGAAATACAAGAAAAAATATCTAGATTAAAGTCAGATGTACTTCCTTTTGAGAAGAAATATGAAGGGGCTAAGCAAATAATAAAGTCAGAACTTGCAAAACTAAATATTCAAACGGATGTACGGTTGTTTGCAGAGTTGGTTCAACACGTTGATAAGGATTGGCAGTTGGCAATTGAGACGTTTTTAGGGAAAAAGAGATTTGATATTGTAGTAGATGGGCAGTATTGTGAACAAGTAATGGAGATTGTTCACGAACATCAACTAAGAGATATTAAAGTTGTAATTACTGACAAATTGCCAGAAACAGATATAATACAAGGATCAGCTGCTGCAATGCTTGATATTTCTAATGAATATGGAAGAAAATATGCAAATTACCTTCTTAATGGCATTCATTTGTGTAATGATATTCAAGAATTACATCAGTATCCTAAAGGTGGTTTGATGATTGATGGTACATTGGCTAAGAGTTTCACAATGACTTGTATGAATTTGCAAAGAACTCAAATATTTATGGGGCATGATGCAATTAAACAGCAACTCAAAAAAGCAAAATCAGATAAAGTTGTTCTTAAGCAAGAAGAAAATAGGTTAATAGAGGATTCGAAGATATTAAGCCAATATATAGCTGATATTGATGCAGTAAATTGGGATGAGACAAGATATATATTTGACATTCAAAAGCGTATTGATGAAAAGAAAACGGAAGTCCAAAATAAAAAAGCGGAATTGACAAAAATAGAAAACACTCCAGGATTTGCTGCTGCATTACAAGAAAAGGAGAGTGCTGATAAAGAATACAAAGAAGTCGACGGACAATTCATTAATGTAAATAATTGCATCAGTACATGTAAAGAAAAGATTCGAGATAATGAGGAGAAGTATGATGAATCTGAGCAACAAATTGAAAAAGCTAAGCATGAATATGATAATGCCATTTTACAAAGATTAGAATTAAGAAAAGAAATGGTTGAATTGTATGACAAGCTCCGTATCAAGAGTGATAGTGCACGCGTTATGACGACTAAAAATGTTGAGAATGTTCGTGGGGAAAAAGAAAGAGCTATAAGGATTTTAGAAAATGAACAACGTAAATATTGGCATATCATAGGTCAAAGTGACGAAAAATTTGGCATAGGATTTATTTCTTTGTTTAGAGAACAATATAGAGATATTGCCAATGTGAAAATTGAGGAAGCAAAACAGAAATTAGAGGAACAGCAACATGTACTAGAGAATGCTTTTATGGTTGATTTTGTTGCAGAAATTAATGAGGCAATTAGGGAAGCAAAAGAAGAGATTGATGAAATAAATAAAGCACTTAAGGATATTCCATTTGGAAAAGATACATATCAATTTAAGATGCTGGAGAAACCAGATAGGATGGTATTTTTTAATCTTTGTAAAAAACTTGAAAGTTATATGAATTCAATGGATGTGTATCGTGCTATGAACCAGGATGACGAAGAAATGGAATACAACATAAGACAATTCATGGATACTATATTAGAGGAAGAAAATGAGGAAGAGTACACAGACTATCGAAAGTATTTCAAGTATGATATGCGTATATTATCAAGACAGGATGGAGAAGAAGTGCTGGCAGATTTATCGAAAAAACAAGGATCTGCAAGTAATGGTGAAAAGCAAACTCCATATTTTATTATTCTTGCAGCCAGTTTGCTACAATGTTACCCAAAGAATGCTTCATGTGCAAGATTAGCATTTATTGATGAAGCATTTTCGGCTCTTTCAAGGGAAAGAATCGAGCAAATGGTTAAGTTTTTTGAGGATAATAAATTTCAGGTGATTTATGCAGCTCCACCAGAAAAAATTGATAGTATCGGTTCCCATATTAACTCAACTATAAGCTTATGTATGAAAGGAAAATATACATGGGCTGTTGAAGGGCTGGTGAAATTGGATGAGTTTAAGACTGAGTAAAATACAAAAAGATGCTTTGAATATGCTATTAGATGTGTATGAAAACAGTGTTACATATAAAGGGCAAAATATTAAGAATCAAAGCTTTGCTATTAAACCAGAAAAAATATTTTATGAATACAACGGAGATTATACAGATCAAGATGAAGTAAATCAATTCAATAGGGAAATGCAATCTTTAATGGAATTTGAGTTTGTGATTTTGGATTATGAAAGAGGTATTCCAGTAATTTCCAAGATTAAACTTAATACAAATTCGATAAATGAGATATATTCAGTATTGAAGCGAGAAGATATCACAGTAAAACGTAATCGGGAAATTAAAATGTATACGCAATATATGGGTGTTCATGATATTATGGATGCGTTTTGCAAGAGCCAGGTAGAACGACTTAATGATTACAAAGATGCTAAGTATACGTCTGACATTGCAATAAATATTCTAAAATTGTTAAAATATGTGCTTGGAAATAATAGTGACATTATGGAACGTGAATTATCAGTAGTAGTACTAGGAGATACAAAACTCTTTGAAAAAAGTTATAAGTCGCGCATTTGTAGCATAATTGAAGAGTATGGAGAGTTAGAATTAGATTTATCTGTTTTGGACAAAAAAGAAAAAGAGAAAGCAATTCTGGAGGAGTATCAAGTTTTTTCAAATCCTTCATATATTTTTTTAAAAGGAAATGTAGATATTTATTATGTTGATGGGAATTCTATTAGCGTTACACCAGATAATCCGATAGCTATTTTATCAGAGGCAATCGCGCGGATAGAAATGATAAAGGTAAATTCAAATCGAATAGTGACTGTTGAAAATCTTACTTCATATAATAGAATTAATGATAATAAATCAACATTTATCTATCTAAGTGGATACCATAATACTGCAAAGCAAAGATTTTTAAAGAAGATAGCAGAAAATAATAGTGGTATTTCTTGGTTTCATTTCGGGGATATTGACCCTGATGGATATTATATTTTAAAGAATCTGGTTGAAAAAACTGGAATTGCATTTGTTCCGTTATATATGGATGTACAGCAGTTAATTAATTGTAAACAATATTGTAAGCCGCTTGAAAAGAATGATATGGTAAAGGCAAATTCACTGCTGAAAATTCATTTCTATGATGAAGTTATGAAATTTATGCTAGCGAACAATTGTAAATTGGAACAGGAAATTATTAGTTGGTTATATGAAAGAAATTGATATGATTGTGGTACTGATGGTTGTTACTGTTATGTCGAATGCTATAGATTAGTAACACAAAATTGTATGTTGCTGAATCCACTTTTTCATATTATAATACCCATAGGTGAACTTGCAATCCACTGGACGATTATTCTTTGAATAGTCAAATGACCTGCAAGCCA
>OGZX01002314.1_pt1 | contig 15712 bp, 15 predicted proteins | sample 1576881 | NCBI WGS metagenome assembly OGZX01 (sample SAMEA3541542, study PRJEB24748) | human gut metagenome | biome: human gut; feature: human-associated habitat; material: faeces | place: China | collected 2012
TCTCCATCCGGTACAGGTTGTAATGTTTGCGGATCAACTATCTCTACAATCGTATAATCTTCCCAGATATGCAGACCGTTTTGTTCCGTACATTCAAAAGCGACGCCGGGCCCGTTCATTTCCGACATACCGAAACAGTTGTAAGCTTTTACTCCCAATAACTGCTCGATACGTTTACGTTGTTCTTCCGAATGAGGTTCGGCCCCGATACAAACCGTATGCAATTTAGTATCTTTTCGCGGATCTATTCCTATTTCATACATCACTTCAGCCAAACGGGTTGCATAACTCGGGATGATATGCAGGCAAGTTGTTCCAAAGTCTGTAATAAACTTGATCTGGCGTTTGGTATTCCCGGCAGCTGCCGGAACAGTTAAGGCTCCTAGCTTTTCTGCCCCGTACTGGAAACCCAAACCTCCGGTAAACATGCCATAACCTGATGTATTCTGGAATACATCGGTGTCACGTAAACCGACCATATACATACAACGGGCTACTTGATTGGCCCATTGTTCCAGGTCTTTTGCTGAATGTAATACAACTGTCGGATTACCGGTTGTTCCGCTGGAAGAGTGAACCCGCACGCAATCCTTGATAGGAATAGAGGCCATGCCAAATGGATAATTACTGCGTAAATCGTCTTTTGTAGTAAATGGGATTTTTTGCAAATCATCCAATGATTGTATACTGTCGGCTGTTATACCGCTATCTTTCAGTACTTTGTTGTAGAATGGGGAGTGTCCGGCTAATTCTATTGTCTTTTTTAATCGCTCCAACTGGAATTTACTCAGTTCTTCACGACTCATAGTCTCAATATCTTTCTGCCAATACATCATAGCTTTTTCGTATTATATTGTGTTTAATTCATGAAATTAGACTGCAAATGTATCTTTTATTTTGGATTATAGCTGCATTTTATATCAAAATTATAAAAACCGGTTATTTAAATGCTTATTTATCAACGTTCATTAGAAATTATAATTACATTTGCCATCAGGATACACACCGGTGTGAATCTTATACAAACCTTGAATTATATTATATGGATACATACGAAAACCTTTCCAGGGAAGAGTTGATAAATCGAATAAAAGTTTTGGAGACAGATATTGCCCAATATGCTTTGAAAGATGCTGAAATAGAGAAAATGAACGAAAATCTTCTGAATCAGCGGAAAATAAACTTTCTGAACATATTAATGAATACTATTCTCTCTAATATTTTTGTGGCAATTTCAGTAAAAGACGTTTTTGATAGCTTCAAATATATCTATTTCAATCAGGCTGCAGAAGATTTTATGGGGGTGAATGCCTCTGAGGTGATCGGGAAAACAGATTTTGATCTTTTCTCCGATCCGCGGAGAGCCCATGAAATCCGTACGGAAGATTATTCAACCATAAATCATGGAAGATCGGATAAGTCGATGATCGAATATGAGAAGCCTAATGGTGAGATCCGTGTTGTAAATATGGTTCGCCTTTTAATTACGAATCCGGACCCGGGAGCTTCCCCTTTATTGTTGGCTATGCTTTGGGATATTACTGAACAACGTCAAAATGAACTGGACCTGATTAAAGCGCAAGAGGCCGATAAGATGAAGAATGCTTTTATTGCTAATATGAGTCATGAAATACGAACGCCTTTGAATGCAATTGTCGGTTTCTCAAGATTAATCACAGAAACGGATAATGCAAGTGAACAGCAAGAGTTCCTTACAATAATCAATAATAACAGTGATCTGTTACTCCAGCTGATTAATGATATCCTTGATTTTGCAAAAATAGAATCAGGAACATTGAACTATAATATTTCATGGGTAGATTTGAAAGATATTTGTCATGAAGTATATGTTTCACAATCCCTGAAAATGACATCGGATGTCGCTTTATTGTTTCATGGGGATTTACTGCCTTCTGTTAGAATACAGACAGATACACAGCGTGTTGAGCAGGTATTGCTCAATCTTCTTTCCAATGCAATAAAATGTACTTATCAGGGTTTTGTCTCTTTGTCATACGAAGTTGAAGGAGAGTTTGTCCGTGTTTCTGTTACCGATACCGGGATCGGAATTGCAAAAGAGAAGCAGGCTTCTGTCTTTGACCGGTTTGTAAAACTGGATGATTTCAGGCAGGGGACAGGCTTAGGTTTATCCATTTGTAAAATGATCATAGAAAAACTGGGTGGAGAAATAGGGCTCAGGTCGGAATTAGGGAAAGGTTCTACTTTCTGGTTTACTTTGCCTATAACCGATTCAACAGCTCCTGCACTAAATGAAAAAGACGATAAGGTACCTACAGAAATTATTCCGGATGCTTTACCGGGTCAATTTACTATTCTTGTTGCAGAGGATGTACTGGAAAATTACCTTTTGTTGCAGGCTGTCCTGAAGCAGCAGTATCGCCTGATCTACGCGGAGAATGGGGAAGTAGCAGTACAGATGTTTAAAATTTATAAACCCGATTTAATCCTGATGGATATAAAAATGCCTGTAATGGATGGATTTTCTGCAACCTGCGATATACGGAGGCTTTCCTCGGATGTCCCAATTCTGGCTCTCTCTGCATTTGCATTCGATAAGGAAAAAGAGAAGGCTAAAGATTGTCAATTCGATGATTATCTGGTCAAACCGGTTGACATACCTTTGTTGAAATATAAAATCAAATATTACCTAAATAAAAACAAAGAGAAGATATGAAACAAGCATTTGTATTCCTGGCAACAGGATTTGAAGAAATTGAAGCACTAGGTACTGTCGATATATTACGCAGAGGAGGTATCAGGGTATCGACTATCTCTATTATGGGAGAATTGAAGGTAATGGGAGCACATAACATTCCTGTTGTAGCTGATTTTGTTTTTGAAGAAGCGGATTTCAGTGCTGTGGATGCTTTGATCCTCCCCGGAGGTATTCCCGGTAGTAATCACTTGAATACCTGTACACGCCTGAAGGAACTTATCCTGAAAAAATATCAGGAAGACGTAATATTGGCTGCTATTTGTGCCGGACCTATGGTTTTAGGAGGCTTAGGCCTGTTAAAAGGCCGTAGGGCTACTTGTTTTCCTAATTTCGAACCCACCATGATAGGAGCAACACCAACCTATACCGGTGTAGAACAGGATGGTAACATCATAACCTGCAAAGGTCCGGGATTTGTTTTTGAATTTGGATTAGCCATTCTGAAATCTCTCCGCGACGAAGAAATCGCAGATGAAGTGGCTGCAGCTTTACAAGTCAATATGTAATATATAGTCAGGAGTTTTGTCTTCAAACGAAACTCCTGAACCATCACCACCTTTTTACAGTTCTTTCATTGGGGTATATAAGATTGCCTGCAAATTCTTATCTTTGAAGTGTTGTTTCTTGTCTTCAGAAGAAAGACGAAAGCATTATATTCATGTTGAACTAATAAAAGTGGTTGGAAATGAACGATTCAATACAAATATTTAAAGGAGAAGTCTTTTATTTCAAAGATTCACCTCTGAAAAGAGAAGATTCTTATTGTTATTATCCGGACGGAGCCTTGGTTGTATCGGAAGGAAAAGTGATGGAAGCGGGGCTATATGATAGACTCAAAGAAAAATATAATAACGCATATCTGACAGATTATTCAGGGAAATTGCTGATGCCCGGATTGATCGATTCGCATATCCATTATCCTCAGTCGGAAATGATCGGTATGTATGGAAAACAGTTACTTGACTGGTTGAACCAATATACATATCCTACAGAAGAAGCTTTTGCATCACAAGAGCATGCAGAAAGAGTTGCCAGGCTTTTCGTTAACGAACTATTTAGAAATGGAACGACCTGCTGTATGGCTTATGCAACAGTTCATAAAACCTCGGTAGATGCGCTCTTTTCTGTTGCTTCAGAATATAATATGAGGATGCTTACCGGAAAAGTTATGATGGACCGTAATGCCCCTCGGGCATTAACAGATACGGAGGAGAGTGGTTATACAGATAGCCGTGCACTTATCGAATCCTGGCATAAGAATGGGCGTAATCTTTATGTTGTTACTCCCAGGTTTTCAATAACATCCACACATGGTCAATTGATCACTGCCGCCCGTTTACACGAAGAATATCCAGATACTTATATTCAAACACATCTTTCAGAAAACAAGGGAGAAATAGACTCAACTCTTTCTTTGTCACCTGAATGTCAGGATTATCTCGAGGTTTACGAACGTGCAGGATTGGTGACGGATCGTTCTGTATTCGGACATTGTATTCATCTTTCTGACTCCGAATGTCGACGAATGGCTGAAGCAGGAGCTATCATAGCTCATTGTCCGACATCTAATCTGTTTCTTGGAAGCGGTTTATTTAATATGCAGCAGGCTAATCGTATAAACATACAAACAACGCTTGCCACAGATGTGGGTGGTGGAACTTCTTTTTCTCTTTGGAAAACAATGGCAGAATCTTATAAGATACAACAGTTGAACGGTTATTCGATGTCTGTATTCGAATCTTTATATAAATGTACACGTGGCACGGCTAAAGCTTTGATGCTGGATGATAAAATAGGTAGCTTTGAACCTGGCCGCGAAGCCGATTTTATTGTAGTGGATTGTACGGCTACATCTTCTCAACAAATGCGGAAAGAGTATCTTCAACGTATTGGAAAATGGACTCTTGAAAATAAGCTGTTCGGACTTCAAACATTGGGTGACGACCGTAATATAGCGGCAACTTATTTGATGGGAAGTCCTGTGTATCTTTCAGATAAAGAAATAGTTTAATAATAAGTTTAGTAGCTGCTTAATAATTTTGATTCATATGCATTGTATTTGTATAGACAATGCATATGATCAAAAAGATACTAGATCAATTACAACTATTAAATATATATTTTTAATTAGTGTAAAATGGCTGTTTGTTATTGATTACTAATTAAATAAGCGACACCGTCATCTGGAGTAATAATCATTAAAGAATCTTCATGTTTATTCTTGTTATAAAAATCTAAGACATGTACTTCTTTTCCTTTACTATCTTTACATTCATACTCACCATTCTGTTCACTTACTATATAATAAATAGACTCACCTTTTTCTCCTCCTAAAATCGTATATTGTATTTTAACACAATGTTCGTTAGTGTCATATTCAATGCTAATATTGGAAAATGGCATATTTTGAGCATTCTTTAAAGCGAATTCAGCTCCAATACTGAGATGCCCGATATTTGTTACTCTCATTTTGCTAAAAAATCTTTTTGCTGTTGTTTTGTAATGTATATTTTGGGGGATCACTTCTCGAGGTTTTAGATTCTTTTTTGTCATTACTCCCCATTCTGGCTCTTCTTCCTCCAGTTCGACAGATTGAGCATGTCCCGAAATTGAAATGGAATACAACAAAATACTCAGTAAACATTTAACGAAAATCAGTTTTTTCATGTTTTTATACTTTTTCCTCCCTGTCCCCGTCAGTCGGCGTTTATAAAAAAGAAGCGTGGGAACCATCGTCTATCACTGCATTGAGGCTCTGGACTGCCCACCATTCAATAATAGAACAATGATCCCACGCTTTATGAGAGTATACAATCTACCCGTCATCGGGTAAGTTTATAACAGACATAAGCGCAGGAACCATTTTTCTATTATCTTGAATGGTTGAAATTGTCCAGATTTCAATGCAAGATAATATCGAAACGCTTCTACGTTATTATTTTTAATACTTCACAAAAGTATAGGCTTTTTCTTTATTAACAAAATATTTGTAAGGAAAAACCTACTTATCGAGTAAGTTGAAGACTACTCGATAAGTAGAGTATGGGGTTACTTACTAAGTAGGCGGAAATTTACTTGATAAGTAAGCTTTAACCTTGTAGTTTAACGATTTTAGTCAACTTCATATCTATCTTTCAGATACGGGCAATCATCAGGAAACAGGTGTGTAAAATGACTGTAATAATGATCCAAAGGCGTTCGGCTGTGGTCGGACGCAGCCTTAAAAAGCGATACTCCAATCCGCCGTGTTTACAGGTAGAAAGACAGTCGCCGCAATATGTACAAGTATAACCGATTTTCCCCTTTTCTATGTTTTCTTTATGTAAAGCATCATATTTGCAGGATTTTAAACAGGCCATGCAATGTGTGCAATCGTTATTCAGTTTTACCCGAAAAGGAGATAGGTATTTCATAAATGAGACTAATGTCCCGATAGGGCAATAATTGCTGCAATGGATCATTTTCTTGTATCGTCGCGATAACAACAGCATAATTATTAGTCCGATCAATCCTACGGCAATTCCAGCAAGTGTAGCTATCCAGCCTTCAGCCCCGGTCAATCTTAAAATAATTGCCCCTACAATTACCAGAAACAAAACACTATAACGTAGCTGGCGATGATAGCGAAAAGTTTTTTTATCCGTCTTTCCTTTCGCATTCCAGGCATCAAATGCCCCGAAATAACAAAGTTGACTACACCATGCCGGTCCGGAAAGCAATAATGTACTCAAAAAAAGTATAGGCATAAATAATCCTTCCATCCTATATAATGGCCCTGCAAGAATAACTGCCGGAACGGGCAAATGTAACTTTCCGGTCATGAGGAATACAGGATTAACAAAAATACCCAGTAACAACTGTCCGAAAAAGACAACCGAGAAAAGTAACCAAGCTCTTGTTCTCCATTTGGGGCGTTCTTTCCTGTCCTGCATTTTATAGCAAAGCAGTGCTCCATAAATAATGGCTATGCAGATTTGTATCCAACCACCTAAAGGGAATAACCGTTCCAGTAAAAGCAAAGGCTTAGATGGTACGACTTGCACAATAATCAGCAAAACTGCTATTGAAAAAGCCGCTATGGCAGAAGAATAGAGATATTGTTTGTTCATTCAGGATTATAAAATAAGCTATACGTTTATTCGCCCACCAATTGTGGAAGAGCTTCTTTCAGAATTTCATTAGCCCTCTCATAATCCTTTTCAAAAACATATATCTCTAGCTGAAAACCGGAGATATTCCCCAATACATTAGAGATGTTTTCGTTCTTAAAGAAAGACTCTATACCTTCATTGATCAGTAAATCCTTCAAAAGACCTGCCTGGAAACTATTTTCTAATGTTGATAAAAAAACTGTTTTCATGATAATTGTGTTTTAGGACTCTTATTCTTACAAAGATACTTTTTTATTTCATCTTTTTATAACCGAATAAAGAAATGATGGGCGATATTATATATATCCACAAGTATGCTAAAAGCTGGTTGCTCTGTTAAATCGATGGTGCTGTTTTGATAAAATGATGCAAATATCTTAGTTTTGGTGTTAATATGCCGAATATTTGCCGTAGAAAATATCCATGAGTAGTTTCAGAAATGCGTTTTTAGAAGATGTATTGTTACAATAATTAACAGATATCATCTCAGATCCTTCTTTCAGACTTGTTTTAAAGAAATTATCAGTTCGTTTAAAACGAGTTTTTTTTCCGTTTAAACGAAATGGTGTTTTGTCTAAAGCGGGAAATGTGTTAAAAGGTGTTGCTTTGCTAGTGTTTGAATGCATCGTTTTGCTTTAATAGTATGTTTTTGAGCAGTTTTATTCTCCAGATGATCTCTTGAATGGGTCTGGAGTAGAATGACAAAAATATAATTATTATCTATTTTCGCAATAAAAGGACATAATAGGCGAAATACTAATATCGGTTTATCGTAATGTTATTGCATAATGAAGCTATCTGATATATAGTAACCTTGTGAGGATTTGATAAAACATGGTTGTTGCGTCTCTTGTCGGGTACAGCCGATCTATATATAGGCAGAAATAACAATTTGACACATTGGATATTCAGGTAAATATTCAGTTGCTCTATATAATATTTGTATTGACTCTTCGTTTACTAAAGAATGATTGTAACAAAAAATTTAAAGTGATGATATTATGAAAATAGCAAGAAAGCTATATTATGCTTTTCCACCCTCTTTACGCTTTGTGGTGAGAAGATTGTTCTATCTCCCTATTGATTTTTATGAAGGCCTTACAGGAAAAAGGGATAAAATGACCCCTATGCGCGGAATGATTTTTATCGGATCGGGCGATTTTAAAAAGCAAGGGGATCATTTGCTCGATCTGGTTGTTAAGTATGCCGATTTAAAACCGTCTGGCAAAATTCTGGATGTGGGTTGCGGTATCGGACGTTTAGCTGTTCCCTTAACCCGTTATTTGAATGCAGATGGGCAGTATGATGGTTTTGACATTGTAAAAAAAGGAATAGATTGGTGCAAAAAGAAAATAACGGTTAGTTTCCCCAACTTCCATTTTTTATACATAGACTTAAAAAATGACCTTTATAATTTGAGTACGGATGATAAAGCTAAGGACTTTAAATTTCCTTATCCTCAGAAAACATTTGATTGTGTCGTGCTCACTTCCGTTTTTACGCATATGATGCCAGATGACGTCGATAATTATCTGGGGCAGATTTCCAAGGTAATGAAACAAGATGGAAAATGTTTGGCTACATTCTTCTTATTAACTCCGGAGATAAAACAACAAATGAAGGAAGATGTGATTGAGTTTAAGTTTCTTCATTCCTTTAACGGTTATAGCTTGATGGATAAAAAGGTTAAGGAAGCTAATATTGCTTTTGATGAATCATATCTGGATTCTCTGTTGGAAAAGAATGGTTTATTCGCAGAATCGAAATATCAGGGAAGTTGGTCTCATGGCGCTTCTCCGCTGGATTTTCAGGATGTAGTTATTATAAGGAAGAAATAATCACATTGGCTTTTATAAAAACGAATATCCCGATATTTCAATGAATAAATATCGGGATATTCGTTTCATATATCTTTAAAATACCTGCATTGCATTTTTTACCGTCGTTACGCCGATTAAACGGTCATATTGAGTCCCCATCGGACGGTAATAAACATAAATACTATATTCGTTTTCCGTTTGGTAATAGTTTCCTTCAATAGGACCGGTTTCGCCCACAGTGCTGCCATTCGGTACATAAAGATACTGATAATTGTAACTTCCCTGTTTAAGCAGTACTGCCTTTTCATATTGATGGGTTTCAAAATTATATCCCATTTTGCTCTTTTCATCCAGTACGTTATGGAATAGTTCGCCGTTCAGGTAAACATTTCCATCGAGGAAAGGATCACAGGCTAAGGCAAAATGCACTATACAATAGTCCGCTTCCGTGTCCGGATCGTCACAACTACTACACCGGATGAAAAAGCGCCCGTCCTGATCCTGATCGTACTGATAGGTCTGGTTACTGCGTTTATGATCGGTCATCAACTCCACATTGTAATAAGGATTATGGTAAGATATATTTTCAATATGCATCCCGTTGTATTTAGTACTCAGGAATTCCATGCGCCGATACTCATTACCTGCAGAAAAAATAAGATTGCGGTTGTAAGTATATGATATCTGATTTTCTTGTATCGACATCGGTTGTAAGCCAGAGACTGCATTATCACGACGATTATCCTGATAAACAAATATCTTCAGATCCGTCTGAGGATATGGGATCGGGAAATTCTTGTTGTTAATAGTGAAGCTTACCTGTTGGTGAGTCTGGTTAGTATCGATATCCGTGTTTCCACTGACAGATGCCGCAATATTGATCATCGGTTCTACAACAGAGAAGCAGGCGGTCAGAACAATCTGGTCCGGAATATCTTCATTGTAGATCTGTACTGCATAATTCCCGGAGATTTTGAACTGCACGTCGTCATTCGGCAACAGCAGATTATAGTTTGTGTACTGCGTCGTGGTGTTAATGGAATTCGCGAAGTCATCTATTGTTAATCCCTGAAAACCACTCATATATTGAATGGGAGAGAGGATGGACTTCTGCCAGTTGGCATCACAATGAATGATAGAATAGGAATAGCGCACGCCTCCCTGTTCCAACGCATCGAAGTTGATCTGGATCTGTTGATCTCCGTTCAGTTCGATATAAGGCTCGGAAATAAACTCTCCGGCCACCTTCACCTGAAGGGTTTTTATCAGCTTGCTGTTAACGTCGGTAAAGTACGTTTGCTGAGCATTGGCCTGCATTGTAGCGGCACAAAACAACAAAAATAGTAAACAATACACTCTCATTTTCATATATCTTTCTTTGACGGTACAAAATTATGGAATTATTTCTCTAATTATTTCTTTAATCCTGCTTTAAAGCATAAAAATTTATGTACTTTTGCGGGAAAATTACATATAAACAATTTTAGTTGTATCATGGCAAATGTGATTAAGATTAAAAAGGGTTTAGACATTAATCTGAAGGGCAAAGCTTCGGACGTACTGTTAAACGGGGGGAAAAGCGATACATACGCGATCGTTCCCGATTATTATAACGGTATTGTACCTAAAGTTGTTGTCAAAGTAGGAGAAAAAGTCAAAGCCGGTTCTGTATTGATGATCGATAAGAACCGCCCGGAGATCAAGTTCGTTTCACCCGTTAGCGGTGAAGTAACTGCCGTAAACCGAGGAGAGAAGCGTAAAGTGCTTAGCATCGTTGTTAAGCCGGACACGCAGATCGAGTATGAGGATTTCGGTAAGAAAAATGTGTCTTCGCTGAAGAGTGAAGAGATAAAGGAAGCCCTGCTCAATGGTGGTATGTGGCCTTTTATCAAACAGCGTCCGTACGATATCGTAGCAACGCCGACAGATGAACCGCGTGACATTTTCGTGTCTGCGTTCTATTCTGCACCGTTGGCTCCGAATTTCGATTTCATTTTGAAAGGACAGGAAGCTGATTTCCAGACCGGGTTGGATGCACTGGCAAAACTTACTAAAGGTAAAGTTTATGTCGGCGTCAGAAAAGGTTCTTCCGTGAATGTGAAAGGTGTTGAAACGGTTGAGTTTGAAGGACCACATCCTGCAGGTAACGTAGGGGTACAGATCAACCATATCAAACCGGTGAACAAACTCGAAGTAGTTTGGGTGGTAAACCCGGCAGATGTGATCGTTATCGGTCGTCTGTTTAACAAAGGTGTAGCTGATTTCAGCCGTTTGGTTGCTATCACAGGTTCTGAAACAACAGAAAGAGGATACGTTAAAACTATTTCCGGTTGTACGATCAACAGTTTGGTTGCAGGAAAGATCCTGGAAGGCAAGGAAGATCTTCGTATCATCAGCGGAAATGTGCTGACCGGAACGAAAGTTCGTAAAGATGATTATTTGGGTGCTTACGATAATCAGATCACCGTGATCCCTGAAGGAGACAAAACTTATGACTTCTTCGGTTGGGCAACTCCGGGATTCGGAAAATACAGTGTAAGTCATTCTTTCTTTACCTGGTTGGCTCCGAAGAGCAAAGAATATGTAATCGATGCACGTATCAAAGGAGGTAAACGCGCCATGATCATGTCGAACGAATACGAAAAAGTATTCCCGATGAGCATCTATCCCGAATACCTGCTGAAAGCCATTATCGCTTTCGATATCGATAAAATGGAAAATCTGGGTATCTATGAAGTTGCCCCGGAAGATTTTGCACTTTGTGAATTTGTTGACACTTCCAAGATCGAGATCCAGAAGATCGTACGTCAGGGATTGGATCTGTTATACAAGGAAATGAATTAATAACATAAAAAATTAGAATACATTGAAAGCGTTAAGGAATTACCTCGACAAGATTAAGCCTAACTTTGAGGAAGGCGGAAAGCTGGCGATGTTCCGTTCTGTATTCGAAGGTGTTGAAACATTCTTATTTGTTCCGAGCACCACTTCGAAATCAGGCGTGCATATTCACGACTATATCGATTCTAAGCGTACCATGACTGTGGTTATTATCGCTTTGTTGCCTGCTTTGCTTTTTGGTATGTACAATGTCGGCTATCAACACAATCTGGCTGTTGGTGCTGATCCCGGATTTTTGATGACATTCATCTTCGGTTTCCTGGCTGTACTGCCTAAAATTATTGTTTCGTACGTAGTAGGTCTGGGTATCGAGTTTGCTGTTGCCCAGGTGAAAAAAGAAGAAATTCAGGAAGGTTTCCTGGTTTCGGGTATATTGATCCCGATGATCGTTCCTATCGATACTCCGCTGTGGATGATTGCTGTGGCTACTGCTTTTGCGGTTATTTTTGCTAAGGAAGTATTCGGTGGTACTGGTTATAACGTATTTAACGTTGCATTGGTAACACGTGCATTCCTGTTCTTTGCTTATCCGGCTGCCATGTCTGGCGACCAGGTATTCGTTCGCACAGCCGATACATTCGGACTGGGTGCAGGAACAGTAGTAGATGGTTTCTCCGGAGCTACTCCGCTGGGACAGGTTGCTATTGCAGGAAAGGATATGATCGGTTCATTCCAGACAGTTGACGTACTGGGTAACCCGATGACTACCTGGGATATGTTCCTGGGACTGATTCCGGGTTCAATCGGTGAAACATCCGTATTGGCTATCCTGATCGGTGCTGTTATCCTTCTGTATACTCAGATCGCAAGCTGGAAGACCATGCTGTCTGTATTTGTAGGTGGTGCTTTAATGGCAGCTATCTTCAATATGATCGGCACAACGGTGGCTATGTGTGTATCTCCGATCGATCATTTGTTCCTGGGTGGTTTTGCTTTTGGTGCCGTATTTATGGCTACCGACCCTGTGACATCTGCACGTACTGAAACAGGTAAATATATCTATGGCTTCCTGGTAGGAGCAATGGCTATCATTATCCGTGCATTGAACCCGGGTTATCCTGAAGGTATGATGCTTGCTATCCTGTTAATGAATGTATTTGCTCCGCTGATCGACTACTATGTGGTAGAAGCTAACATCAACCGCAGATTGAAACGTGTAATCAAATAATGTAAGAAGGAGTATGGCAAAATATAAATGTAAAGTATGTGGATATATCCACGAAGGAAATAAAGCTCCGGATGTTTGTCCTGTATGTGGCGTTCCTGCTTCTGAATTTGAAGAAATCAAAGAGGCTGCTGCCGGTAAGAAGGGATTGGATAGAGATAGCAACGTATATACAGTAGTTTATGCTTCTGTAATGGTTGTTTTGGTTGCTGTTGTATTGGCGTTTACTTCACAATCGCTGAGAACTTTCCAGCAGAAGAACGAAGATAACGACAAGAGACAGCAGATCCTGCGTTCAATCAATGTATCTGTTCAGCCTAATGAAGCTGAAGCAAAATACAGCGAACTGATTAAAGAATCTTTCCTTGTGAATGAAAATGGAGAAAAGGTAGAAGGTGACGCATTTACTGCAACACCTGATCAACATCCGGTATTTGTAGCCAATGTAGATGGTAAAAACAAATATATCATGGCTTTGTCTGGTGCTGGTTTGTGGGGACCTCTGTGGGGATATCTTTCCGTTGATGATGATAAGAATACAATTTTTGGTGCAGACTTCAGTCACCAGGGGGAAACTCCGGGGTTAGGTGCTGAAATCTCAAAACCTCAGTTCAGTAATGAATTTAAAGGTAAAAAATTGTTCTTTAACGGCGAATTCAAATCCGTAGCTATTGTTAAGCCGGGTAAGAGCGTAGCCGGTCAGGACTATGTTGACGGTATTTCAGGTGGTACGATCACCAGTCAGGGGGTTGACCATATGTTGTTCAATAGCCTGAATGGTTATGTTAAGTTTTTAACCTCACAAAATCAGTAAGAAGATGGGATTATTATCAAGTAAGAATAAAGAAGTTCTGTTAGGCCCGTTGAGCACAAACAACCCTGTCATCGTACAGATGTTGGGTATCTGTTCTGCATTGGCTGTAACATCAAAACTTGAGCCGTCTATTGTAATGGGTATTTCCGTGACGGCTGTGGTGGCGTTTGCCAACGTGATTATTTCGTTACTGCGTAATACAATTCCTAACCGTATCCGTATTATCGTACAGTTGGTAGTTGTTGCCGCATTGGTAACTATTGTAAGTGAAGTATTGAAAGCATTTGCTTATGATGTAAATAAGCAGCTTTCGGTGTTCGTTGGTCTGATCATTACCAACTGTATCCTGATGGGACGTCTGGAGGCGTTCGCCCTGGGTAACGGTCCGTGGGAATCTTTCCTGGACGGTATCGGTAATGGTTTGGGGTATGCTCTGATCCTTGTGATCGTAGGTTTCTTCCGTGAATTATTAGGTTCTGGTACGTTACTTGGATTCCAGGTGATCCCGCAGGCATTCTACGACTTCGGCTATGTAAACAATGGTTTGATGATCCTGCCTCCGATGGCTTTGATCGTGATTGCCGTGATTATATGGGTTCACCGTTCTAAGAACAAAGAGCTTCAAGAAAATTAATACAAACTATTAAACGAATAATAGAATGGAAGAATATTTAAGCACGTTTGTCCGCTCGATCTTCGTAGACAACATGATTTTCGCATACTATCTGGGTATGTGTTCTTTCCTGGCTGTTTCCAAGAACGTAAAGACTGCTTTAGGATTGGGTATGGCTGTAACGTTCATCCTGGTATGTACGTTGCCGATCAACTATATGCTCGAAAATTATATATTGAAAGAAGGCGCCATGAGCTGGTTAGGCGCTGAATATGCAGGAGTAAACCTGAGTTTCCTTTCTCTGATCATCTTCATCGCCATCATTGCTTCATTTACGCAGTTGGTTGAAATGGTTGTTGAGAAATTTGCTCCGGCATTGTATGCATCTCTGGGTATCTTTTTGCCGCTTATCGCTGTGAACTGTGCTATCCTGGGTGGTTCTCTGTTTATGCAACAAAGAGCATTTCCTAATGTAGGAGTTGCTACTGTATACGGTTTAGGTTCTGGTATCGGTTGGATGCTGGCTATCGTTGGTATGGCTGCTATCCGTGAAAAATTGGCTTATTCGGATATACCGAAGCCTTTGAAAGGTCTGGGTATTACCTTTATCATTACCGGTCTGATGGGTATGGCATTTATGTGCTTCTCAGGACTTAAGATCTAAGTATTAACGCATTAAACAAGAATAAAGATGATTATATTAATGTCGGGCGGACTTACCATTGCAGTCGGAGCAGTCGTTTTCCTTGTGATTACACTGATCCTTGTTGGTTCGCTTTTATTTGCGAAAGCAAAATTAATACCATCGGGCAATGTGAGGATGGTTGTTAACGGAGAAAAGGAATACGATGTTCCCATTGGTGGAACAGTATTGAATACGCTTCAGAGTGAAGGTATTTTCCTGTCGTCTGCTTGTGGTGGTAGCGGTAGCTGTGGACAGTGCCGTTGTCAGGTGCCGGAAGGTGGCGGAAACATTCTTCCTACGGAAGTTGGTTTCTTCTCTCGTAAACAAATTAAAGATCATTGGAGACTGGGTTGCCAGACCAAGATAAAAGAAGATATCAAGATCAAAGTTCCTGATGAAGTATTCGGAGTTAAGGAATGGGAATGCGAAGTGATCAGCAACAAGAACGTGGCTACCTTTATTAAAGAGTTTATCGTTGCTCTGCCTAAGGGTGAACACATGGACTTCGTTCCGGGTTCTTATGCACAGATCAAGATTCCTGCATATACTATGGATTATGACAAGGATATCGATAAAGACCTGATCGGTGAAGGTTATTTGCCGGCATGGAAGAACTTCGGTTTGTTCAGTCTGAAATGTCAGAACACTGAACCGACTATCCGTGCTTACTCAATGGCCAACTATCCTGCAGAAGGAGACCGTATCATGTTGACAGTACGTATCGCAACTCCTCCTTTCAAACCGAAAGAACAGGGTCCTGGATTCCAGGATGTAATGCCGGGTATCGCTTCTTCTTATATCTTTACCCTGAAACCGGGTGACAAGG
>OGZX01002321.1_pt1 | contig 15660 bp, 16 predicted proteins | sample 1576881 | NCBI WGS metagenome assembly OGZX01 (sample SAMEA3541542, study PRJEB24748) | human gut metagenome | biome: human gut; feature: human-associated habitat; material: faeces | place: China | collected 2012
TCTGATCAATCACAAACATCTTTGCACGGATCTCTTTACGGAATGATCCGTAATCAGTTTCCAGGAAATGTTTGTTCATATCCCACTGACTGCCATATCCAGTCCATCCGGATGCGTAGTAAGGAGAACCGATTACATTGTTACTTAGGATCGGGCCGCGGACGTTCAGACTCGTATACCAGGCAACACCAGTTTCCGACACATACCAACCAGTAGGGCCGACCTCCCAGCCTATATTGTATTCAGCTGACCTGACAGGGGCTTGTGTCATCCATCCGGCTCCCCATTCATAAAAGCCGCGCCCCGTGTCGTTCATGTCCTTGCGGAGATATTTATCATTGAAATCTACTTGAGACTTCCGAATCTCTTCAAGAGTCCTCAAAGAGGAGAAAACGTTTTCATCAGATGCAGCTGTCGGATCTTCTTTTTTGATTACATAAATATTTCCACCGCCACCCTGGTTTACATAAGTATTTCCTTTAAATTGAATGTTATCAATCTTCTCTTCAAGTTCTCCGATCCGGGAGTAGGCAGAGCTTTCTCCGATAATGTAAGTCGGAGAGTCATAGGGAATATCCAGCTTCTTTTCAAAACCAATGACACGGGAAACACGTCCATTTTTAAAGTAAGCCTGATTGATTAGATTCACTTTTTGGCCGGCTGTCATATTTATAGCCAGATCAGGATTTAACACCCCGTTCCTTTCATCATAACCTGAAGCCAAATACGAATTAACGACACAGTTATAAGTTGATGGATCTACATTCAACTTCTTTACAAAGGCCTGAGCTTCCTCGAGAAGTTCTTGCTCTGCATTCCCTAATAATTGATCAGAGATAAACTGGGTATCAAATCCGTAAAGGATAAATTGAGAACCAACAGTTGGCTTAAGTGGATCAGCCGGCAACCACTGTCCGTAATCCTGGTTTCTAACAATTTCAAATACCTGCCCCGCTTCAGTGTCTTCACTTGCCTTATCAGGGTTAAAGGTAACCGCGAAGTCAAATCCGGAAAGTGGCCCATATTGGAATACTATTCTCAATTCTTCATTAGGTAGTATATACTTTGAAGAAAAGTGAAAGTTAGAGTCTCTAAAGCGATAAACAGTGTATGTTTCCGGTTCACCTCCTTCCGGCTTATCTGTTACCTCTTTTGTCTCAACGGAGGTTATAGTACAAGTTGTTCTAGGATATACCTTATCAAAGACAACTACCCGGTCAACAACTTCACTATCTTTTAGCCCTTCAATAACGTCAATATGATCAATACCAACAGGCAACATCAATCTTTTAGTGACTACCCCTTCAACCACGCTTCCGTCGCCAGTGTTTGAACGATAGTTTGTAGGAATATTTCTTGTAGAACCAAAAGCGTAGATGCGGTTAGCATAGGTTTCCTTACTTTGACTTCTGGTCATAGAAGAAATCTCTTTACCTATTTCCAGATCAATAGACTCTCCATGCTCGCACTTACCGAGATAAATCTTATCACCATCAACCCACCATTCGCATTCCCAGGTCTCAGCAATTTTAGTAAGAGCGTCTATGATATTTGTATTGTCATACTCAACCAATTTTGCGACGGTATCCACAGAACTATCGACCACAGCCTGATAGTCTAACCCTTTGTACTTGAAACCAAGTGCGCGAATATTAGAGACAACAATCCCTAAATGAGCCTCCGGGGAGCGGGTCAATTTCCAACTTGGTTCTTTATTGCCTTGACGATCATAAAAAAGAGTATGATTTCTCCATCGGAAATAGTGAGAATCAAACCTCAATTCATAGTCATATCCTGCATTTGATGTATTAAAAGAAGGATACATCAGTTTTGTGATGTAGAAAGGTTCTCCTTCTATCTCTACACTATCTCCTATTCCGAAATAGACAGGGCTGGCAAGAGAGAATTTTGGTTGTACATAATCCTCTTTCATCAATTCAAAACGACGAATAGAACCCCCTTGTGGCTCTATTGACAGTTTTATCCCTTCTGATATGTCTTTAATGTCGATCATATCATCAAATTTCGGTGATAAAAAAAAGAAGCCCCAATTTTTAGGGCTTCCGTTTCCCACAAGGCTTTAATTGTGGGAAATTAGTTATTTTCTACCTTCCGGACTAGGGTTAGGCTCATTGAATTTAACCGAAATCTTTGAGAAAGTGCGGGGAGTATTCAATCCGAACGAAGCTGATCGGAGATAAGTAAGCCGATAAACCTGATTGCCAAGTTCCGGCACTTTAATTTCCATTTTCCCTTTTTGAAGTTCGACTTTAAAAGCAGCATATTTCGACAGGTAATCATCTGGCGATCGTCCTTCCAAAGTAAACACAAGGGTAACGTCCCTCTCATCTATTTTAGGGTTATTATAGACTACCTGCTTACCGTTGTTTAACCGGGATTTATTCTCTATAAATTCCTTCAAAGGTTCCGGAGCGAAGATTGCATCAAGAAAGCCGTCGCCCATTCTTATACCCCATTGCAGGTAAGCGTCAAAACCATTAATTATTAGGTCTGCCATCACTACATATTTTTAGTGTTATTTTCTATGTTCTTCAATTTTTCATCCATCGCTTTAAGCTGCTTTACTGTATCCCCAGTATTCTGCCGAATCTCCTGTAACTCCAAATAAGAGTTAACCTGAATTGTCCGGATCTCGTCAGCGATATTCCTTGTCTCCGCATTAACCGACAAGATGGCGTCAGCTTTTACAGTAAGGATATTTAATGACTCTGATTGCGATATGTTTTGGGCTTTAATTTCTTCTTCGGCCATCTGTATGCCTGTAAGACGTCCATTAGTTTCATTAATAGAATCCTGTGAAGCTGTTACAGAAACTCCTTTAGAAGAAGACTGAGAATAAGCACTTTTATCTTTTAAGTCAATTCCTGCATCCTTGAAATACCCATTAACAGTACCTAGAATATCCTGAAGCGTAGGCATATTCTGTTCATATCTATCCATAAGTTCGCCGGTTTTCTCTGCGACTTGCTTCATCAACTCCTGTTCATCAATATCTCCTTTGGCATACTTCTCATATAAATCAGAAACTTGCTTATCAAAACCATCTACGACTTTACTGAGTACTATTGAACGCATCATGTCCGAAACTATATCACGAAATGTATCAGATGCATAATCTTTAAAACTATCTAAAGCGTCCTTGCCCGTATCCAGCCAATCCCAAAGACTATCAACGACATTATCGACAAGCGGTTCATACAAAGAACTCACATATTCATGGAGCTGATCCAGATACTCATCGTACTGTTCTCTAAGATCGATAAGAGCCTCTAGCGTTTCTTTTGTTTGACCTACTAGTTTTTCACCGTAATTATCTATCAGAGACTGAGCTAATTCTTTATCTAATAATCCCTCCTTATCAAATAAATCTCCTAGTCCCTGATTTTTAGCCCATGTCGCAAGGTCTTCAGTTTTCTGTGATTTAGCACCAATGCCTGAACCAAGAAAGCCTTTGCTTTTTTTTCTTGTTTCTATACGAAGATTATTGAATGCAGCAGTTGTACCCTCTTTGTAATTTTGATTAGTCCATTTTTGCCACACTCCTGACCACCCCAAAGGGGAAAGCCAATTCATTATACCATTTAGCCCACCGGTTAACCAACCGCCCCCTTTTTGGTTCTGATATATTGCTTGCTCTTCACCCGCCTTGTCATAATAAGCTTTAGCTACCTCTTCATGCAATTTTCGATAATCACGTAAATTCTGAAGATTATCCTTTGAAAACCAATTATTTTCTACTTGTTGCGCCTCTAATGCTGCTATGCGATACTCATTAACTGCGTCGGTAAGCAAATTTATCTCCTTAACCTTCTCAGCAAATGCCTCATATTGCTCATAGGCTGATTTAGATAAAGAAGAAAGCTTCTCCATCAATTGTATGACAGTAGATATAACAGCAAGAATAACAGAAGCTTTCTCCACCGCCTGAACAGCCTTCGAGCCGGCGCTAGCTGCTGTCTCCCATGCGTTAATAGAGCTTGTGACAAACAAGCCTATATCGCCAATGAAAGAAAGAACTTCGCCAGACGTTCCTCCGATCGTACTTCCGACATCTTTTATTGAGGTAAATAGTTTATCGACGACATCGGCTACCTCTTTTTCCGCTTTCTGATATCTATTACTTGCCTTTGCAGCTTTATCTTTCGCCTCGTTGTATTTTTTAAGTGCATCAGCAGAAGATAGATAAGTGTTTTCAAAGCTGATCTTACCATTTTCCAGTTTTGAGTTTTTTACACCAGTAACAATTTTACCACCACCGTTTACAAGATCGAGTTGTCTCTTTACTTCCGCCAGTTCATTCTCGGCATCTGCCAGTTCTTTTTGCCTATCTGCTAATGCCTGGAAAGGATTTCTCTCATCCAGTTCGTCCATGATCGACTGAATGGTAGTAGTATATTCCCGGAGTTGATCAGGTGATAACACTTGAGCCGCCGTTTGTTTAGCTTTTTCAAACTGAGATAATAGGGAATCTAAGGTTTCAGTCGATGTCTGTTTTAAATTTTCAAAAGCACGAACGTATTCCGGAGATTGTTTCAACTTGTCATAATCCAACCCCATTAATGACTTTCCCTTATCCTTTGTCGCTTGAGCTATGGAGCGATTTATCCGATCTACCTGATCTTTATTTCCATTAGCTTCAGCCTGCTTGCGTTGTTCCAATAATACAGCGATATCATCATTGAATTTCTTTTCGATAGTAAGACGTTTGTCTGTATAATCCTTATATTCATCAAGGAGTCCTACCATGTCATCACCACGGCCATACTTAGTATTTTTCGATTCTAGCCTATTAGCAGCCTGTTCGTCAATTCGTTTCAACTGATCTTGAACAGATTTGTCATTAAGAAAATCAGAAATACTAAAACTCTTTTTCTTGTTTGCTGGATTTGCCTCAAATTCAGATCGAGCCGCATCGATTAGTTGCTGTTTCCGATCTTCAGCTTCTCTGTGGATAGCTTCGATCTCTTTTTTATGATTGAGATCCCTTTGAGCAAGAGTTTTGGCAGAACCGTTCTCCATAGCGTCAATGACACTTTGAGTGATTTCGTTGTGAGCGTTAACTTCTGCTCGATCTTGGATGCGCTTATTCTTATCAAGAAGGAGTTTGTATTTCTCTGATTCTTTACGAAGCTTTTCGGCCTGATTCTCTTGCTTAGTCGTTTTTGAGTCAGAATACTTATCTATATTTTTCTGAGCTTCCTTGATCTGCTGGGAATACTCATTCCAATCTTTTGAATTTTGCTTTTCCACCCCCAAAGCGTCACGAGCAGCCTCTGCTTCCTTTTTCTTTTTCTCCCAATAGGCTTTATTCTTTGTTTCAGACTTTGGGGATCTAAGATCAAGCTCTGATTGCAAAACATCTATACGCGTATTCAACTCTTCACCCGATATCTGGCCACGCAAAGACCCCTCCATTATATTTAAAGTATATAAAGAATTGTTCTTCCGCATAGCTTGCAAACGTTTTGCTTCGTCAAGTTCAGTCTTGATCTTAGCGTCCGTTTCTTTTTTAAGATCAATTTGCCACTGGTTTAACCGATTCTGACGCTGATCTTTTGCATAAGGTTTAATATCCTCTTCTAGTTGTTTCGCTTCCTCTTCAAGTCTACTGTTAGATTTACCTTTGAAAGCAGGATTTATGTACTGATCAAACCCAATACTTTGGCGGCGAAATTTAATTTCATCTCGAATAGCCTTTATCTTAGCTTTATAGTTTGCTACAATTTTATCGGTATCCTCGACTTTCTTTTGACCGTCAATTTCGGCTATTTCTTTTTTATACCCGAGTATATCTTTTAAATGACCTTCTTCGTCAATATACTTCTGAATGATACCAGGATAGGCATCCTTTAGTTTATTTAAAGCATCGACCCGATCTATTGATGAAGAGTACTCATTTTGAGCAGTAGTGATAAGTTTTTCAATCTCCTGTTTGTGTTTATCTTCAACTTGGGCTGCTTCTTCTTTTCGCTTATTGTAATTGGCCTGTGCTTTTTCTGCGGCTGTTGTATGATCTGCTAACGCCCAAAATGCAAGGCCTAGAGAAACAACAGCGGATCCAATGGCAATATATGGGTTAAGTTTAAGAACTTTTTGCAATAAGACCTGTGCTGCAGTATAAGCCTTTGTGGCTGAAACATTCGCCCAAATAGCCTTATTAAATCCTTGTTCAACAACAGCGTTAAGGATCAATGCTGTCCGATAAGTTCCATAAATACCAACCAGTCCTGTTAATACCCGTCCAACTGTCTCATAGTTTTCTACAAGCTTGGTTGTCATCTGAATACCCTCGACAATAGCGCCCTCATTGTTTTGACCTATTTCATTGAACACACTATCAATAGCATCTTGAAGCATAGACATCTGGCCCGCCATTTCTTTACTGGCGTTTTCCGACATCTTGTAGAACTTTCCTCCCTCTGATGTGACATCAATAAATGCTTGTTGCACCATTTCAGCAGAGATTGCTCCTTTTGACATTTCATCTTTTAACTGAGCTATGGACTTGCCAGTCTTTTCTGAGATAATCTGCAACGGGTTAAATCCTGCGTTAATCATTTGATTAAGATCCTGCCCCATCAATTTACCGGCAGCCGACATCTGAGAAAAGGCCAAAGTAAGAGAATTGAACTTCTGTGATTCGCCCCGGGAGATATCGCCGATCGCACGGATGAAGCGCGGAGTTTTCTCTGCTTCTATATTGAAGCCGATCATCATTTCAGTAGCAGAAGATACATCTCTCAACTGGAGTGGAGATAGAGCCGCATATTGCTTAATATCGGTCAAAAGAGGTTTCGCTTTTGTCTCTCCAATCATAGTATTCAAAGAAACTTCCATTGATCGGAATTGTCCCCGAATATTGATAATCTCCGATCCCAAATGTTTAATTGCCGCCACTCCACCGATGCCGGCCAGTATCTTCTTAAATGATACACCCACACCTTCATTTACAGTAACAATCTTTTGAGAATCGTCTTTAAACAAAGCGTATTCGTCTCGAAGTTTCTTAACAGACAATCGAGCATTAGCCTGTTCTGTTTGTAATTCTCCTAAAGAATACTTCTGTTCAGACAAAGCCATTTTAGCCTTACTTAGTTCAGTAAGAGTTGATGCAGACATAGGGCTGTATTTACCCATTTTGGCATACTTTTCCGATAGAGAGCGAACATCTTCCTGAGTTTCCCGGATAATAGATTTTTGCTTAATAATATCCTCAGTCAATGTATTGACAGCCTGTGAACTTTGATGTATTTTTTGTTTAAAGTCATTTTCCATCACAGCCCCAGCTTTGGCAGCTTCAGCTATCATCCCCTGCATCTGTTGTTTCGCCTGTTGCATCTGGGTATTAAGCACAGCAACGGCCTGTGGAGCCTTATTTGCATCCATAGACTTTATCTGTGTTTCCAACTTGGCTATCTCATTACGAAGACGAACAACCTCTTGCCAGTCACTACCTACCTTGAAATATAATTTACTCATATTTGACCTCTCCTTCTTGCTGCCATTTCTTTGCCTGAACTCCGTTGTATTAACTCCCCATGAGCCTCGTGCAATTTATCTTTCTGCATGATTATTAAATTACGATAGGGTATCACCTCAAAGACTTCTTTATATGACAAATGAAGCTCTTCCATGAACGAAGCGATCTGCCCTAACATTGTCTCGTTTCCTACGACTTTTCCTTCGCTATCATTTTTACGGCGTTCTTCATGGAAAACGCATAGGCGAAAAAATCCTCACCACCAATTAATGGATAAATAGTCTCCCAGGCATCGTTCAACTCTTTGTTCGTGGCTGATTGTAGATATCGACTTACCTTATAAGTCTTCCACCTCCAATACTTAACATCACCTACGATCAAAGCAGAAAGCCCCTTGATTATATGCGGAGCATTACACGGTATTTCTCCAATCACACTTAATTTTGTATAATCACCTTCTAACCCGATCTTTGCAAAAGCCGAGCAAGCGCGGCAAATAACTTTTATCGCAGGAGGATTGACCATATATACTTTCCCTCCAATGATTATCGTAGCCATACTTTCACCTAACAGGCTACCTGACACCAATTCTGCTGCTTGATTCATAAACTCTTAAAATTAAAAAGGGTGAAGGTGAACCAAGCCACTCCCACCCTTTATCGTCATTAAATCTATTTTACCTATTAACCTTCCGGAGCCGGTACCACAACTTCTGATGCATCGAACCATTTTTCCGAAGCTAATCCTTCTACACCTGTGGAAAGCGGAGAAGCTGCAACAGCCAAACCAATAGCTTTGTCAGTATTAGCACCACGTCCATTGATAGACGCCTTGGGAAATACTACATACATACCGTCTTTGGTTTTACCAATGATACATTTGCGGATAGGTTGATACTTCCCTCTTTCCCAAGACTTATCAGTAGCTATACCACCTTGCAGGTCAGCTTTAGTCCGGTAATCATATTCACCGATGGTAAAGTTGATCTTCACCTCGCCGGGAACTGTATCTTCTCGGTAAGCCTCACCGGTTAATTGGTTCTTGTATTTTGTAGTAGATGCTTCCTCTTCCTCGTACTGGAATGTTTCGCCATGTACATTGGGAATCTGTTTCGTTTTTGCATCTTTCAGGATCGCAGCAACCTCCGCCCCTGATAATCCTTTTGATTTATCAGCAACTGTTGTGATCGGTTCTGCATAATATAATTCGTCAATATAAACACCTGTAATCATAATTTTATAGTTTTACATTTAATACTTCAAATAAAATTCTCACATTCACATAGTGACACTTCAAGCCTGTATCCGCTTCTGTGCCGATTGCATCAATAGAGTAGCGATAGCGGGTACCGTCATAAGAGTTTACCACATTGTCAAATAGCTTGTTCGCTTGTCTTTCAAGTTCGTTCAAACGGATAGTGTCCGCTTCGTTCTCATTCAAATCGGGAATACAAAGATTCACTTCAGCAAAAGACTTCTTCCAATATGTTTCCGGCTGTTGTTTCTTCGTGTGAATGACAATCCTTTCGGACTTTAATTCACCTTTCAGAGTTTCCCCATCCGGTACTATATCTATCCCGAAAGCTTTACAATCCCGGTAGAGAATGTTTCCTATGTCGGTAGTTACTATCATTCAAATTCTTCTTTTAATCGTTTCTCCGCAAACAGAGCGGCACCACTCAAAACTTCAAACCCTTTGGATTCCACGAATGAAGCGTATTCCGCTTCGTTTTTCAGCGTCAGACCGTCTTTGTCGACATCGTAGTCATTGGACGCTCTCAAAGTGAGCGTATGGTCTTGATAATTACCATGTTCCTCTGCGTACTTAACGGCTTCATCGCCCACATCAATCATCATCTTCTCAACTTCCCATTCCCCTTCATCGAAAAAGGGATCAACATCGGAGAAATCGAAATCTACATCCATAGTTCCGAATAGTTAAAGTAGTTCGTACTCTTCACCGTATAAACCTCACCTTGACCTCTCACGCTCTCACCGTCCATGCAGCGGGCTTCATCGCCTGCCTTAATGGTGATTCTCTTCTCACATACTACATGATAGTTAGGACGATACACAGAGCCATTATCTGATGAAAACTCTTTGGTAGTGTTATCATCACAACGGCACTTGCACACATCTTGCCAGCTTTCACCACCAGTACCGGGAATAGGTCTACCAAACTCATCCTTATCCATCGGCTTAGTTACCTTGACCTGCAATATATGTGGAGCGAATATCATAAGAAGGTACATTTAGGTTTGTTGCTCAGTTCGTCTTTCAATCCGTACTGTTTGCATAAGAGTGAATAGTAATCCTTAATCCCCTGGATATCCCAGGACATAGAGAAACCGCTTTCACTAATTGAAGTGGCACGAAGTAAAAGAAAGGGGATGAACTTCGCTATTGCCACAGAGACACGATCGTAGCAATCCTGGTTCATCTCATCCTCTCCACTTATCTTCGAGTTCAGACACATATCCAAAAGGTCAGCCTCCGACAACTGAATGCCGAAGGTCTGGAACTTCTGTCTTATGTAGTCGTTTACTGTCATTACTCAATTCCTAAAGCAAGTTTCAAAGCGGAAACCTTTTCTTCTTCCAACGCGGCAACATTGGCGATCAAGGTTTCATCCTTCATGTTCATCTGCGCCTTTTCTCCGATTGACTTCAAGCCATCGACAATTGCCTTCTTCTCGAACTCCTGATCAAAGAGGGTGATACCCCTGGGGGCTTTCTTCTCCTCGACGACCTCGACCAGCTTACGGCTTGTCAAGTCCTCCACACGAGCCTCGTCCTCAAAGCTGAGAACCTCACCCTGATCATATACCTTACCCGTGAACTTGTCACGGAAAACACTGATAACTCTTACCTTCATAAATACCTCCTTACCCCTCCGGGATCTCATTCATTGTAGTCAAGTCAAAATTCACAATCTTATTCGGAGCGATAAACTCTGGAATCCACTCTGCAGTGTACTCCATATATCTACCCTCTTCGTCACGATAGTTACATACCGACATCTGACCTTCAGAAGAATTGTAAGAGCGCCCCGGAACTGGGTCAGTCATTACATACGGTTTATGATGGCGCATACGCATTACATTATCTGTCCGCAACAAAGTGATACGGTTATCGGCGTAAATCTGAACGTTCTCACCGTTCTGATTCTCTACATAATCTTCCTTGATTTCGATTGCAGGAAGACCGATTCCCGTAAATACACTGGATGCCATCTGGTCAGTAACCAACCCGGCGTTAACCATGAACTCACGTTCGCCAAGAATCATCTTGAACTTATCCCCAAACTCGGAAGCACCTACGATGTTCTTCATGAATGTGCCACGAGACATAATCATCTTAGAGAACACACCGTATTTAGCTTTCAATTTCTGAATCTCTTGCTGCAAGTAAGTGATAAACTTATCCTTTACTGCGGCTTCTGGAGTAAGGAAATGGAACGGCAACTCAATATCGAGCAATTCGATATTCTCTTTGTTGTCTGCCAAATGAACCTGCGCCTTTCCAGTCATAAGCAATTCAGGAACGACAATATCCATACGCTTGTGCGGAGCAAGCAGGATCTGACGGTAATCATCGACAATAAAGTCAATGATTTCCTGCAAGATTGTACGTTGGTCGGCTGTGTTGGCTGCATTGAACTTATCAATGATGTCCTGTAACTGCGACAGACGTTCAATGTCCATCTGATAACGGTCGCCCAAGTAAGCGATTTCAGTGTAACCACTTCCGAGGCTACGTCTTTCACGGATAGGTTTCTGGTCGTTCTTACCCAAGATAGAACCGGCAACAACGCCCGTTACTGTTCCCAGATAAGTCTTGAAAACACGCTGTTTGGTTTCCAAGAATCCCCCGTATTGCTTCCAGTAGATTGTGTCCAATCTCAACTGAAGGACACGATCTATAATCGCCTGAACGATATTGGGGTCTGTAAATAAAGTTTGTATGGTCAAATTCATATCTAAACTTTTAATGATTAATACTCAAACTGGAAACGACTTGTCAATCCAACCTTATCCAGTTCATGAATAGGAAGAATCAACTTACTTTCCTTTACCTCATAAGCCTGCATTAACAGAGTAGGCAAAACAGCTCCATCGCTTTCAACTTTCTTTTCATCGAAGGTGACGAAGTTAGCGGTGTTTTTCTTCGCTGTTCCCCCTACTGTGGTCGCTTCAAATAGAACGGCATCTTTAGCGATATTCTCACCGAAAGCTGCTTCAATAGTCAGAACATCATAGCTCTTGTTGGTCTTGTCGATAGCTGTAACTTTTGCTCCTTTCTTGCCACTTCCAATAAACATGCCGACATAAGCCAGCGATTCCTTTGCAATTTTGATAGATAAAGCATCTGCTCCTGTTGTGTAAGCTTCTACAACTTTCACGTTGCGAACTGGAACAAGCGTACGCTTTACCAAATCAGCTTGTACCGGGGTAAATACGGGTAAAAAAGAGCCTACCACGAGATTGGTAATATCCAACTTCCACGGGCCACTCTTTCTGACACCTGTCTCAACACGGTAAAACTCTTCCGGCTTATAATCCGGGGTCAAGTCATAATGTGTACCTGCTGCCATTTAATTTTACTTTTTAGATTCAACAATTGTTTTTGTTCCCTCTGAAATCATGCTTGCGATAGATTCAGATTCTTTCTCAATCTTCGTCTCTGCTGATTCGGGAGGGGTTACGCCTTGGAAGCCGTCATTTGCAAAGTCCTGTTTCAAGTCCTTGAAATAAGCGTCCAAGTCCTCATCGTCCTTGATGGCGCACCTCTTAGCGTAGTTTTCGGGAATACCATACTCCTTAGCCTTTGCCAAAACCTGCTCCTGCCGGGTAGCTTGCGACTTTTCTGTCTCAAATTGAGCGAGTTTGTCGGAAAGCGGTTTAACGGCTGCGCTCACTGCATTGGCAATAATGGTAGCCATATCATCCGGCTTGTCTTCTGGCTTCGGATTTGGGTTGGGATTTGGATTAGGATTCTCGACTGGCTTACCGTCCTTCAATCCATGCTTCTTCTCGTAGTTAGTAACTGCGGAAGCTACTGCACCATTAGCCCGGAAATCACCATAGGAATTTAACACGTCCTGAAAGCTTACTCCATCCGCAATCGTCTGTAATTGGCTTTCGTCCGTTACTCCAGTCGCTTTCTTCTCTGCGATCCGGATTAAAGTAGCTTCATCAACCCCAGGAAATTTGGTTTTGAGTAATGCTAAAATCTTTTCTTTCATACCGTATGAATTTTCGTTTGAAATCTTTGGTATAAAAGTAGATAGCTTACTTATTGTAAAGAAATATTAGGAAGAGTAGTAAACCACAATCGGGCGATTGTGGGAAAGTAAATGAAAAAGGCGTGAAACCAGGGAGGGATCACGCCTTAATATGATAAATAATATGTTTACAAGTTTACTTCTAATTCTTGTCCTGTTAAATCAAAGTACAGGTTTTGAAGTTGGTGGAGGAATTTCACTTGTATATTGTAATCGACACCCTTCAAATGGAAATCTGCGTCCAACTCAAACAAGGGACTATAATAAGTGACAATTCCCCATTTATGCTTTTCAAATCCGCACTTCAACAATAGTTCTTCCGTGAGAGGAATAGGATTAAGGTTCTCCACATAGGTGTGAAATACCACTTCCGATGATATTCCGCTTGCTTCGTATCTTGGGTATTCAATTTCGCTATATCCAATTTCTGTTATACGATAGGGCGTTTTACTACTCTGTAGAAATATATAATCCCCTATTTTTAATTCTCTAACATCCACCATACTATAACAAGTTTATTGCTGCCAACTCCTTTGTTAAGGACTGAATACCCCTCTGAATCTTCTCCAATTGCTGTTTTCGAGGTTTATGAACTCCTGCAGCATAATGCCACAACTGTCGCTCATTAATTCCCGTGATTCGGCTTAAAGCTGCTTTTGTAAAGATACTGCTGTAATAGTTGATAAAAGTAGCAGCATCTATTTTGAATTTCAACTCAAAATCCCCCGACAATATTTCGCAAGGGTTTGGATTATCTTCCAAGTACAACTCAATAGCTTCTTTCATATTATCTTCGAGCTCCTTCATGTCATTACCTACAGTTATAATGGGAGCACCTTCGATATATGCACTTAAATTCTTTCCTGCATGTTCAACAATTACTTCTACTGTTTTCATATTACCTCCTATATTTTATAATGAGAACAAGGGGGCTACTTTAGCCCCGCTTGTCTCAAAATGCTGTAATAAGTGCCTTTCTCAACGCCTTTGCTGTTATGATTCGGTACGATAACTGTCTTGTCGCCCTTAACAAACTTCAAGTGGCTACCTTTCTGACTCTTAAATTCAAAACCGTTTTCTTGCAACATAGTTACAACGTCTTTAATTGATTTGTAACTCATAACGCTTGGACTTAATTACTATGCAAATATAGTAATAACATGAACACTAACAAAGAATGTATTCGTTATTTTACTATGAATATAAAAAAATAGCGGCTACCCCACCGGAGCAACCTCCAACTGTTCTATTTTTAAAATCACGAATTACAAACCCCGTATTTTTTCTAACTAAGAAGCTGTTTTCTGTTCTGTTTTTAAGATTTTCTCATTCTTTACACCCTGTTCCTCCTTAATTTCAGCAAGCTCTTCATCGATGTGATCTGCATTACCGGCAAACATGATTCCCTCACGTGTTGACCATACCCCACCACTCACAGCGGAAACAGCAGTAGCTACCTTGTTATTCAAATCATCGATCATATACGGAACAAGATCCGTGTCTATGTCAATCGTTTGAGATGCCTTACTAAACTCTGAAGGATTGATTGTCCCTAAAGCAGAAACAAGAAAGTTTACACGTCTTTGCATGAACTCACCGATAACCTCCCCGTGATTTTCGACAGACATGTGTGCCCCCATAAACATGAAACGGAAAGCGGTTCCAGATGCTTTACCCACTCCTTTCAATGTTTCAAAGGATATCCTCGGAGTGTTCGACATGTCATAAGCGTTATTCGTTAGAGTTTCAGCCTCAAATTTAACAGTTTCCGGAACTTGGTTCCATGTTAAATATTGGGCATCTGCACTTTGTCCTGTGAGTTTTACGATTTTATCTTTATTCTTTCCTACAAAGCCCTCTACATCACCGACTAATTTTAACAAAGGAAAGAAATGGTAATCGATACAATCGGCATAGTTAGAAAGAAGTTTCTCTAACCTCACCCGGAAGGTCTTAATCTTTTTACAATACGGTTCAGGACGGTAGGCGTAAAGAACTGGCAGTTTCCCGAATCCATGAGCGAAAACAGTTCTTTCCTCATATCCTTTAGATAAGTCCCATTGATAAACCGCCTTATCCGTGATAGTCATGAAACAGGTAATCTCAGAATCATCCATGAGCTTCTTCTTGTATTCACGGGAGAAAGCAACCAGGTCACCTTCATCATTGAAGAACGGATAGAGTTTATCACCTCGGAACGGTGACCACAACACGCTTTTCAGCTTCTTGGTAGGTTTTACCTTTCCTCCGAAAGTAGTCTTAACTTTCTTCCAGAACTTCGCCCAGAACGAATCATCATCGGTAACATACCAATACTCAGCTATCTCCTGTTCGGAAAGCCAAGAACGGACAATCTTTTTATTCTGATACTTGATTTTGTTGGATTTGAATACAGCCTTGACAGCATCCAAAAGTTTCTTTTCGTCATCATCAGTAGGAGTACAATCCATCGACGGTTCGGTACCGACAGTGAAAGCGGTTTGAATGTTCACTATATCCTGCTCCAAAGGAATGGAGATACGGTTTACCGGTTCGGTCTTGTACTGCGCTTCGATTTCATAGGTCTTACCAGTCTTTTCATCGAAAACTGTTTCCTTATCCTTTTCAAGCACCTTCCTGTCCGGGTACTTCTCTTTATCGACCATGATTTCATGGCGTTCGGGATTCCAATCGTCCCAAAGCTTACAACGGTCTGGAAGTTCGGTTTTCCGCCCTTTCTTCAGGTAACTTATCTTCTGCCCTATATCGGGCAATGCTAATATTTCTTCAAGTGTCATAGTCTATACTTTTAGTGTGTGAATATTCCTGTTAAATCTTTCGGCTTCAAAATGCGTCCAAGCAAACAACCCAATACATAATATCTAATGGCATCCATCA
>OGZX01002333.1_pt1 | contig 15588 bp, 6 predicted proteins | sample 1576881 | NCBI WGS metagenome assembly OGZX01 (sample SAMEA3541542, study PRJEB24748) | human gut metagenome | biome: human gut; feature: human-associated habitat; material: faeces | place: China | collected 2012
ATACGGCATTAAGCGAATACTATATCGACCGCATCACGACCGGCCTGCCCGCCACCATCAGCTGGCAAGGAAAAAAATATCCGCTGCGTATCACCAAAGTCGTTCCGGAAGTAAAAGACCGTAACTTCGATGTCGACCTGGTCTTCACCGAAGCCTCCCCCGAGAATGTCCGTATAGGAAAAAGCTTCCGTGTACAGATCGAGCTCGGACAGCCGGAAGAGGCACTGGTCATCCCACGTGGCGATTTCTTCCAGACCACCGGAGGACAATGGATTTATAAACTGAACGAAGCCGGTACGAAAGCCCGGAAAGTAAATATCGGTATCGGTCGCCAAAACCCGCAACAGTATGAAATAACCAGCGGATTACAACCGGGTGATAAGGTTATTGTCACCGGATACAGTACTTTTGGAGACGCGGAAGAACTGATATTAAAATAAGAAATATAGATACCATGAAAATATTATTGCTTGCGATACGCTCACTTAGCCGTTTCCGGCTTTATACGATTATCAACATATTGGGACTGGCGATGAGTCTGGCGTGTGTCATGATTATATCCCGTTACGTATTTCGGGAACTGACAGTCGACCATTTCAATCAGAATCTGGATCGTATTTGCCTGGGTACACAGCATTTTGACAGTGAGATCAAACCCCGGTTCTCTTATAGCTTCAATAGTCGAACCGGAGCAGGCGATCCTGTCCTTGAAAACAATCCGTCCATTGAGAAAATAACCGCCTTTTCCACTTTACCGGAGGATATTATAGAATCCGACAACAAAAAACATACTGCTCGCATTATTGTTACCGACACCGTATTTCTTCAGATAATGGAATACGATGTGATGGTAGGAAACAAACAAAACCTATTAAAAGGCCCGCAGGATGCTGTCATAACTCAGAGATATGCCCGAAAATTATTCGGTTCCGAAGAAAACGCTATTGGTAAAAAAATACTCTGCTCCGGCGGCCAGATGGTAACCGTAACTGCGGTTCTCAAAGAGCCTGTAGAAAAAAGTTCCATACAGTTTGACATGTTGGTCTCCTACCAGTTACAAAAAAACTGGGGATATATGTTTAGCGCATGCTTACTGTTAAATCCAGGCACAGATATACAAAAACTCAATAAAGAACTGGCAACCAATGACCGGGAAGGAGTAAACCTCTACCAGCTATTACCTTTAAAAGACAATTATTTCGATGATAGCGTCAATCGGTTCACTGACTCCTTTCAACAGGGAAACTTTGGCAATATAATGATACTATCCGGTGTTGCCTTTCTGATCCTGTTGGTTGGTATTTTTAACTTTATCAATATTTACACGGTATTGATGCTCAAACGGGCACGGGAGTTGGGCATGAAAAAGGTTTTTGGAGCAAAAGCAACACAAATGTTGGTACAACTGATTAGCGAAAATCTGGCCATGATAGGAGGAGCCTTATTCATTGCCTGGCTACTGATCGAAATAAGCGGAGAAGCAATAAGTAACTTACTGGGAATTACACAAGTGAATAATATTAAATTCGACCTGTTGTTGTCTCTTGCCATATTAATCGTACTACCGGTCATTACATCGGTATATCCATTCATAAAATATAACTATTCTACTCCTATATCATCATTACGATCAGTAAATATTAGTGGAAATTCTGTTGTATCAAGAACTATTTTCATGGTCTTCCAATATACTATAACCTGTTGTCTGATCATTGTTTCGTTATTCTTCATGAAACAACTCAACTTCATGCTGCATGCAGATCTGGGATACCGTACAAAAGATATTATCAAAGCACAATTTCTTAAATTCCCCCCTACCGCCCATACATTACCCCAGGAAGAAATAATGAAGCTTTTTGAAGACCTGGGTAAAAAGAATGAGGAGATCAAACAGAAATTAAACAGTTCCCCTTTGTTCTCCGCCTGGACGTTTGGTGAAAGTCCGAATGAAATACAGGATTACGGTAGCCGGATAAAAACACCCGACGGCGAATTTAAAGAAGTTAAGTCTACCAGTATGAGTAGTACCGATTTAAAAATATTCGAACTACAATTGAAGGAAGGACGATTCTGGAACGATTCGACAGATACGGAACTTGATTACAAATTCATCATCAATGAAACTGCGCAAAAACTCTTCGGTATTACCAATCTGGAAACAGCATTACTACAGCCCGAAAGACGTCTATGGTGGAATGGAGACGAGGAATTAATGTCTCAAAACCCGGCCTATCAAATCATTGGTATTGTGAAAGATTTTAAATATACCCATTTGGCAAAGCCGGCTGTGCCTCTTGTTATATCCATCGCGCAATCAAGACCTTACAACAGTAAACTAACAGCAGTGGTTCAACCAGGCAAAAGACAGGAAGCAATCGCCTTTCTTAGAAAATTACACGACGAAACCATCGGGGGAGATTTTGAATACTCATTTGTAGAAGACGATGTAAATGCCATGTATAAAGAGGATAAAAAAGCGGCTTATATCTATTCCATATTCACGGTCATAGCTATCCTGATTTCCTCTTTGGGACTATTCAGCCTGTCGTTATTCGACGTACAGCAACGATACCGTGAAATAGCCATCCGCAAAGTAAACGGTGCAACAACCGATGTTGTTATGAAAATGATGTTGCGTAAATATTTTAAACTGTTGGGATTGGCATTCATAATATCTGTTCCGATCTCGCTACTGGCAATTTTCAGATACCTGGAAAACTTTGCAAACAAAGCTTCCGTATCCTGGTGGATATTTGCTGTAGCCCTGATCGTTACAGCCGGAATCTCTCTGGCAACACTGATCTGGCAAATACGGAAAGCAGCACAAACAAATCCGGCAACAGCCATGAAAGCAGAATAATAACACTATAACAAGCTCTATGCATGAAAATACTTTTATTTGCCATACGCTCATTGATGCGTTTCCGGTTATATACAGTGATTAATATACTCGGGTTAGCTTTAAGCCTGACCTGCGTGATCATTATCAGCCGGTACGTATACAGCGAAGCGACAACCGATCATTTCAACAAAAATCATGACCGGTTGTATCTGAGTATGCGCCATTGGGAAAACGGAGACCGTGCTCCACTCCTGTGTACAACAGATAATGTCCTTCTGAAGAAAGAGTATACCAATCCGCTGGATATACCGGAAATAGAAAAAAGAACTTCCTTCGTCTCCCTCAACAACGTAGAGATCAAAGCAGAAGAGAAAAAATTCAATGCACATGTATTGGCTACGGATACAATCTTTCTGCAATTATTGGATTTCCCGGTACTGGAAGGAAACCGCGACCGCTTGCTGGTTGATCCTAAAGATGCTGTCATTACCAGCCGATTCGCACAGAAACTGTTCGGCAAAGAAAATCCAATCGGTAAGAACATTGAATATAATGGAAATATACTGACAATCAAAGGTATCACCGGAAATACGAAAACACAGAGTTCATTACACTTCGACCTGTTGATATCGAAAGAATTGCAATGGCGCTGGCCACCGGTCAATTATTACAGTATCGCATTAGCTTCCCCGAATGTCGATATCACCCGGATCAATGACAAACTAAAAGCCAGCTACGATGCAGCCGGTAAACAAAATTTTCTTTTCCAGGTTATTCCGCTCGACAAGCTATATATGGACAAAACCGTTGACAAGGGCCAGGATACCTTCCGGCAAGGAAATGCCGATAGTCTGAAAGTTCTTTCTTTTGTTGCCATCCTTCTCTTATTGATTGGCCTGTTCAACTTTGTCCATATCAGTTCAGTCGTTATCATTAAGCGTAGCCGGGAGTTAGGAATGAAAAAAGTATTCGGAGCCAGGCCGGCCCAGCTGTTCATCCAGTTGTATGCAGAAAATCTTGCATTAACAGCCATCGCCCTGTTTCTCGGCTGGATGATTATCGAGATTACCGATCCGCTACAAATAAGCCTGCTCGGTATCTCCACCATCGTCGGTTCGTCTTTCAATACGCTATTATCCATCGGCATTCTCTTAGGATTGCCATTAATTATTACACTATATCCCTTTTTCAACTACAATTTCCGGATGACGATCCATTCGCTTCAGGGGGTTGTCCCGGAGAAAAATAAAATGGGTACCCGTTCCATCTTTTTAGTTATCCAGTATGGTATCACCTGCTGTCTGATTATTTCTTCGCTGTTTTTTATGAAACAACTACACTTCATGCTGAATGCCGACCTGGGATATCGTACCAGGGATATTATAAAAGTATGGTTCATACGTCCTTCTTCCCAAATGAGCTACGGACCGGAAGATCAACAACGATCCGATGAGATCTCATTCAATGTGCAGGAAGCGATCAAAGCGTCTCCCCTGTTTCAATCGTACAGTTACGGGATGAGTCCATACGAAATACCGAACGATCAATTCAATAAACAGAAAATGCGTATCCCCGGGGGAGAATGGCAGGAAGTACTTCATGTGAAAATTTATAATAGTTTCTTCGACGTATATGAAATTCCGGTATCAAAAGAAATACTACCGAAAAATGAAAATGAGATACTGATGAATGAAACAGCTAAAAGATTGTTCAGTAAAGGCGGACAAGTACCTAGCGAGTTGGAAATGGAGTCATACAACGGCCTCAAATCCTACCTGGTCAAAGGCTTCACTCCTGAATTCCAGGTGGTGCATCTCTCACAACAGAACCAGCCGATCATAATGACTTCAAAAGACGTAAAAGACGAGCTTTTCTGGCCTGGCAAACTAATGGCTTCTATTGTCCCAGGGCAACGCCGGGAAGCAATCAGGTTTCTGAAAGAACTTCATGCCAGAACTGTCGGGGGAGAATTCGAATATACATTTGTAGAAGACGAGATCAGTGCCATGTATGAAAAAGACCGGTTAGTTACCCGTATCTACTCCGTCTTTGCAGTGATCTCCATCCTGATCTCTTCAATGGGGTTATTCAGCTTATCATTATTCGACATTCAGCAACGGTACAAAGAAATAGCAATCCGCAAAATAAACGGAGCTACGACGGGAATTATCATAAAATTGCTATTAAGAAAATATTACAGGCTTCTGGGGCTTTCATTTATAATAGCCACCCCGGTTTCCTGGCTGGTTATCACCAGGTATATGGAACACTTCGCAAATAAAGCTCCGTTATCATGGTGGCTCTTTGCCGTAGCATTTCTGCTTACCGGCGGCATATCCCTATTCACTCTGATCTGGCAGATACGTAAAGCTGCCGGAACCAATCCGGCAATAGCCGTCAAAACGGAATAAAAACGATTGACCCTGTAAAACAGTGCGATAATGAACGTATTACGTGCGAATACACACGATGAACAAGTATAATAAATACACATAACAACAATGTTTTCAAGCACTTATCCCTTTGGCATGTATTTTGCTTTTTATTTAGTAAACTTGCAATAAATATTCGCACAACAATGAATATGCTACAACACTATTTTAAACTGGCGGTTCGTAACCTGCTTAAATATAAATCGCAATCCATCATCAGTATTGTTGGCCTGGCGGTAGGGTTTACCTGTTTTGCACTGGCTACTTTATGGATACGCTACGAACAGACTTACGATACTTTTCATGACGGTGCCGACCGTATCTATATGATACGAATAACATCTGATATGTATAACGACGGCCTATCCCAGATTACCCCTTATCCACTGGCGGCTTTTATGAAAGAAACATTCCCGGAAGTAGAAGCTGCCTGCAATATGCAGGCCTGGAACTGCCAGTTTAAATATAAAGGAGCTAAATACAGCTCGTATCAAATAGGAGTCGATTCGGCTACAATGGCAATGTTCCGCTTTGATGTGATCAACGGGAACCGCAACTTCATGCTTCACGATAATCAAGAGATAGCCATTACCGACCAGCTGGCTCGCAAACTGTTCGGGACGGAAGATCCGATCGGTAAAGAGATCGACATCTACGGTAACAAGAAGATCTGTGCCATCATAAAGCCCTGGGACATACATAGTAATATGCCTTTTGAAATCCTCATTTCGAACGGGTACGATAAAGAGTGGAATGTATCCTCCTGGCAGACTTTCATTAAGTTGCAGAAAGGCGTCGATATAAAGTCTTTCGAAAAGAAACTGGAAGAGTTTAAAGCTGATAAGGATCCTTCTTTTTCAATAAGTAAGACAGAACTTACGCCGATCACGGCAATGCGTTACGATCGCCCCAACCGGGAAGTTACAGTGAAATATGAACATATCCTGTTATTCGCTTCGGCCGGTGGCTTAGTTATCCTCTGCGCCTTATTTAACTATCTGACGCTCTTCGTTACCCGGATACGTATGCGCAACCGGGAAATTGCCCTCCGTAAAGTATGCGGCTCATCGGATAGCAACCAACTCGTATTGTTTGCCGTCGAATATATGCTAACGCTAGTATTAGCCCTGTTTACAGGTCTGATACTGATCGAGCTTGCATTGCCTACATTTAAAGAACTTTCTGAGATAAAACTTGAAAACACTGCGATTTATCTTTCGGCGGTGAAGTATTCCGGAATCATTGTTATTCTATCCTTCATATTGTCTTTATATCCAATCTATTATTTTAGGCGTCAGACTTTAAACGGTATACTGAAAGGTTCTGCCGGAGGTAGAAACAAAAACGTATTCCAGAAGATCAGTATGGTTGCGCAGTTCATAATCAGTATTTGTTTCATCTTTTGTTCTGTCATACTGATGAAACAGATCTATCACCTGAACCAGGCGGACTACGGACTCGAACGGACTAACCGGGCAAATGTCAATGTCTATCCACCCACTGGCGGACTGAAAGAGGAGATAGGTAAGATACCGTTTGTTACGGAGGTGTTCCCGGATAAACTGTCTGCTATCTTTCCCCGCTATGCCCGCTCTTTCCGAGGCGTAGATGAATGGGAGGGACGGCAAGATTCCACCTCAGTCGTAAATTTCGAGTTGATCGATTGTAATCAGGAATACTTCCGGTTCTACGAAATGAAATTGGTCGAAGGCACCATGCCCTCCAATGCTGCCGGCAATCAGATTCTGGTAAACCAGACTGGGATAAAGGCATTGAATATGAATCATCCTGTCGGGAAAACAATTTTGAAAGGAGAATCGCAATACGTTATTACCGGGGTAGTCAAAGATTTCTATATTGCCCCGCCTACCGTACCCACCAAACCGATCATGTTGGTATTCCCCAAAGAATTCAATTCCGGCAACGGTGAAGGTGCTCTTTTCAAATACCAGGAAGGAACCTGGCCTCAATGCAAACAACGGATAGAGCAACTGGTGAAGAAGCTGAATCCGGACAATCAATATTTCCATGTAGGGAATATGGAAGAGGAATATGCCAAATTCCTGAAATCAGAGAATGCTTTGTTATTGATGCTCGATTTTGTTACATTGGTATGTATCCTGATCTCCCTGTTCGGTGTCTTTTCACTTGTCACCCTCGACTGTGAACAACGCCGGAAAGAAATAGCCATCCGGAAGGTGAATGGTGCAACGACACGCCATATCATGCGTAATTTCCTCCTGAAATATATGTTGCTATTGTTCATCGCCTCCGCTGTCGCTTTCCCGGTCGGTTATCTCATTATGAAACCCTGGGTACAGAATTACGTGCTTCAAACAAGTATCGACTGGTGGATATATCCGGCCATATTACTCTCGCTGATACTTCTTATCACACTCTGCACAAGCTGGCGGATATGGAGGGCTTCCAACCAGAATCCGGCGGAAACAATTAAATCCGAATAAATTTAAAACAATACAGATATGAAACAATTAGTATGCTTTCTCACTTGTCTATCCGTATTTCTCTCCTGTTCTGATTCGAAGAACAAAGGAGCCGTAAAAACGTATAAGGTCGATACAGACATCACAAACACATTATCAGGTCAGGTAGTCTTTGCCGGACAAGATATACATACTTATTACGACATCAGCATTACGGACGATTACTATGCTTTTATGGACTATTACAGTGATACGCTCCTGCAGGTCAGAGACAAAAACGACTTCTCCCTTCACCAGATGGAGATGAAGGAGAAAGATACGTTCCTTATCTCCTACCCGTCTTTTACTAAATACGATTATGCCGACAAAAATAAAAAAAATGCAATCACGATCTGGGATAACGACTCACATCTATTGAAGCGGATCGACTTGAATCAGGCACAATCCTCCCCTTTCATATCCGGTGAAACAAATTCACTTTCGGAATATAACCCGGGAGGCGGATTCACAAATTGTTGTCTTACTGCAAACGACCTGTATGCCGTATCGTTCAGCCCGGGAAAACCGCAAGTATTTTATTCTTCCAATGGTACTTCCGGACAATATGCAGTACCCGCCTATCCGAAAATCACCGTCCCCATACCCGATAACGTACGCAGGGAAGCTTACGCCAGCGACCTGGTAGTCAATGAAGAAAAGGGAGTGATCGTAGCTGCTCTTCGCTTTATCGATTGCGTAAATTTCTACGATCTTAATTGCGAGATGACAGGTTCTGTTTCTTTTGCCGATTACTACACCATCCCGGTTCCCGACATCACCAATAAGCACCTGGACGCCGAACAGAGCAAAAAATGTTTTATCGATATTTGTTGCTCAAACCAATATGTATTCTGTCTGTTCGACGGTTCGACAGACTTCACCGGCAATTCGGTCATTTATGTATTCGACTGGAACGGAAAACATAAAGCCACCTTACAAGCCGATCGCAATTTACGTAAGATCGCCACGGAGAAATCAGGTAAATACTTATTAGCTTTGTCACCGAACGAACAAGGAGGACGCGACGTAGTAAAATATGATCTGAAAGGAAAAATCTGACAAACGAACATAATTCATGATACAACACTATCTTAAGGTATCCATCCGGGAACAATTTAAATATAAAACGCAAGCCATTATCAGTATCATTGGCCTGGCCATCGGTTTTACAGCCTTTGTCTTAGGCGGATACTGGTTGTGGTGGGAAACACATTTCGACAACTTCCATCCCAACAGCGACCACCTTTATTGCCTTACAACAACCGGATTGGTAAAAAAAGCGACTGGTGCTGATGCCGATCTCGACCAGTTGCATGTAAACGACCTGGCAGAGATAAAGAAGTTGTTACCCGAAATTGAAAAAGTCTGCACCTTTACCGATTGCTTTTATACGATAAAACGTAACCACAGTAGCCAGATGTTATACGGCCTGATATGCGACCATTCCTTCTTTGACTTCTTCCGGGCAGATTTCATTACCGGAACTTATAAAGGCACCTACCCGAACGGGGAATCCGTTATCCTCACCGAAAGTACAGCAAAAAAGTTTTTCGGGACGACAGATTGTATCGGTAGAACATTCGAACTGAATGGTCAAACCCACCCGATTGTCACCGGAGTCATAAAAAACTATCCGGACAATTCGGATTTAATATTCCAGTTCCTATTAATCAACAAAGTAAAGCCAATCCCCAACGTCAGACGGAATAAAACATATATCCGGCTGATGAAAGGAACAAATACGAATAGAGTAAAAGAGAAACTTGCAACCTATAAAAGCCATGCTGATGACCCGTGGGGTACAGAGCATATCGACCGGTGGAAAATCAATCTGCGGACACTCCCGGAAGTCCATTTATATTGCCATCCCGAACTGGAAAACAGAATACGAAATATCTATATTCTGGCATTAGCAGGCTTTATGGCCTTCCTGAGTGCATTGATGAATCTATTGGTCTTATTTATCGGACAACAACAACGCAAACAAACCAAAAACAGGACCTATCTGTGTATCGGAGCATCTCCTAAAGATATGTTGTTGAAAGGCTGGATCGAATTATTCCTCCCTATGTTCATAGCTTATCTACTGGCATTTTGCCTGATAGAAGCCATCTTCCCCTACTACGAAAGCTATACAGCCTGGAATCACTATGGAATTTACGAGGGGATATCGCGACGGATCGACAAAGCCGCGTTATTTTCAAATGTAATCATATCCTTAGTAGCCAGTACCGTTATATTCTGGTTACTCACGATTCTTCCTATACGGAATATATTGTGCAACCGGAATACTAACCCTGTGATCTTTAAACGAGGGTTAATTGTCGGTCAGATATTTATCGGCTCGTTATTTTTTATCACTTCACTCATCCTTTTCCAACAGTTACATTTCATATTGACAAAAGATAAGGGATTGAATTATGAAAATGTGATTCAGGTAGATATGGGATACGAAAACGCGTATGAGCAAGATCTGAGAGTATTGATGCCGGAACTTCAAAATCATCCGTATGTAACGGACGTTTGTTATACGGCAACCAATTCCGGGATATTCACAGAACAGGGAGATTGGTACGGTTCTATGAACACCCATTTATCGTTCGACCCTACTGAACCCGATCACAAAAGAAGGGATCATTTAATGATCGTCAGTAAAGAATTCTTCTCCTTCTTTGAAATGACTTTAAAGCAAGGAAGCTGGATTAGCGAAAGTAATCCGGATGATTATATCGTCAATGAAACCGGTTTTAAAGACTTGGGGTATGAAGATTTACTGGAACGTTCCATATACAATAGTAAAGGCATTTCGAATCAGAAAGTAGCCGGTATCATCAAGGATTATATTTATGCCCCTATGCAATACCCTGTGCAGAAAACCTTCTTCCGGCTATATACGGATCAGGATGTAAAAGAGTATATGCCTGTGCAATATTTTTATGTCCGCTATCTTCCGGAACATAAGAAAGAAGTACTGGATCATATCGTTAATGTGAGCCAGAAACTAAATGTCCATGGAGTCAGCAAAGAAAGTCTGTGTATAAAACTAACCGATCTGGTCGACAAATTCAATCGCCCGGAAAAAGTGATCTTCAGCGTATTCAGTATCATTGCGATCCTCTGTATCCTGATTTCCACTTTCGGTATTTATTCACTGGTCACTCTTTCTGCACAACAACGAAAAAAAGAGATCGCCATCCGCAAAGTAAATGGAGCCACTTTCCTGCATATCCTGCAACTCTTCTTCCGGGAATATCTCATACTGGTTATCATCAGTAACCTGTTCGCCCTGCCATTGGGATTTATCCTGATGCAACGATGGCTGGAGACCTATGCCAATCATATCAGTCTGACGACAGGACCTTTCATAGCCGTATTATTCATTACCTGTATAATTGTATTGTTATCTATCTTCCGCCAGGTGAAAGAAGCGGCACAGGCAAATCCGGCTGAAGCGGTAAAAGCGGAATAAAGTTACAAGCAAAAAGAAGTTCCCCCCAGGAGAACCTGGAGGGAACTTTTTTGCCTGTCTTTGCCCTTCACAGGGGGCAGAACAGAAGAACTTTATTTTCACTATTATTAGTATTAATACCGACTGCTTGTTCGCCCTCGCGGGGTAATTATCATGGGGCGATTCACGAACCGCCCCTACGATACGCGGTCAATTTAAAATTATTTGATTATAAAAAATTGCTTATTTTACGATTGCTTTTACAGCGGCTTCGCCTTCTACGACAACAACTACTACACCTGCAGGAGCAGAGATTGTTGCATTGTCGGAAGAGATCACTGTGTTAGCAATTGTCTGACCAAGAACGTTACTGATAGTAACTTTCTTACCTTCGGCACCCTTAACGATGACAGCACCTTCTTTTGCAATTACTGATACAGCAGATGCATCGATGCTTTCATTAGCAACAGGAGCAGATGATTCTGCAGCCAGGTTGAATTCTTCACCACGAGCAACACCTTCAGTAACAACTACCACACCATTGATAGTCTTCAGATAACCATTGTTGTTTTCACGACGGTCTTTCTGATCTTTTACTTTGATTGCAGAGTTGTAATCTACGTAACGAGTCTGGATCTTGAATGCTCCGTTTTCATCGTTAGAAGCAGCATTTACGTAACGAAATGCAAACTTGGCGATGTTAAAGTCACGGCTGTTCAGGTCGATAACAGATTTTACTTTCTTGAAGTTCTGCCCTTCGGTCAGGTAAAGATTATCACCTGTACGGTATCCCCAAACAAATCCTAACTTAACGTAAGTTTCATCAGCTTCCTTATCGTTAATAAATTTATTAGCATGAATTTCACCATACTTGTTAGTATAAACAGCAGAGTCGATCAAGTTAACCAGGAAGCGACCATAAGTAGTATCCGGATGAATAGTCGGGTGACCAGGAATTGTACAAGGTTCTTCAGGAACATATTTCGGATTAACCACCAGCAGATACTGATAACGATTGTTATGACCACGGCTTACATAAGCTGTATCAACATACAAACCAGGAGTCATATCTGTCAACTGGGAGATATTACCTAAGTTCAGGAATTCAGCATTTTCATACATTACATCATGATCGTTCTCTTCACGGAAGATACGAATTACATCACCCTGAGCTTTTTTGCGATATTCAGGAGCTTCTACCTTCTGGATATCAAATAAATCGTTAGAGTTAATCTGTGTATAAGCACCTTCTACCTGAACAGCACCATTACCTTCGGTTGTTGCACCATACAATTTGTTATTCAAATTAACGAAGTAGTTAGCATTACCTGTTTCAGAGCCGGTTACACCCAGTAAATTAACTTTACCGTCAGCCTTTTCTTTAATAACGAAACGGAAGACACTATTTAACAAACCTTCGTTAGCAACTCTGTCTGTAGAATGTTTTACATAATTTTCAGAGTTAGGCCAGCAAACCATTGACAAGATGTCTTCTTTCTGAGGAGATTCATAAGTCATATATTCACCGTTCGCTGTATTCTGCAAAGCATAAGCAACCATGGCAACCGTATCGTTGCTTGCATAGTATTTACCGTTTTTGTAATACTGCGGATGATTAACTACATAAACAGAGTCGGTAGCATATTTGAAGTAACCGTCTTTATCCATCTGACGTGCACGATCCATGCGTACCAGCTTCCAGTTTGTTGCATCTTCTACGTCTTTGCTCAAACCTAACAAATGACGACCTGCGTGATTTTCTGTTACATAGTAATTTACATCACTTGTAGACGCAACAGCCAAACGATATTCCACATCCAGAATTTCTTCGTCACTGTAGTCTCTGTAACCATCCATCTGGCGGGCATTCATATCGATATCGACCGGAGTAATAGACAATGTATCACGGCCTGCACCATATTGACTGAAAGAAGTACCGTAGTTGTATTCAACAGCATACTTATTGTCACCTAATGCAAACATACGAGCAACCTCGTAAGTAACGTTCGGATTTTCACGGTTTACAAATGTGAAAGCAACATCATTGTCTGCATCCAGTTCCTGTCCATCCTTCAATTGTTCGGCAGTCTTGTTACCGATGTTAGTCATACGAACAAACCATTGTCCTTCCGGTTTGCCTGCCAGGAATTTAGCGGCATCCATCGGCATAGGATTAGCCCCCGGACGATCCATACCTAATACTTTACCATTCAATATCGCTCTGGAATTGTTTTCAGTAATATACTTGATCGATTCGTGATTAACGAATGATATATTTACATAACGATCATTCAGCGGATTGTTCTCCTTATCGCTACCATGAACCAAAGTCTTTTTCTGCAGAGCGGCATAAACACCATTCTTCAATGTATTATTAACTGTCAGGTAAGTTTTTCCATTTGCATTGAAAGTCACCAGATAGTTAGACTTGTTATTTTTGTCGATAACAGAAATCGATTTGATATCATTCAGTAAATTTGCGTGGATTGCCTGGAATTTATACGCCAGGTTACGATTCTGCAATTCAGTTGCAGCTACACCGTTGATATACTTATTCATGTTTTCAGCTGATAAGATATCGAATTTGTAACCACCCTGATTTACATGATTACTGATACCGGCTTTCGACCATGTCTTATCCAGATCCAATACGATATAGAAACCATCGCTTCTCTTGAATAAGTAAGAAGTCTCAGTGCTTGTAGCTTCCTTCAAGTCATAATACAAATGTGCACCTGTAACGGCTTCTTTTACATCTTCAATCATCATCGGCACCAGATTGTAATCAGCAAACGGATTACCTTCCAAATCATCTGTCCCGTTTTCTGTATCTTTCAATAACAGGTCGAAGTAAGTATTGTAAGCTGTTGTCAGTTCTCCGGCAGAGAAAGGCAGATCGCCCAGTTTGTAAAGACCGAAAACGTTATCAGCATCCGTAGAACTACCGTTCTGAAGAGACAATGCACCACCACTCGTTAAATCCAAATATTGTTTAGTACTAGAAGTGTTTAAACCGAATATTATAAATCCATTATTGTAATCATTATCAGATTTGAATGCAGATACACCACCGACTTTCAATGTTACTCCAGCCTTGTTTGTAAATATATATCCATTCGTTTTGTTTCCTGAAACTTTCCAATAAGCATACTTATCTGGTGTTGCGCTCAATACTTCCGGAAGATCATTGTTACTCTTCTGAGAAATATACTTGCCTGTAGCGCTTTTGCTTGTCAACAAATAATACTCGTTAGCAATGCTTTCTGCCAGATCATAAGTTGCACCACCGACAGTAAGAGTCGCAGCAGCTTCGGCTGAAGGAGTTACTTCAGCACGTTCCAATGCCAGTTTTACATCTGTATCAGCAGGAGTCTCTTTCAACTGAATAGCACCGGTGCTTGTCTGGATCAATTGTTCAAATTCACCAGTAGCTTTTGTTGCACCAAACAAACCTTCTGCGGTGTTTTCTTCAAAGACAGCAGCGTTACCTGTAACATCTAATGCAAAAACACCAGCATCAACCTTAAGGAATTTGCCCGACTGAGAAACAGACGCATATTTTCCATCGCCAGATGTAACTTTCCACTGAGCAGCTTCTGGATTAGCCGTTTTATAAGCTTCCAATGTAGCATCATCCACCAATTCTACATCTGTAGCATTCTTTGCAATCAACCACTTTCCATTAAACTTCAAATGAGTAAGGGTTACATCTGCTACTTTTTTGGTAACGGCATAGAAGTAAACCTTATTTGCAGCAGCTTTTGCAGTAAAGGTTGCAGCAGCATTTGTCGCCAAGAGCAATGACTTAGCAGTTTCACCATTCGGAATAATCTGATCTTCTGAATAAGAATAGTTATAGCCATTTGTTGTAAAACGAGCTGTAGAACTATAATCTTCCATAAATTCAGCCTTCCCTACATTCTTCAAAGTAAAAGAAGAAAGAGAGCCAGAGAAAATCCACTGAGCATCATTAGATACAACCGGTACAGCAGCGGAAGAAGCATCATTTGATTTAATATCATCAGTAGAACGCAATAACTGAAGTACAGCATTAGTCGATACATCCTTCAAACCATCTGCGGCGATCAGATAAGATCTTCCACTTGTAGGGTCGGTCACCTTCACCACCCCCGCTTCTACCGTGTAAGAAAAACCGGCAACCAGGAACGCTGCCAGTAGCGTAGAAAACTTTTTGTTCATAATCTTAAAATTAATTGTTTATAAAATAGAGTAAAAAAACCAACAACTAATTTTACGAAGGGGTAAAAACAACCCCCGCGAATGATCATGAACGGGCATAAAAAAACGCGGGCAAGTTGCCTATTATTAACTCAAAGGCTCTGGTAAGCCCGCTAAACAATAATAGAACAACAGCTCGCGCCT